>CETZ01074115.1_pt1 | contig 48569 bp, 38 predicted proteins | sample 531441 | NCBI WGS metagenome assembly CETZ01 (sample SAMEA2623098, study PRJEB7988) | marine metagenome | isolation source: saline water (ENVO:00002010), including | reverse complement strand
GGCATCATCGATGTAGCACAGTAGATAATTCGCTTTCACCAGGCGATTGTATTCCGTCAGGGCTTCCAGCAGCGGGTGATTGCGCTTGTACTCCGAGAGCTTTCTCACCAAGGTGGCTTGCGTTGTTTTCCGCTGCTTAAGTGATACTGCAATCCGTTGGATGGTATCCCAGTGCTGCGCAATACGATGGGTATTGATTGGCTTTTTTAAGCACAGCTGAATTCGGTGTTCTTTGTCTTCCTTGACATCAAACATGTCATTGATCACTTTGCCAACCTGGGCATAGCGTGGGGCAAACTGGTATCCGAACAGATCCAGTAACGCGAAGTTCACATGGTTCACCCCATGGGTATCGGTTGAGAGCACATCCGGAATGATGTCTGACGTATTGCTCATCAACAAATCAAAGATGTAGTGCGATTCATGTTCGTTGGCGCCGATCACTCTGGCGTTGATCGCAGCGTGATTGGCGATCAAGGTCATGGCAGAAACACCTTTTTGAGTGCCAAAGTACTTCGACGAATAACGGGTTTTGAAGGTCTCGCGCCGGGCTTCGAACTTTTGACCATCGGCACTGGCGTGGATCACATCTTCCTGGATGTTGTAGTACCGGAAGATGGGTAGCTTGGCTGTCGCGTTATTGATGTTGTCGTTAGCAGCATTCAATGTTTCCAGGCGAAGATAGTTCGCCTGGATAGTGCTGAGCTGATCATAGGTACGATCAGAGATCTGTGCCATGCCGTAAATGCCTTGATTGGTTGCATTGCCGACCAGAATTGCCAACAGGTCATATTCATGGGAACGGCTTCTGGATTGGGAACCCAGCACATGAGCGAAGCAGTCAATGAAACCGGTGTCACGATCAACCATGCGCAGTACATCCGCAATCCCCGTTGTGGGAATTTGCTGGAAGAAGGGATTGTTGACCAGATGATGTTTGCTGGCCGAAGGCAGGCGCCAGAAGCGTTTACCCTGCGGATTACGCAAGATGATATTCCGGTTGTCTTCCTGTTCAAGATATTCGCCGACTTCGTACAAACGGGTATCCAATTCCATGGCCATCTGTTTGATCAGCTTTTCAGGCTCCTCCGCTAATTTTGTAAAATGGCTCTGTTGAAGCAGCGTATATTTGTTTTTTCGCCAATGTTCCCCGTCGATCAGGTCGGCGTCGAGTGCCCGGTATTTAGTGATATCAGGCAGCGTCAGCTGGCCATTCAGGCGATCAGGAATCTGTTGATAGAGGAACCACTCATAACGATCGATCAGGATATTCCCTTCACCATCCAGCAGGAATTCACGTGATTTTTTGGAAAGGAGTCTGGTGTCGGCAGTTTGCAACTGAGCGTCCTGGCCGTTGAGTTCGTTTTGTGTTTTCGCCAAGGCGGCCGCTAAGTGCTGGGTGCCGTCGCAGCCTTCGAAGCGCAGACATAGGAACAACTCTCGCAGCAAACCTTTCCGCAGACTTTCTTTCTCGTCGCAGTACTGCCACATGGCTTCATCGACCGATCGTCGCTGCTCGTTCAGGAAGAGACATACAGATTCCAGATCCCTTTTGGTCAGCAGGCTCAGTGCTTGCTGTCTTACTGTTGCAAACGGTAGTTGCAGATCAATGCTGTCATCAATGAACAGGTGCAGTACTTCAGCTGCCTTGCTGACATTTTTAGCTGCTTTTTGCCAATCCTTAAACACCGCTTCCTGCGCATAATCCTTTGCCTTCTGTTTGGTCTGTCTGACATGATGCACAAAGCCATCGGCAATACGTTCCAGCGCTTGCTGCCATCGCGTTTGAAGATAGCACAATAAATACAGCCATTGGCTGCCTACGGTTTGACGTTTCAGTTTGGCACCGTAGTAGTCGACTTTCTCTGCCAGGTGTTGCAGATTTTTCTGCGACAGTGATAGCGTGCTCAACAGCAGATCCACTTCCGGCATCCAATGCTGGATATGGCGATAGACAATCAGTTCTTTCTCCAACTCGGTTCCGGTGAAGTTACGAGCCGATTGTCGCAACTGTCGGAACGGCAGTGGACCTGTGCCGTTCACGAGCTCCGCCAGTGCTTGCTTAAGACCGCGTGACATTGCACGCTCAAGGTGCGCGGCCATGTGTTCCTGTTCGTCTCCCACCACCTGACTGATGATCTTTTGCAGCGTGCTGTAGGCAGGGATTGCGATCTTCTGCCCCGAACAATATTCAATGGCCGCATCGAAGAGGTGCCTAGGCGCTGTCCAGGCTCTGGCTTGCTGGGATAAGTAATCTCTCAACGCCGCTCCATGGTCTTTGACATTCCAGCGCTGGTAGTTGCAGAGCTGGAAAACACGTTGGTAAATCCGTTCGTTCTCTTTTGGCGTGAGATTAAAGGGTCTACAGCCTGGGCCTGGTAGAACGGTTTGATAAACGTATTTGAGGTCCTGCTTGATCTGATGAAAGCCGGGATTCAGCACCACCGGCTTGGCTTTGAAATAGCCCAGCAGTACCACCAGCATGTAACGCTGGCCCCGATGACGGAGGCTTTTAGCGATCGCCAGTTCCTTATCGTTCAGCGAGAAAAAGAAGCGTTGGTCGGCGGAGGTGAAAGCGGGGGGTCCATATAACTCATCTTGTTCTGCCTCGGACAAGATTTGGACACGTTCTTCGAATGCCATGGATTTAGCCCAAAAAGACTAAATCTTACTCAAACAGAGCCCAAATAGGGATCTCGAAAAAAGTAATACCCCTCTGGAGGCCACAGACGGCGGGGCCTCCAGAGCACTTTGTCGTTTTTGGACGGAAAATCCCTAGAACCCCTTACTGACCCGAACCTGGCCATGAGCAGGATGTTCAATGGCATAGGTAATCACGGCGTTTTCAATATCAGAATCCACCCGATTCTTACGATTCGGAACACGCCGGTTTTGATTGATCAGAGCGTCAATACCGCCTTCCTCAATGGATTGTTGATAGCGGTAAAAGGTATCTCGGGATAAGCCCATGATCTTGCAGGCTCTGGATACATTGCCGAGTTCTTGCGCGAGATTGAGCAAAGTGGTTTTGTGTTTGATGATGGGGTTGTTAGACTCAAGCATAGAGAGTTTCCTTTGTTTTCGATATTGATTCGACACCAACATCAAAACGGGAAACTCTCTTCTTTTCAAATCGAAGTGTCAGATCGGGTCTGAACTACTACATTTAAAATGAACAAATTGAATTGCTGCGCCTTAGTGTTAACTTCACACCATTTGACGCCTATAGGATTAGCATTCGTAGCCATCAAATCCTATACACCACAGTTTACGATTCGAATTGCTGAGCGGTGACATCCTTGTGGTAGGAAATATTATTCTTAATTAACACTGACCTAGCAGCTTGAATGTATGTGAAGTAATAATTTTCATTGGCACTACTCCAACTCCCGTTGAAAGATGCCTGATACACGTTTTCTAAAGTTAACTCTTCGATAAATTGTGAAATCACAGGGCGGATACGCCACGCCAGACCTCCATCTTTTTCAATTTCTTCAATGTAATCTAAAATGAGCCGACGTTGTTTACTTCGCTCGAAACTGAGTCTATAGGCTGAAGTGTAAGGGTATACCCAACTCCACCAAGCGTTATTGCCTGCCATCAAAACTCAAGTTGCAATTGACGCCAATATGGCCTCTAGGCTTGTGAAGCAGATACCTAGACCCGCCATCGTAACCACGAAAGTCCCGATAATTGCATCACGAACTCTATTCAGACGCTTATTAGCTCTTTCAATGTTCTCCAGTCTCAAGTGGGAAGGAATAGCTAGCCGGGAAAGATCAATTTCAGCCAATAATTTAATCTCTCGACTAGTAATTGGCGCAGCCTCTCCTTTGTGCCAGAATTCATTAAGGCTGATATCTACAGGAATTCCATTCCTCGTAGTTTTACCGCAGACCAATTTAAGATCCCTTAGCTTGCACGACATTCTTGGCATCCATTCGTTTTTTGTGATTTTAAATCCAAATTGACGCCAAAACAGTTTTCTATTTTCAAGAAAGCGTAGCGCTTCCTCTTTGTCTTCGTTGCACCACATGGGATCATCCACGGTTGACAACTTACCAGTGACGTTAAGATCTTGAGAGCTATTGTTGATCCGACGTATCATCTGTATTGTCAGGTTAGTAGCTAGCGTTCCATATCCATGGCGATGGATGGCAGTTGTCGGCGCAGCGCCCATCGTATCATCAAAATTCACGCCGTAATGACTGAAAGTTGTAAGCTGGGTTATATCAGGATTCGACTGATGGCGATTCAGGTAAATACAGGTTCGAATTTCATTCGCATCAACCGCTACTGTAATTCTTGAGTTACCAACAAGGTACTCTAATCTGTATGTAGTCACTTCAATATCAGGCATAAGATTGCTCAATTAAAGGAAATCAACGTGGACTTTTTGTGATACCTCAATCGACCTAGGCAGTAGAAATTTCAAAATCTCATGCATCCCTTACCGCTAACTACATTTACTCGATATCTATGTGCTTTGCATCATAAGCATAGAAGTTTAACCAGCTGCCGTTCGGCGATGAACTTCCCGTTAGCAACCCGATCGACTTCGATATGCCCGAAAACGGGCGACTGTCAGATCGGGCCTGGACTACTACAGTTGAAGGGACAGCAATTCGAAATATTCTAACGGAAAGGCGATCCGCCATTGCCAGGTCAGAATGATAGAATTACCAACCCATGATTATAGTGTCGCGAGCACATGATTCCAAACCTGCCGCCACGCTCCTGTCATGTAGTGATCGTAAGCACCAAGACTATCATTAACTGGAACTTGACGAGCTTTGGCCATGCTTCGGGTAACACTTAAAGGATACCATTCATCTTTTGATGGAAGTAGTATTTCAACACCGCCATAAAATCCCTCAAACTCTGTTTTGGTATTTACTCCCTTTATGAATAATGTTTCCAAAAAATCACCAATTAATATTTTTTTTGACATTGAATTGAATTGTTTTTGCAAAGAGTTACTTTCCCAATACTTACAATCCATCCACCGATTGTCTTGTAATATTGCCCGTATAAAATCAGCCTGGTCGGATATGGTACAAATCATTCCTATAAATTCATTGATAGAACCATTTTCATACATATAGGCCAACGACTCTCTCGAATCAAAAACCGGCGCACAGAAATATAATTTTTCAATACTTAACTGCTTGCCAAGCATTAACAATCCACTACAGCCACCACTATGCCCTATAGCCTTTATTGGATAATCAAATCTATTGTAATTTCTCAAAATCTCATTAATATCATCAACGCTGTTAGAAATATCAAATTGACCGCTTGAGTTTCCGTGCGACCTAGGATTAAATTGAATTGTTGTATATCCCCTTTCCGCCAGGGCATCAACTGGCGCCCTGTACATCCTTACATCCCCCATAGTGCAAGGCCAAATCAAAAAAATCGCCTTAGAATCACTCGCTTGATTTACAATAAATTCAATTTCTGAAGAACCGACTTTATAGCTATGTAATTTATTCATTCTGCTTTAAAGACTCTTGACATATTTAAAAATAATCCTATCCACAAAAAGCAGATACGGGCCCATGCACACTTCTCGTAATATTACCATTCGTACTCTGCCGCATTTTGAATCCGTACGCAACCTCATCAAGCGCACAGCACCTAAGGTGCCGCACCAATGTAGCGTATATAGTTTGATATGGCTTAGTTTATAAAGGCGTGCAAAAGCATAGCTATTGGTCTTGCTGAGTACCTCGATAAGGCACACATAGCATCCAGTATCATAATTGTATCGAGTAACACCCTTTCTCGTGGCCAATAGCCTGTCATGCATAGCGTAGTAAATACTCAAGTCAACCGAGCCGTAAAATTATTAATCGAAAAAAGCAGTTTCGATTAACTGCCCATTTATTAATATGGCGCAGAACAAATTATCAGGAGAAAATTTGGTAGCGATCTACCCGCGTACTTTAATTGATTGCGCTTTAGAAAGGCCAGCCAAGGCATCTGCAATTACCTCTTCAGGGGGCTCTTCATAGATGATTGTCGTGGATGGATTAACGTGACCAGCGACTTTCTGAGCTACCTTCACAGACTTTTTCTGATTGTGAATGATGTCCGTTATGACCGAGCGTCTACCGCTGTGCGAGCTCGCTTTTTCCACGCCAGCCCAGTTTCGTAGCATATGAGCCATATGCTCCTGCAAAGTATTGGGGGAATAGGGCGTACCTTTCTGCGAGAGAAAAAGGGGGTCTGAAGGGCGCAGCTTAGATTCTTTGCTCATTCTCATGCGCAAATGCGCCTCGAGGCTTCGGCGTAGCTCATCATCAATCAAAGGCAGATCTCTCGACTTTCCGCGATGCTTCTTTTCCGGTGGGTAAAAGTCCGTGGGATCAACCGTTACCCCAGCCTTTGCCAGAGACTCTATCTGCTTTACGACACTATCAAAGGCGTCAATGGTGAAACTAAGGGACTTTCGCGTGTAAGTAGATAGAGATCGACGAACAGCATTGGCACCCTTGGTATAAGCGGCAGGCAAACTCATGACCTCTAGCAATTTGAAGTCAGTGCCGGTTGGGTTTAATTGGGCGACCTCTTTGACCTGAAGCAGGGCAATCTCCTGAGCTCGCAAACCAAGCCTGAAGGAGATTTGCATGATAGCCAGGTTCTTCTCTGGGTGGCGATGAGTTTTTATCACAGAGAAGAGTTCTTGCTGCTGCGAAGGAGAGAGCACTCGAGCTTGACCAGACTTCGCCATAAGACACTCTTAAATAATCCGTACAAATGTTATTTTAACGGATTATTGTGAAAAATGCTCTCTTTAATACGCCATGAACTCTACGCAATCTGAATGTTCTAAGGTTACCCTCTGAATGTTCTAAGGTTACCCTATGCGTACCGAGACCTTTTGTACGCAACCAAAAGTGGCAATAGACTGGTGGCGATTCAGTGTGCGGTAGCCAGCGAACCCATGATTGCCAGCCCTGCAAAACGCTGACATAGCTAAAGAGGTAGCTCATTATGATCAAAGCCACATCCTCTGTAAGACTGGAAAGTAGTCTTATTAACGCAGCGACAATCGCTGGCATCCCTCTGAAACGCAGCGCAGCAGAACAGATTGAGTACTGGGCGGAGATTGGCCGCAAAGTTGTCAAGGCAGTTGACCCGGAAGTCCTGCTAGCCGTACAGAGTGGGCTTGCGGTTCTTCGTATTGAACCCACTGCATCTTCTCCTATAGATCCAAACGAAGTATTCCCAGCCGATCGACCCCATAATTTGAGGGCTTTAAGAGAAGCGATTGCCGCAGGCTCCGTACGATACCAAGCATCAATCTCAAAGCCAGGTTATTTGGAAGCTTGTTATCCTGATGGACATATTGAAGTAGGACGTTTTACTAACGGACGATTCCTCCCGGAGTAAACTATTGCGACTCACTTCCTCTGGCGATCATCACCACGCAATAAAACAGAGTCGAAGCGAAGCTACTGAACTAAAGATGATACTTGGAGGAAAAAGGTCGACGTATCAATATTAGTTCCGAATCCGTATCAACTTTACTTCGTCGGACTCCAGAAGCAGAGCGCCCTGAGTCCACATTCAGCAAACCATATTTCCGATAATTGTTATTATCGGAATGGGTGGCATCGCTGGTTTTGCAGGTATTTCCACCATGCCCATCCTGCACCCATATGCTCATCCGACCACTTCAGAGCACATCCGCTGACAAGGCACACCAGTACCAGACCCAGTGAAATCAGGTGTTCCACGGCAATGATTAATTATTTCTATGAATGCGCTGGCGTGTACTTTTATGTTCCACGGAGCCTGACCATAAAAACATCCGGGCCTGTGGCTGACCCGGACTCCGGAACAGAAGACGCTTAAGCCTCACACCAACAACCACACAGCACCCGCAAAGCCTCATCGGCATTATCAACGACACTGAACAGATCGAGATCGCTTCTGCTGATGGCTCCCTGTTCAGCAAGGAATTCAAAATTGACAGCCTCAGACCAATACTCACGACCCACCAGAACCACAGGAAACGGATGGATCTTACGGGTCTGAATCAGCGTCAGGGTCTCAAACAACTCATCAAGCGTGCCGAACCCACCCGGAAATACCACCAGACCGACAGCACGCTTGAGGAAGTGCATCTTGCGGATGGCAAAGTAATGGAACTGAAAACACAGCTCAGGGGTGATGTACGGATTGGGTTTCTGCTCATACGGCAGCACGATATTCAGACCGATACTGACACCGCCGGCATCGGCCGCACCACGGTTAGCAGCCTCCATAACCCCTGGGCCACCGCCGGTGGTAATCACAAACTGGCACCCTGGCTGTGCCAGTGAGAACTCTGTGACCAGCCGGGACAGCGTCCGGGCCTCGCGGTAATAAAAAGCACCACTTCCCGGCGTATCCGGATCACCTGAGTCCTCCAGAAAGCGGGCACCACCGAACACCACAACCGTCGACTCGACACCCTGCTCTTCCTGCACCAGATCCGGTTTCAGCCACTCCAGCTGCAGCCGTACCGCGCGCAGCTCGTCTCTGAGCATGAAGTCACTGTCTGCGTACGCCAGACGATAAGAAGGGCTATCATGCCCGGAATGCTCCGCCGCATGGCGGACGTCCTCCGCGGCCGTCGGTGTCAGGGGTTGTCGCTTGGACGTATCTGTCATCTCGGCGGCACCTTAAAAATGAATGGTCTGACCCAGCTCCGGAATGGTGGAATCCCACCCCCGTTGCTGCGCCGCTTCTTTCAGAGCCTGCTTGGCGCCGGCTTCACCATGCACCAGAAATAACTGCGGACGGCTTTTCTCAAAATGCGACAGCCAGTCCAGCAACTGCGTCTGTGAGGCATGTGCAGAGAAGCCCCCAAGGGTATGAATAGCAGCCTTTACCGCAATTTCTTCACCCGCCATGCGCACACTGGTAGCACCGTCGATGATGGCGCGCCCGGGTGTTCCCATCGCCTGGAACCCCACGAAAATAACGTGCGACTGCTGGCGCCAGAGGTTGTGCTTGAGGTGATGGCGGATGCGTCCGCCGTTGCACATACCGCTGCCCGCAATGATGATGGCGCCACTGCTGATTTTGTTCAGTGCCATCGAATCTTCCGTGGCTTCGGTGAAGCGCAGAGTCGGCAGGAAGGTGCGCAGATTCTCACTGCACAGCGGGTTGTCCGGCGCACAGGCCTCAGTCGCAGCATCTTCAATCGCATCCAGATCTTCCTCGGAGTACACCTCCTGATGCGCGTCATACACTTTGGTCACCGCAATCGCCATCGGACTGTCGAGGTAGATGGCCTGATGCGGCAGCTTACCTTTCTGGTACAGCTCACCCAGGCGGAAGATGATTTCCTGTGTGCGGCCAACAGCAAACGATGGAATCAGGATATTGCCTCCGTTGCGACTGGCCTCTTCCAATACCTGCTCGAACTCAGCCAGGGTTTCTTCCATGGATTTATGATCCCGGTCACCGTAGGTTGATTCGAGCAGCAGAACATCAGCTTCTCCGACAATCTCAGGATCACGCAACAGCGCCGCCTGTGAATTACCCAGATCGCCTGAGAACACCAGTTTTTTCGTCTGCCCGCCTTCGCGGATATCCAGCTGCACAATGGCAGAGCCGAGGATATGGCCAGCATCGGCAAAGGTGACATCAACGTCCGGCGTGACGGCAAACGTCCTGTGATAGCGTTTGCCCTTACACAGAGACAACGCCAGATCCACCTCATCCATAGTGTAGAGGGGTTCAATTTCCGGCTTGCCGGAGCGGCGGCGACGGCGGTTCTCCCACTCGGCATCACGCTCCTGCAGGGAGGCCGCGTCTTTCAGCAGAATGGCAATCAACTCTTTGGTGGGCTGAGTCATATGAATCGGGCCGCCATACCCCTCCTTCACCAGCAAAGGCAGACGCCCACTGTGGTCAAGGTGCGCGTGCGACAGAACCACGGCATCAATAGTTGAGACGTCAAACGGCAAGGGCCTGAGATTAGCAGCCTCCTCTTCCCGCCGCCCCTGAAACAAGCCGCAGTCCAGCAACACCTTGCTCTGCTCCGTCTCGAGCAGATACATAGAACCGGTCACACCTTCTATGGCACCAAGAAAAGTCAGTTTTGACATACAAAAGCCTTAATAATCATATTTTTATAAAACAATCTTAGAGTTAATTATTGATCACAACCCAATGGCCAGACCCAAGCATCAATGTCCGGCCGGTCAACGCCTTCTTTATGCGCGTAATCTACACATTCCTGCTGTTGCGCCAGTAGCTGAACCCGGGCAGCGGCGCCCTTTTCTGCCAGACCCGGCACCCGGTCAATCACATCCACAGCCAGACTGAAGCGGTCAATGCCGTTGACAATCGCCAGCTCAAGCGGGGTGTTGATATTTCCATGTTCGGTATAGCCCCGCACATGGAAGTTCTCATGATTGGTGCGTTTGTAGGCGAGACGGTGGATCAGCCAGGGATAGCCATGAAAGTTAAAAATCACCGGTTTATCCCGGGTGAAAATGGCGTCAAACGCATCGTCTTCCAGACCGTGCGGATGCAGGTATTCCGGAGTCAGGCGGAACAGGTCGACGACATTGACGAAACGTATCCGCAATTGCGGAAAATGCTCTCGCAACAGGGCTGAGGCTGCCAGCGCCTCTTTCGTCGGCACATCACCGCAACCAACGATGACGACATCCGGCTCTGCACCTTCATCATCAGCTTCATTTCCGGCCCAGTGCCAGATGCCCAGGCCTTTACGGCAGTGCTCCCCAGCGTCTGCCATGTTGAGATACTGCAGGTGTGACTGCTTGTCACAGACAATGACGTTGATGTCGTTTTCACTGCGCAGGCAGTGGTCAGCCACCGACAGCAGACAATTGGCATCCGGCGGCAGGTATACCCGGGTTACGTCCGGATTCTTGTTCACCACCAGATCGAGAAAGCCCGGGTCCTGATGGGTAAAGCCATTGTGATCCTGACGCCACACGGTTGACGTGATCAGCAGGTTGATGGAGGCAACCGGCTCACGCCAGGGCAGCTTCTGACTGATGGTCAGCCATTTGGCATGCTGGTTAAACATAGAGTCAATCACGTGCACAAAGGCTTCGTAGGTCGCGAAGAATCCATGACGGCCCGTCAGCACATACCCTTCATACCAGCCTTCAAGAGTATGCTCTGACAGCATCTCCAGCACCCGCCCGTCCGGGCTCAGGTGACCACCCTCTTCGTCCTCTGGCCGGTATTCGCTGAGCCAGAGTTTGCCCGTAACCTCATACAGGGCATCCAGCTTGTTTGAACTGGTTTCATCCGGGCCGAAGACCCGGAAGTTGTCCCCGTTGGCGGACATAATGTCACGCAGCATCTCACCCAAAGGCCAGGTATTGCGGGAGTAGCTGACGGCAGGCGCAGCCACCTCAGCAGCGTAATGGCGGAAATCCGGCATCTGCAGCGAGCGTTTCAGTCGCCCGCCATTGGCATGGGGGCTGGCACTCATGCGCTTTCCGGGCTCCGGCATCAGTGCCTGCAATTCAGGAATCAGCCGCCCATTGGTATCAAACAGTGTCTGTGGCTGATAACTCTGCAGCCACTCAGTGAGCTGCTGAAGGTGCTGCGGATTCTCGCGTACTTCTTTCAGAGGCACCTGATGCGCACGCCAGTAGCCTTCCACCTTGTGGCCATCCACCCACTCAGGACCGGTCCAGCCTTTGGGCGTACGCAGCACGATCATGGGCCAGTGCACGCGTGAGGCAAAGCCACTGTCACGGGCAACAGCCTGCAGTGAGCGGATCTCTTCCATACAGGCGTCCATGGTGTTTGCCATCAGGGCATGCATCACCCGCGGATCATCACCCTCAACAAAATACGGCTTCCAGCCGTAACCGCTCAGCAGAGAAGCCAGTTCCGCATCCGGAATACGCGACAGCAGGGTCGGGTTATTGATCTTATAGCCATTAAGATGCAGGATCGGCAGTACTGCACCATCGCGCACCGGATTAAGAAACTTCGAAGAATGCCAGGCCGTCGCCAGCGGGCCGGTTTCCGCTTCACCATCCCCCACTGCCACCGTGACAATCAGATCCGGGTTATCAAACGCGGCACCGAAGGCGTGCGACAGACTGTAGCCGAGCTCTCCACCCTCATGTATGGAACCGGGCAGCTCCGGCGTGCAATGACTGCCAATCCCTCCCGGAAAAGAGAACTGGCGGAACAGGCGGCGCATGCCATCCGCATCCTGACTGATCTCCGGATAAACCTCGCTGTAGGTACCTTCCAGATAAACCGGAGCAATCACCCCGGGTGCCCCGTGACCAGGTCCGGCCAGGAATATCGCATCCAGCCCGTATTTGCGGATCGTGCGGTTCATGTGCAGATACATAAACGAAAGGCCGGGGCTTGAGCCCCAATGCCCCAGGAGTCGCCTCTTGATGTGTTCAGGGCGCAACGGCTCCCGCAACAACGGGTTGTCCTGAAGATAGATCATTCCGGCAGCCAGATAGTTACAGGCCTGCCAGAGTTGATGGAGCCTGAAAAGCTCGTCATCCTGCCCGGTCATAATTTCAGTCCTCCGAATGAGACTGCGACCACAATACCCAAAGGTCATGACAATTACCTTGATCATTGTCGCCTCAGCAGCTTGCCGGTCTGACTGACCAGCGGGGTTTTAGCCGGTATACTCAGACGAGATTTTCCCGGATACCGATTCATGACTTCTGTGCTGTTCCGCTCCCTGCTGGTTACCAGCGCCCTGCTGCCACTTTCCGCCTGTAAACTGGGCATCCACAACGACGATGAAACGGTGACGCTGCAGGTTGATTCGTACAAACAGCAGTGTGATGACGACTCCGCCAACCTGTGCTTCCGCATCCGTGATGATGAAAACGACGACTGGCGACTGTGGACAGGACCTTTCACTGAGTTCGACGGCTACCAGTGGGGTTACATCTACACCCTGAATGTGGTGGTGTCCTACCAGAGTGGCGGTGATGCGCCGGAATCCTACCGCTATGAGTCCACCGTCAGCCGTGATTCGGTGACCGGCAACGATCAGTCGTTCACCCTCGACCTGTACACAGACACCGGCATTCTGGCTCAGATCAGCACGGATACCTGGAACATAGGCAATGAGCAGGACTTTTCCTGCGCTGACGACTGTGACGACATTGCCGCCGTGGTCGCAGAACAACAGATCGGTTCGTTTGAATTCCGTGCGGTGGAAGGCGAGCTGACGCTGACCAGTGTGCTGTGCAGTACCGGTGACACGGATGAATTCAATGACGACTGCTCCGGCAAGAGCACCGAGAACTGGTTTACCGCTCAGTTTCTTTCAGACTGCGGCTTCACCGTTCCGCAGTTGTGCCTGCTTTACCGGGTGAATGAATCCGATCCGTTTGAGCTGTTGCAGCTGGAAGACGGCATTGAAGGTTTTACACCCGCGTGGGGCAGCCGTGAGGATATCGATGTCGTACGCACAATTTCCGGTGGCGGCAACATCACCGCCGTTGAGCTGGACAGTGAAAACACCAGCAGTTCCGCACTCGGCAGTGCCTGGAGTTTCCTGTTTATCGTCCGCGGTGAAGCACTGGATAGCAGCAGTAACGGCCAGATCGGCCTGTATGACTCAAACATCACTCTTGATTGTGCCAGCTTCTCCCTGTGCGACCGGCTCGACAACCGCATCCGTGATGAAGAATACCTGTTGCTCGAAGCCTATGTGGAATCTGCAGACGTCACTGTCATTACCGGAATTGTCTGTGATGACAGCACTTACGGCGTGTTTGCTGATTGCGTCGCGGAACAGGACACCGACGACGACTTCAACTGGCCGATCTGACCCACATAAAAAAGGCCTTCCGTCATCCGGAAGGCCTTTCCTGTTTCTGCTCAGTGACCGGTTGAGCCGGACAGCCACCGGCTCCCTTCAGTTCATCAGAACTTATAACCACAGGCAAACAGGAAAACGAACGGATCGATTTCGACATTCAGACCATCAGCCGCACCACCACGGACCTCAGTATCAATGTCCACTTTCCAGATCGCCGCATTCAGCAGCCAGCTGTCTTTGATGGTGTAATCCACACCCGCACCGTATGACAGACCGAAGCTTGGCTTCAGACCACTGCTGCCCAGACCGGCTTTGTCTTTTTCATCAAAGAAGAAGGTGTAGTTCACACCCAGACTGACGTAAGGCTGCAGCTTGGAATCGCCAGGCAGTGGATAGAAGACACCAGACACGGTGGGTGGCAGGTGGCTGACTTCCATCACGTCCACGCCATCCAGAGCACCATCACCTTCAACGGTGTGGGTAAATGGAGTCGCGGCCAGAACTTCAACACCGAAGTGTGGGGTAAATACGTACGTTCCGGTCAGACCGAGCTGGGTATCAGACGTGATCTGCAGCATGGAGTCGGCCACCAGAGCGCTGGTATTGGCGTTATCATCTTTCGGAGTGACGGTGATCACACCAGCCTTAACAAGAATATCTCCGGCTTCGTACGCCATCACCGGGCCTGCGGCAACAGCCAGTGCACCAGCAGCAATAACAGTTTGAAGTAACTTCATGGTTTTACCCCTTATTCATCGGTTGATAAGGGCGGCGATGAAACCTGTTGCCGCCACACACCGCCAATGTATACCCCTTCTGTCATCGCAAATTGATCTGTATCAACCACCGGACGTGCGGAATGCCCCCGGATGCCGCGACGTGATCCAGATCAAGTTTTGCCCCGGTTTTGTGCACAAAGCCCCAGAATCTGGCACACCTGTCCATCAAAGCGCCTGCTTCACCCCAACCCCTGCCCCTGTTACGATCACCTGTATCTTATGTGCATCAGGTTTGCCCTCTCCGAATGAAAGCCGCCCGATCATCTCAAACCCCACCTGTTCCTCTGATCGACCAGCTGGATGAGATCAGCAGTCCGCTGAGCTATGTGCGCCGCATTCTCAAAGCCAACCCGGCACTGAACGAAAAAGACGGCTGCTTTGATGACCTGATGCACACCGTTACCTTTCTGATGGCCTACAACGGCTCGACCGCCACCTTCAATGGCTACCGCCGCGAGGTCGAAAAACTGCTGCAGTGGTGCTGGCTGATCCGCGACGTCAATCTGCCTGACCTGAAGCGCCAGGACCTCGAAGACTACATTGCCTTCTGCCAGGACCCGCCTGCCAGCTGGACCGGCAGCGCACAGGTGCCACGCTATCAGAACCGCGAAGGGGAACGTCAGCCAAATCCGGCCTGGCGGCCATTCGTCAGCAAGCCGGATAAACTCGGACGGACCCCGTCGCTGGCGCTGTCGCAGAAGTCGATGCAGGCCCTGTTCGCCGTGCTGTCGACCTTCTTCAACTATCTGGTGCAGGAAGACTATATGCGGGTGAACCCGGTCGCCCTGATCCGCCAGAAAAGCAAATACCTGACCCGCCACGCCTATCAGGAGCCGGTACGACGTCTGTCGAACATGCAGTGGGATTACATTCTGGAGGTGTGTGAACAACTGGCCGATGAAGATCCGGCCCATGAGCGCACCCTGTTCATCATGAAATGTCTGTTCGGTATGTACCTGCGGGTGTCCGAGCTGGTGGCCGATGAACGCTCAGCGCCCATGATGGGTGACTTCCAGCAGGATCAGGACAAGCACTGGTGGCTGCGCGTGGTCGGCAAAGGCAACAAGGCGCGTATGGTCACAGTGTCGGATGACATGCTGGAGGCGCTGAAACGCTACCGTCGCCATCTTGCCCTGCCGCCCTTACCTTATGTCGGCGAGCAGACGCCGCTGATTCCGAAACTGAAGGGCCGTGGCCCGGTAACCAGTACCCGCCAGATCCGTTATCTGGTGCAGAGCTGCTTTGATATGGCCTACGACCGTATGCGCGAACAGGGGCTGGAGCAGGAAGCGCAGGAGCTGAAGGTCTCTACCGTGCACTGGCTGCGTCATACCGGTATTTCAGAAGATGTGAAATTCCGCCCGAAAGAGCATGTACGCGAAGACGCCGGGCACGCCAGCATGGCCACCACCGACCGCTATATCGACACTGAAATGCGGGAAAGACACGCCAGTGCCAGGCATAAGAAACTGAAGCCGGAGATGTAATTCGGTATAGGGCCGCATCCTGTTGCGTGATCGTTTATAATCCCCGCCTTTGTTGCCACTGCCCTGCCCGCCACCTATGAAATTCGTTGTTAAGCTGTTCCCGGAAATCACCATCAAGTCCGATTCTGCACGGCGGCAGATGACCAAGATCCTGCGTCAGAACCTGCAGGTGCTGTTCCGCAACCACCTGATCTCTGCTGACGTGCAGAACCGCTGGGATAACCTGACGGTAGTGATCAACCATGAAGATGAAGTCACACACCGCAAGGTAGTGCAGATCCTCAGTCATACGCCGGGTATCGGCTTTTCGCTGGAAATTGGTGAGTACGACTTCGAGACCCTGGATGAGGCTTACCAGAAAGTCCGTGACGAATACCGCGACCGCGTAGCGGGCAAGACCTTCTGTGTGCGCATCAAGCGCGCGGGCAAACACGATTTCACCTCACATCAGGCCGAGATCTACATGGGTGGTGGAATCCTCAAAGAAACCGACGCCAAAGCCGTCTCCCTGAAAAATCCGGACATCTTTGTACAGGCGGAGATCCGTCAGCAGAAGCTGCATGTGGTGCGCCAGAACATTCCCGGCCTCGGTGGTTATCCGCTGGGCAGTCAGGGCGAGGTACTGTCGCTGATTTCCGGTGGTTTCGATTCCACCGTCGCCAGCTATCTGATGACCCGACGCGGCCTGAAGACTCATTTCTGTTTCTTTAACCTGGGTGGCAGCGCCCATGAGATCGGTGTTAAACAGGTCGCGCATTACCTGTGGAGTACCTACGGCGAGTCACACAAGATCAAGTTCGTGACCGTGCCCTTTGAGCGCGTCGTAGAAGAGATTCTGACCAAAGTTGAGACCTCGCAGATGGGTGTGGTTCTGAAGCGCATGATGCTGCGTGCAGCTAACAAAGTGGCCGGCGACCTGCGTCTGCCTGCGCTGGTAACCGGTGAAGCGGTTGCTCAGGTGGCGTCGCAGACCATCACCAACCTCGCCGTGATTGACCGTGTCTCTGACCGGATGGTGCTGCGCCCGCTGGCGACGATGGACAAGCAGGACATCATCAATATGGCGCGCCGTATCGGTACGGAATCGTTCGCGGCCACCATGCCGGAATACTGTGGCGTGATTTCGGTGAACCCGACCACTGTCGGCGACCGCCAGAAAGTCGAGGCCGCGGAAGAAGCCTTTGACATGGCCGTACTGGAAGAAGCTCTGTCACGCTCACGCACCCAGCGTATTGATGAAGTGATTGAAGAAGCCGAAAGCGGACTGGAAGATGTCCCGGTGGTCACCACCCCGTTGCTCACCGATACCGTGATCGATATCCGCCATCCGGCTGAAGCCGCAGATAATCCACTGCACCTGACCAATAACCCGGTGCTCACCATTCCTTTCTACGAGCTGGATACCCGCCTGAAAGAACTTCCGCAACAGGGACGCTGTCTGCTTTATTGCCAGAAAGGTACCATGAGCCGTATTCACGCCCACCACCTGAACAGTGAGGGCAAAGGCAGCTTCGGTGTCTTCGCTGAGCCGGATGCACAACGCCCTGTGATCACTGATACGCCACCCAAGGAGACCGGAATATGACCTGCATCGTCAGCTTCAACATCAATGGCGTGCGCGCCCGTCCGCACCAGCTTGAAGCCATCCGCAACCAGCTGAATGCCGACATCATTGGCCTGCAGGAAACCAAGGTTCACGACGAACAGTTCCCGTTACCGGATGTTGAATCTCTCGGCTATCACGTGGAATTCTTCGGCCAGAAAAGTCACTACGGGGTTGCACTGCTCAGCAGACAGGCACCGCTTGCTGTACAGAAAGGCTGGCCCTGGGATGAAGAAGAAGCGCAGAAGCGTCTGATTCACGCCACCTATGACATCGGCGGCGAGCACTGGCACATCCTTAATGGTTACTTCCCGCAGGGTGAAAGCATTGACCATGAAATCAAATTCCCGGCCAAGCGTAAGTTCTACGCTGACCTGATGAAGTATCTCGAAGAGACCTTCAAAAGTACCGATAACGTATTGATTATGGGTGATTTTAATATTTCACCAGAAGATACAGACATCGGTATTGGCGAACCCAACCGCAAGCGCTGGCTGAAGACCGGCAAGTGCAGCTTCCAGCCTGAAGAGCGTGAATGGTATGAGCGTCTTATGGCATGGGGGTTTGTGGATTCCTTCCGGACTCTCAAACCACAGGAAGACAATACCTTCAGCTGGTTTGACTATCGTTCAAAAGGTTTTGACGATGATCCGAAGCGCGGCCTGCGCATCGACCATATTCTGGTCACTGCCCCGCTGGCAGAAAAAGTTACTGACGCCGGGGTCAGCTACGACATCCGCGCAATGGAGAAGCCCTCCGATCACGCCCCGGTCTGGACCTGTTTTTCATAACGCTCCGAACGCATTAACGAAGCTAAACGTCTGATCGGAAGCCCCTTACAAGGGGGCTTCGGACAAGGCTTTTTCGACATCAACACCTATCATCAGCACACCGGCATCAGCACCCGATGCATCCTTCAGGGGCATGCTGAGCTGCGACTGAAAGGTCCGCGTGGACTGGTCATAGCGGACCTCATCAACATGAACAAGGCCTGCAGCAGCTCCGAAACTGGCCGTAAACTTATCTTCGTCACCCTGCCAGTAGTCTGTCGACAACTCGCTGGCCGCAACCAGCAGACCATTACGGTCGATCAGCATCAACTCAACGATGATGCCATCGGACTGCGATTTGATTTTGCGCAACTCACGCGCAACGTCTGATGCGACCACTGCATCACGTAAAACGTCACGCTCGTCTGAGGGAGGGCCAGTCCAGATCGCATCAAGTTCACGGATACGTGCTTCTTTGAGGGATGCATCACGCTGATTCTGGCGCTGAAGGGCATTCATCATCGACAGGCTGACCTGAACGCCGAAACGCTGACCAAGAGAAGACAGCTTGGCCATATCATTCTCGGACAATTCCACCCAGTTATCCGGCTGACATTGTGGAAGATGGCTGTTGAAGTCGCCCAGGAAGCTGTCGTCCTGCGCCAGCAATTCTGCCGAGAAATAAGCATGCAGTGGCAGATAGCGGACAAAGTAATGATCAATCCCCTGCTCCGCCGCCAGAGGAAGTTCCTGCGTGGTACCAATGATCACATCCACGCGACCACTCTGTAACAACTTGAACAGTTGCTCAACCGAGGCCGCTTCAACCTCAACATCCAACCCTTTACTCAACAGCCAGGCATGCTGATTGGAGCCACGGATAGCACCAAAGCTGAGTCCGGACAGGTCACCCAGATCACCTTTGGTTAACCAATACCATTTTTCAATTGAGATAGGATCAGATACTCCGGACCCATCAGGAAGATCGCTCATCTGAGCGAGAGGATAGACTCCGGCAAACTGCCCACGGCGGATCTCGTGGATACATCTGAGCCAGGGCTTTTCCTGGGTCAGAAAGCTCTGGTTCATTTTCGACAGTGCGCAATCCACCACCTCGGCATCACGTCGCCGCACGGGGGTGAAACTGGTATCACCAGCCTCATACATCTCGCCACGGCACAGTCGCGTCAGCCCCTCGTCAGCAGCGACTCCGGCAGACAAAAGAAAGCCGGCTGCGGTCTGCAGAATCAGAAAGAAAGGCAGCCAGTACCTCACCGGGTAACGGCAAACAGGGTCAGTTATTATTATTGTCATAAACTCTCAACTGTGGGGAAATGCCCGCATTTGCGATTCAGACTCCATTCTTTAATTTACCGGGACTGACCTGCCCTCAGTGGCAACACCAAGGAACTCTCCGGATAAATGTCTTAAAATCCTGCAATAAGCATAGCAGCTGGGTGTCAGATTGCCCGAATTCAGCGGAGGAGAGACTACAAAAACGCGCGCCGCTCAGGCCTGACGCGCCGGACCAACCAGATAATGCGCCAGACGGTTACCCACCAGAAGCGCCAGCAGAAACCAGATCACTTCAGGCTTCAGGCTGAGAAGATTAACCAACGCCGGTCCCGGACAAAGCCCGACCAGACCCCAGCCGATACCGAACAGCACGGCTCCACCCAACAGGCGGGCATCAATCACACTGAGCGTCGGCGGATGGAACTCACCCCCCGCGAAAGGACGGCGCAGACGCCGCGAGAGGTGGAACGCCAGAGCAAAAGTCATTACAGCGGCCCCCATGACGGCAATCAGCTCTGGCTTCCAGACACCAAACACATCCAGAAAACCCCGTACCTTCGCCGGGTTATTCATGCCGGATACCAGCAGACCAAGGCCAAACAGCAGGCCACTGGCAAAGGCGATCAGTGCCGTCATACCATCACCCCGAGAAGATTCATCAGCGCTACGGTAGCAACACCGGCGAGAATAAAGGTGATGGTTGCCACGGCAGAACGCAGGGAAAGCCGTCCCATACCGCAGACGCCATGACCACTGGTACAGCCGTTGCCGATGTAAGTCCCGAAGCCGACCAGAAGACCAGCACCAACGAGCAGGTAAGGACTGTCTGTTATCTCAACCGGCGCCCCATACCCGGCCACCAGAAACAGCGGCATGGCAGCAATCAGCCCGGCGAAAAACCATACCGACCAGCGCCGGTTCGGCTCAGACAGCGCAAACAGACTCGACAGCACACCCGTCATTCCACTGATGCGACCGATACCCAGCCACAACAGAGAGGCAGCCAGACCGATCAGCAGGCCGCCGGAAAGTTCGTCCAGCATAGAGGTCGCTCAACGTCTCATTCAGAAAAGGTCGCGCAGTTTAACTCAAAAGTAAACCGGCAATAGAATAAAAAAAATGATTCAAATATGCCAAGCAGGAATAAAAAACATAAAATAACAATATTTATAGAATAAAAAAGACGAACAACGAGATCCTGTATGCTTGACTCGAATCAAGCCGAGACAAACTCAACAATGTTCAATAACAAATAGATCAAAGATCAGAAGAAATATATTAAAAAGCTAATATCTCAATCTGAACAGGGATAGACATGGATACTGGGCCAGACGTAAACAGTCAAGATTTCATTAATTTAATTAAAGATGAGCTCAGTGATGGATATGGCTTTTGCCCACTTATTGGCAGTGGCATATCATATGCCTCAGGAATCATAACTGGGCATGAAATCCGCCAGTACCTGTTACATGTAACTTTTAAAAGATTAAAAGCATTAGAAATTGATGGAAATAAATCTGACATCAATCAAGAGTCAAACCAGTACAACTATAATCTTGAAAAGTATGGTTGGCCAGAAAAGCCTGATAGTGAACAACTAAAGAATGCGACCGAATGGTTTCAAACAAAATACGATGAAGCTCTAAACATCTACAAACCTGAATCCGGCAATATAAGGTGCTTCAATGAAGCACCTGCATATCCAGACTGGATACCTCGCATTCAATCTTCCACCTCATTATCCGAGGATCCCACCGTATCGTTCCAAAGACGTTATGATAGGGCAGATAACAAATTCGACTTCTTATTTACTCCCAGACCAGGCGTTTCAAGGCATTCGAATCAATACTTTATTGAATGCGCTCTCAGAGCAACATTTGACTGGAGGGCCTGTTTACAGTTTCACTCTAGATTAAAAATCATTGATGGTTTATACACGCTAGAAAATTCTGCTGACCAATCAATCATTGATAGCATGAATGTACTGATATCAAAAGGTAAGAAACCCAACCTGGCACATTACACGCTAGCATACCTGACCATGCCACTCAGAATACGAAAAATTCTCACTACTAACTTCGACCATCTGATTGAAGATACTTTCTATGAAATATCTCAGCCAATTGATGTGTATTCAGTAGAGCGAAACAGCAGACTACCTGATGCATTGGCTGTATCTCAGAGACTGACCATGATTAAAATGCATGGAAGTCTACATGAGACCAGAGCAGACTATTCACTCGATGAAGCTCCCACTTCATTAGAAAAGTCAACATTCAGAAACTACTTTTTGCCGAGCAGAAAGCATGGATATACTGGAGTAACCTCCCACTCAATTGTTCTAGGGTATTCATTCTTAGATAAAAGAACCCTTGAGTTGATAAAATTTACACTGGATTCAAGCAAGCAGATTAAAATTTTTTACATCGGGTACAACAAACAAGACCTTGATTCCCTATATCAAATCTTTGAACCCGAGTACCATTCAAGGATAATTGCAACACAAACTAAGCGACTCGACCTATTATTGCTTGATATATTCTCCTCGATCACATTCAGCCTTCCACCCGGAGGCTTCACGCATCAATACACACAATATGTAGCGCCCGCATTTAAAATCAAGGAATCCCAAACGCCAGGCACTGCATTAGGCGACATTGAATATAGAATAGAGGTACTAAAAGGCGACATAGAAAGAAACTGCAAAAACGAAGAAAGCGAAATATTCATCAACAGACTTGAAAATAGCGGCACGTATTTAACAAGCAGGGTTTATTATGAAATAGAGAAAACAACAAATATAAACTGCCATTGGTTTGAGACGGATGATTATGCCAACCCTATATCTCTATTAATTGATGTGATAAAAGTACTGTCAATACGCAAGGGTATTTTCCATTCCGAGCATTTTGACCATGGAATAAATCTTAACCCAGAAGAAGATATAACCAACAAAAAAATCTCAGAGCTCATAAAAGTTACTGATCTGCGCCTAAAAATCATGGGAATTAACACATCCGGAGCCACAATCTTTATAAATGGAAGAAACATACATGGACGCCACTCAAAATACGACCCAGTGTATCAGTGGAAAGCCACATACCAAAACAACCTTCAGGCACTACTCGAAATATTACATGGCGTAAAGATAAATGTCGTGCACTCCGAATACACCAGTAACAGAATCGACTCCCACCGCCAAAAATCAATCTCACTAGGAATAGACCCAATAGAAATTACAGAATTCCAAAGATTGAATCCCACATATAATGAAAAATTAAAAATAGTACAACCCACAAGCGATGAGCACCACAAGACATCTATCGACGATAAGATAGAACACATCTCACAAGAATACAGGACATATAAAGATAACAACAGCGCAGCATCGACTTCATATTTAAGATTAATACATTCATTAACTTTATTCAGAGAATCCAGAAATATTTCATCATTATTTTCCCCATCCATATACACTGGTCCAACCATACTTTCAGAGAGTAAATCATACTATTTTGAACAACAGGAGGTTCTGAACATAGTAGATAATCTAATAGAAAAAGAAATTTTCTACAGGAAACAAGGAGGCTATTTATGGATGAAAACCACGGACAAGCACTACCTGAACGGCATAATCAGGAAAAAACTGACTGAAGAAAAAATTGCTTCACCATCTTCTCCCCTTCATTTTGAAATAGGAGAGTGGTACATAAGGGCTTTTTATTCGAGCAACCATATCGCCCCTCTCATAAGCGCCATTTATCATAAAATCTCATGCTTTAGAGAATTAAAACCTTCTGATAGTGATTACCCCGCAAGAAAGCATGAGAATTTTGCACACCTATTAATATGCTCATTAAGTTCAATCATAAAAATCATAAAGGTATCCCATAAGTCAAAACAATTCTGGCTGGCCGACACAGAAGCGAGTTCCAATTTTTCGGTCTCCGAAGTTGCATGTGGTTTAGGGTTCAATAAGTCTAGACCTTTAGATGATGATGCGATACAGGATCATATAAACTCAAAGTTAGGAACACTAATAAATGTTGAGTATTTCGATGACATAGCCAACAAAACCAAGATATTAATAAAACAAGTATTTACACAATTTTCAAAACTAAACTCAGATGACAGCAACTTAAACTTCAAACCTGAGACTTATCAATATCAAATACCGTACACCAAGACATATGATACCCATTCAGCGGCCTACTCTCCAAAATGGGAAAATCCACTAAATAAAAAAGATAATAAAAGTGAAAGTTATATCAACCAAATTCATAACACCATAACATCAGGAAGAATCAGTCTTGATTTTTTCGCTAACGACCCATATTTCATGTACCTTGGCTTTAAAGAATTTGAAGTATCCCTTGGACTTCTGTTTGGTCGAGCGCGCTACCTCACAAGACTCAGCAGAACCATGAAATGTCCTATCATCACAGGATACAGCGATGCCAACTCCCCATTCCACGCTGCTATGCTTACAATTATTAGGCCATCTACTAAGTCTCTTAGTTCTGACGACTTTAATGAGATATACCAACCCGCAATCAATACGATAAACGAAGTAAAATCACTCTGGGAGGAGATTGATGAGAAAGCGTCATATTACTTGGACTTTCTCAAAGTACTGGATCCTGTCTTTTTTGAGAAAGAACAAAATTTTGCTTTACGTACACTAGTCCACAAGGCAATTGCAAATTGTAAGCTTGGTAGATTCCCATTAGCCCACTCGTTACTCAATCAAGCTTCAGCCATTCAGTTCATATCAAATAACTCAACCACCCAAGATAACCAAGCACTGATTCACTTAAGAAGATCAGAACTCTACATGCAGGAATCCAGAAACCTAAAAACAAACTTGTTGATTTTGGAAGGGATCTATAAAAAACTCATCAATCATAAAAAGTCTACTTCAGATGGAGCTAGAAAATCAGATATCAAGTCAATAACAGATGATATTAAAAAAATCCAATCATCACTTGATCAGACCCGGCTAAACGAAATGCTAACCAAGTACAGCGAAGATGGTGATTTGAACGCACTGAGACACTACTGTACAGCTGAGTATGAAAAAGCCTATAGGAAACACGTCTCGCTGCTCGATAATTCATCCATATCTTTGGATGCAGCTGAGAGCCTGCTTGCTGGAAGAAGCCATTCATCAAAATGGTGGACGAGATTATACATTGAAAGATTCAGCGTCATTTCAGCCTATTACATCAACACCGACAGCAGTTATGCAGGGACAATGAATCCCTCTGAATTCATAAAATACAACACCAAGATTGGAACGGCATTCCGCTTAAAGGCTCTGGACATTGATTATCTGAGTTCCACATTCAGGAAGGCTCTGGCAGTAACTTCGAGCAAAGATTACCTTCGAATTGTTCTTATTAATGCATACATTCTGGCCTTGAAAAATATAATTAATTACATAGACATCGAAGGTGACAGTGAAACATTCAAAAGTCATATTGATGTAAGTTTGTTAAAGAGATCACTATCTGACTCTTTAGGTATCGAAAATGAGCCAACTGAACAAAAAGTAGAGAAAGCGATGCCATCACTTGCAGATGACGAAAACAATCTATTCAGGAAGAATGTAGTCAGCATTTGTCACCATTTTCTGATGGATTAAATTAGTAATCCACCACTCCCAGACCCAGCTTCTCTGCAATGGCCGAGGTACCCCGCGGCGCGACCACGGCTTTTGAACCTGTCTTGCCACGCAGATAGGTATCTGCAACACGCTGCACATCAGCCCAGCTGACGGTCAGCAGGCGGTCACGGGACTGCTGACGCAGCTCGCGGGTACGTCCACTCTTGTCGAGGTGGAAGTTCTGACGTGCCTCACCCGCCGGAGACCCCGGACGGTCAAGGCCGCCAATAATGCCCAGAACCGCCTGTTCCACCAGATCATCCCCCGCTGCCTTGTTCATCACCCAGTCAACAGAGGCGGCGAAATCAGCAAACGTGCCTTCAACGCGGGGATCGCGGTAGGAGTAGAACTTGAAGCAGGCCAGCGAGGAATCATGCGTGGCTCCGGCACCATAGGCACCGCCCTTCTCGCGGATGGCGGTATGCAGATAACCGTTACGCAGCACGCCACCCAACACTGCCAGCGCGGCTGCATCCTCATGACACATGGTGACGGTCGGCAGTGCCCAGGCACAGAAATTCACCTGAGAATCCACCATCCAGTAAGTATCAGGAACCGCCCGGCTCCAGCTCAGCGCACCACCACTGACCGCACTGCCGCCGGACCAGCTGTGTTGCAGTGCCTGCAGGTGCTGAGCCGCAGACGCTTCGTCATGCACCAGTAACGCGGAGTCCGGAGCCTCGGCAACGGTGGCAAAAATAGAATCCAGTGCATCACAGAGTGCACCGGCACCTTCACTTTTCAGCTGAGCTACACGGGCCTTGAGACGGGCCGCCTGCGGCAGACCACCCAGCTCATTCTGCAGTGCAGCAGACTGATTCAACGGCGCTGCAGCCAGCGACATGGCCAGAGAATGACCACCACCGGTAATACCCTGTTCTTTCCTGGCCTTTGCCTGCCCAAGCAAGTCACTTATTCTTTTTTCTTCTTTAAAATCAGCAGATTGCCATGTTTCTTTAATGATATCTGAGAACTCTTGAGACTGGCCAGCGAGGGCTTTACCCGTCATCACCAGATAGCCGCTCATGTTGTTACAGTCTTCAACAGTGCCTTTGATCGACACATAGCTGCTGAGCGAGCCCAGCACTGCGGTCTGGCGCTGTTGCTGGGTCATGTAGTCATGCCCGGCGGCACCGACTTCGGTCCAGCACTGGGTAAAGAACGGCAGCCAGGTCAGTTGTTCTGCGGTCATCTGCGGCAGATCCAGCAACAGCTGCTGATACACAATGCCATTGGTTCCGGTCACGTATTCCGTAGAGGCCAGCCCCTGCGCATGCTGTGCCGTCGGTGCGACGTAGCTCATTTCCGGTGTCACATCGGCAAGCGTGACCTGAGGCAGCAGATCCGGATCGTCCTGCAAAGCCTGACGTTCCTCCAGCGCGACAGCCTGCGCTTTAACGGCAGCAACATCCTCTGCGGTCATGGCTGCGCGCATGTCCGCCAGTAACTGCTGTTCACGCGCAGCTTTCTCGGCGTTCAGCCCAGCATCCGGCTTCAGGGTATAGCGTACGCGGTGCATGTTACTCAACAGCAGGCGTTGTACCGCCTCCTGCATGAAACCAGGCTTACTGGCTTTTTCGCGCAGACGCGCCAGTGCCGGGTCCAGGTTCAGCAGGGCCACCGGGTCACCGTGGTGTGTTGCCGCAGGCAGCGCATTCATGATCAGCTGCAGGCCATAAGGGTAATGATCTCCACCGATTTCGCGCTGATGCAGTTCCAGCTGATGCAGGGAAGCCTCGACCATGGACTGTGGAACGCCCTCTTCCGCAACCTTCTGCAAGGTCGTCAGAATCAGCTGTTCAACGGCTGCAGCGTGTTCAGGCTCACTGCCCTCAACACCACACATGAAGCTCATTTCGCGATTGGAGTCTTCCAGACCACACAGCGGAGACGGCGTTGAGCCCAGCTCCGTGGACTCCAGCGCGTGACGCAGCGGCGAGGCACTGTTGTCCAGCAGCACATCGCTGACCAGATGGGCCTCCAGTTGCGCGTCCAGATCCACAGAATCGCCCAGCAACCACCCGACCACATGGTGGGTTTTGCCGGAGAGATCGTCACCATCGACGCCATAACTGGCCTCGCACACCTGGGGCTCACTGAAGCGCTGTTCCGGATCGACACGCCATTCTTTGTCCTGTTTTTCAAAACGGTCCAGCGCCTGAACATCTATCCGGTGCTGCAGATCGGCCACATCCAGATTACCAAAGGTCATGAAGATGGCATTACTCGGGTGGTAATGGGTTTTGTAGAAGGACTTCAGCTGTTCATACGTCAGATCAACGATGGCCTCAGGCTCACCGCCGCTGTTGTAGTGGTAAGTCGTGGTCGGAAACAGTGCACCACTGATGCCCTGCCACAGCTGAGACACCGGCGACGACATGGCGCCTTTCATTTCGTTAAACACCACGCCCTTGAATTCCAGCGGGGAATCCGGATCTTCCGGGTCTTTCAGCTCAACACGATGACCTTCCTGGGCGAAATCCAGCTCATGCAGACGGGCAAAGAAAACGGCATCCAGATACACGTCCAGCAGATTGTCGAAATCTTTATCGTTCTGTGACGCGAACGGATACGCCGTCCAGTCGCTGCTGGTCATGGCGTTCATAAAGGTATTGAGAGAGCGCCGTGTCATCATGAAGAAGGGATCACGCACCGGGTATTTCTCACTGCCGCACAAGGCTGTGTGCTCAAGGATGTGAGCAACACCAGTGGAATCGTGCGGCATGGTGCGCACTGCCACCAGAAAGACCTTTTCATCGTGTTCGCTGGCGATGTGGTAATGCACGGCACCGGTCTTCTGGTGCTGAAAATGATGAATCACAATGTTCAGTGATTCGACCGGTGTGGAGCTGATCAGATTAAAGGCGCTGTCGCAGGTAACTGACGTATTCTGGGATTCAGACATGAAGTACGGCTTACTCAGGTGGTATAGTTTTTCGGAATATTTTTCATCTTACACCCAGAGGCCCCCATGAACAGCCCCGCCAGTGATTATCAGCATGAATTCCCGGTGAATGAACAGTGTGTTTACCTGAACCACGCAGCGGTTGCGCCCTGGCCGCTGAGCGCCAGTAAAGCGGTGGCCGAGTTCGCTATGGAGAATGCTCATCGCGGCGCCTCCGACTACCCACGCTGGCTGACCGTCGAGAACCGCCTGCGGGAAAATCTGGCAACACTGACGGGTGCCGACAGAGCCGAAATTGCTCTGGTAAAAAACACCTCTGAGGCTCTGTCATTTGTGGCCTATGGCATTGACTGGCAGCCGGGAGATACCGTGCTGATCAGCGATGAAGAGTTCCCCTCCAACCGTATTGTGTGGGAATCCCTGCAGAATCAGGGGGTCATCGTGCGCGAAGTCAGCCTGAGCGGTGACGATCCGGATGCAGCCCTGATCGCAGCCATCCGCGAAGGTGCCCGTCTGGTTTCCATCTCAGCTGTGCAGTACGCCTCCGGCACGCGTATGAACCTCAATGCCATTGGTGCCGCCTGCCGCGCCACAGACACCCTGTTCTGTGTCGACGCCATCCAGACCGTGGGCATCAACCCCTTTGATGTACGCGCCTGTGGCTGCGACTTTGCTATGGCGGATGGCCACAAGTGGTTACTGGGTGCCGAAGGACTGGGGTTTTTCTACATCCGCAAACCGCTCATCAACGCCTTAAAGCTCAATGAGTACGGCTGGCACATGGTTGAGAAGATGGGCGACTACAGCACCAAAGAATGGCAACCCGCGAGCGATGCCCGCCGTTTTGAATGTGGCAGCCCCAACATTCTGGCTGCCCATGCGCTCGAGATCAGCACCACCCTGTTGCTGAAGCTGGGTATGGAGCAGGTTGAGGATGCGGTTGCCGCCAACATCCGCTATCTGGCAACCGGCCTGACGCAACTGGGCGCTGAGATACTGACTCCGGATCACAGCCTCGGACGCAGCGGCATCATCAGCTTCCGCATACCGGGCCAGGACAGCACTGAGCTGTATCAGAAATTGATGAAAGCCGGGGTTATCTGCGCTGCCCGCGGCGGCGGTGTGCGTTTCTCGCCGCATTTCCACACGCCGGTGTCCGTGCTGGACCGGGGGCTGGAGATTCTCAAAGGCCTGATCTGACTGCGGACAGATCCATCAACAAAACGACCGGCAACAGCCGGTCGTGTTATTCATCCGGGCAGACAAACATCACATCGTATGCGTGATGCGGTCAGAACCAATCATACCCGTGAGATAGTTTTCAATCCGCGCGCGCGCGGTGTCATCCTCACCATTAAACTGTACACCAATGCCTGCCACCTTATTACCCTGCGCTCCGCGCGGGGTCACCCAGACGACTTTACCGGCTACCGGGATCTTCTCAGCTTCTTCCATCAGCTTCAGCAGCATAAAGACTTCATCACCCAGACGGTATTGCTTATTGGTCGGGATAAACAGGCCACCGTTGTTCACAAACGGCATGTAAGCCGCGTACAGCACCGCAGGGTCGCGGATGGTGAGAGAAAGAATGCCATGATTACCGGCAGTGCTCATGAAAGGCTGGCTCCGACTGGGGCTGTAAACATGCGGCGCCACTCAAGCAGCAGCACCTCAATGGTCAGCGTCTTATTATGATGGGCAGCACCGGACATGAGTTCGGCGTTCAGATGCTGCAGCTTATCCAGAAAGGTTATCAGCTTTGCGGTATCAGCGGCAACGCCGTGCAGCAGGTCGGTTGCCAGGTGTCCGTGACGGCATAACTCCGGCGGTGCGCCGGAAGCTGCCCGCATCAGGTCGCAACTGAGGTCATACCACCAGGCCAGCACATCCGCAAACTGTTTGCTCCAGGGGTCAGCAATGACCTGCAACGGCAGGCTGCCCTGCATCCACTGCTGCAGCTGTTCCAGCCAGTGGTTCTGCTGGCCGGACAGTTCAGAAGTAATCCAGTCATACGCCGTCAGTGGCTCATTGGCATTGCGCTTGAGGGCTACTTCCGCGTCTTCCGCGGCAACGCCCTGTTCAAGCAGCCAGCGCATGGCGTCGTCATGGGATGGCAGCGGCAGGCTGATGGTCTGACAGCGGCTGCGGATGGTCGGCAGCACAGAGCCCGGGCGTTCCGCTTCAAGCAGCAGAAAGCTCTCACCCGGTGGCTCTTCCAGGGTTTTCAGCAAGGCATTGGCAGCACTCAGATTCATGACTTCCAGTGGCCGCAGGATCACCACCTGACACTGGCTGATCTGCGGTGTGCTGTAGATAAAATGGTTCAGACGGCGGATGGTGTCGATGCGGATCTGACGGCTGTCCTCTTCCGGCTGGCACAGCATAAAATCGGGATGAGTTCCGGCGGCCATCAGCTGACAGCTGTGGCACTGACCACATGGGCCGTCTGCCGGGTTTTTGCACAGCAGCCAGGTGGCGGTGAAAAGACACAGGGGATGTTTGCCGGTGCCTTCCGGGCCGCCGAACATCAGCGCATGGGGCAGGCCGGACGTCTGATGCCGCCGTACCAACGATTGCCAGATGCTCTGCTGCCAGGGATAAAGGGTCATCGGTTGATGCCACCCGCAAGGGGTACCAGTTCTTTCAACAGATCGGCCTGCACCCGGGCCAGCGGCTGTGCGGCGTCGAGTACACGGAAGCGGGAATGTTCGGCAGCCAGAGCCTGGAAACCGCTGCGCACCCGCTCAAAGAATGCCAGCTGCTCAGTTTCAAAACGGTCGGTTTCTTCTCCGGCGTCACTGCCACGCTGTGCGGCGCGTCCCATACCCACGCTCAGCGGCGCATCGAGCAGAAAGGTCAGATCAGGCTCCAGGCCCTGCTGCACCAGAGTTTTCAGTGTGTCGATCTCATCCATCGGCAGGCCACGACCAAAACCCTGGTAGGCGATGGTGGAGTCAGTAAAACGGTCGCACAGCACCCAGGTGCCGCGGGCAAGCGCCGGCATAATCACAGATTCTATATGTTGCGCACGGGCCGCAAATACCAGCAGCAGCTCGGTACGCGGCATCATCAGCTCATCATGATGCGCCTTGAGCAGGGCATTACGGATGGTCTCAGCAATCGGGGTGCCGCCCGGCTCGCGGGTGACGATCACGTCTTTACCCTGCGCTCTCAGCCAGTCCGCAGCAAAGGTAATATTGGTGGATTTACCCACCCCTTCGCCACCTTCAAAGGTGATGAAAAAACCGGGTTGTCGGCTCATTCGGTGACCTCCGCCTGCTGATCTGTTCGGGTCTGAGTCGCTGGCGACGAGCGGTAATCGCTGCGGCGGTTAAGCTGATAGCGCTTCACCGCTTCCGAGTGCTCTGCCAGTGTCGAAGAAAAATAATGGCTGCCATCGCCTTTGGCAACGAAATACAGTTCGGTACCATCCGCCGGATGAAGAGCAGCATGAATCGCCGCCCGCCCTGCCAGCGCGATGGGGCCGGGTGGCAGGCCTTTGTGGCGGTATGTGTTGTAGAGGTTGCTGTCATCGCGCAGGTGACTGCGACGCAGATTGCCTTCGTAATCAGCACCGAGACCGTAAATGACAGTCGGATCGGTTTCCAGCCGCATGCCTTTCTGCAGTCGCCGCACGAACACTCCGGCGATCACCGGGCGCTCACTGGCCACCCCGGTTTCTTTTTCAACGATGGAGGCCATGATCAGCGCCTCTTCCGCCGAGGCATACGGCAGGCCTTTATCACGCTGTTGCCATTCTTCTTCCAGCACAGACTGCAGTCGCTCATGCGCCTGAGTCAACAGCGACGACACGGTATCATTGCGGTGAAAAACGTAGGTATCCGGATAGAGCTGCCCTTCTGTCGTACCGCTGAGGCCAAGATATCCGGCAACCCGCTCGGCCGTCAGCGGCGTGATGTCCTGTACCAGCTCACGGGTCTCAGCCAGTTCTGCCAACGCCAGGGCCAGCGGCTGACCTTCAATCAGAGTGACACGGTAGGTCTTGGCCCGGGCCTCTTCAAGAAACACCAGCAACGCATGGTTGCTCAGTTGCGGAGGCACCACAAACTCACCCGGGCGTATGTTGTGGCCCAGTCCGCTGATGCGGCTGATGATTTTCAAAGACAGTGCAGAGCGCAGCCAGCCTTCGTCCTGCCAGCGGGTCGCCAGCTGGTTCAGGGTATCGCCCTGGCGGATATCAATCACCACAGGGTCGGTATTCAGATTCGGCTGATTGAGCCAGTAAAACGCACCGGCTGCAGCAGCCAGAGCCAACACAAAGAGCAGTGCCAGCAAACGCAGTATCATTCAATATCCTCAGGACCTGTTGCAGACAACAAACAGGTCGGTTAATCAACAATATTCTCAGGCAGACAGGTCCGCCTCAGTCAAACAGACGACAGAAGCAGGCCTGCCAATCCGCCACTTCGGGCGATTCGGCAAGCAGACGACCCTGGTAGCAAGCCACACTGCGGATGCCGGTCAGGGTATTACTGAACGCCATCGCGCTGCAGTCATACAGGTCAGTCCGGCGGATGTCCGCCTCCCGTACCAGCCCCTGCTGCAGCAACCAGCTGCGCACCACTCCTGCCACACCGCTGAGGTGCAGTTCGGGGGTCAGCCACTCACCACCGGTTTTCACATAGACATTACTCATGCAGCCTTCAATCACACGGTCATGAGCACCCAGCATGATGCTCTCGTCCCAACCGGGTTCAAAGGCCTGACGTGCAAGCACCTGTTCCAGCCGATTCAGGTGTTTGATTCCGGCCAGCAGAGACTGAGCCCCGAGGCGGACCGGATTCTCACCGGCAACAATAGCCGGGCTCACGGCATTCAGGTTCTGAGCCGCAAAGAACTGACGGAAGATCAGTGGCTGAATATCGGGCGGTGCCAGATAGCCGCGTTCAGACATGCCCCGGGTGACGATGATCTTCAGCCCCGTCTGCGGTGCGTTGTCCTCGGGAATGTCGGTCAGTGCCGTATCAAACGCCTGCATGACCTGAGCGCTTGCCGCATCGGTAAATCCCAACCGCGACAAGCCCAGCAGCAGGCGTGACCTGTGCGCCTGAGCCAAGGGGAAGGTCCCGTTGACGCTGCGGCGCAGGGTTTCAAACAGGCCATCTCCGAATTGCAGGCCACGATCCGGAGTCGCAGCGGGTCCATGACAATCCCGCCACCCGCTCCCCGGCGTAAACGTCTGCAACGGCATCAGGCCTCCGGCTGACTGAAAATCAGTGCCGCATTGGTGCCGCCAAAGCCGAAGGAGTTGGACATCACATGGGTCAGTACCGCACGACGGGCCGTACCCGGCACCAGGTCCAGATCACAGCCATCATCCGGGTCTTCCAGATTGATGGTCGGCGGAATCAGTCCATGCTTAAGCGCCATGACGCTGATCAGAGCCTCCAGTGCTCCGGCAGCACCGAGCAGATGCCCTGTCATGGACTTAGTGGAAGACACCGCAAGACGGGCCGCCACATCGCCAAAGGCCGATTTGATGGCGTTGATTTCAGCAATGTCGCCAAGAGAGGTCGATGTGCCATGAGCATTGATGTAACCAATCTGAGCGGCCTCAAGCCCGGCGTTGCGCAAGGCGTTTTTCATGGCCTGCGCGGCACCCCGCCCGTCTTCCGGCGGCGAGGTGACATGATGCGCGTCGTCACTCATACCAAAGCCACTGAGCTCTGCCAGAATGGTCGCCCCTCTGGCCTGCGCATGTTCCAGTGATTCAAGCACCAGAACTGCGGCGCCGTCACTGAGGACAAAGCCGTCACGGTTTCTGTCCCACGGACGACTGGCGGCTGCAGGGTCGTCATTGCGCGAGCTGAGAGCCCGGGCTGCCGCAAAACCTGCCATGCCCGTCGGACAACAGGCAGCTTCTGCACCGCCAGCCAGCATCACATCGGCATCACCACAAGCGATACTGCGTGCGGCAAAACCTATGTTGTGTGCGCCTGTGGTGCAGGCCGTTGCAATGGAAAAGTTAGGGCCGCGCAGGTTGTAACGGATGGCCACATTACCTGAGGCCATATTGACCACAGAACCGGGCACCAGAAAGGGGGAGACTTTTTTCGGGCCACCGCTGACCAGCTGGCGGACATTCTGTTCAATGGTCGACAGACCACCGATGCCGGAGCCGATGGCAACACCCGCCCGGTCAGGATCGAACTGCCCTTCCAGCCCGCTGTGGGTCATGGCTTCTGCCGCAGCCACCAGAGCATACTGAATAAACAGATCAATGCGCCGGGCTTCTTTACCACTGACCACAGGCTCAGGGTTAAAATCCGGCAGGGTTCCGGCAAAGCGCACAGCGAAGTCCGCTGTATCAAAATGCTCGATGATCCGGATACCACTCTGCCCGGCGCTCAGGGCGGCCCAGGTGTCGGTCAGGTTATGCCCCAGCGGGTTAACCGTGCCCAGACCAGTCACTACTACACGCTTCATGCGATTCCTCAGCCGTGAAAGACGGTGATGGCTTCAGAACAGACAAAAAAAAGCCGCGTCACAATACGCGGCTTATTGCCTTGCCAGACCTCAGAGGTTGGCAACGATATAATCAATCGCTTCCTGAACCGTGGTCAGCTTTTCAGCTTCTTCATCAGGAATTTCGGTCTCAAACTCTTCTTCCAGAGCCATAACCAGCTCGACGGTATCCAGAGAATCTGCGCCGAGATCGTCTACGAAAGATGATGAAGTTTTGACTTCTTCCTCTTTAACTCCGAGTTGTTCACAGACGATTTTCTTTACACGTTCTTCGATGTTGCTCATGTGCTTTTCCTAAAATTTTAATAGTTCCCGAAAGTCCGTATGGGCATCAGCCCATATTCATACCGCCATTCACATGCAGTGTCTGGCCGGTGATGTATCTGGCATCGTCGCTGGCTAAAAATGCAACAGCCCCGGCAATGTCATCCACGTTACCGAAACGCTTTCCCGGAATGGACGCTAGAATGGCCTCTTTTTGCGCTTCAGGCAAGACATCCGTCATATCCGTTTGAATAAATCCGGGAGCGATACAGTTCACAGTAATGTTACGGCTGGCGATTTCCTGCGCCAGCGAGCGCGAGAAGCCTTCCAGCCCGGCTTTGGCCGCGGCGTAATTGGCCTGTCCGCCATTGCCGGTGGTACCGATCACCGAACTGATGTTGATAATGCTGCCCGCTTTCTTTTTCAGCATGACCTTGGTCAGCACCTTGCAGACACGGAATACACCGGTCAGGTTGGTGTTAATCACGGCCTGCCAGTCGTCTTCACTAAGACGCAGAAACAGGTTGTCGCGGGTGATACCGGCATTGTTCACCACCACATGCGGCACCCCAAAATCACTGACCAGACCAGCAAGGGTAGCTTCGGTCTGTTCACTGTCGCTGATATCCAGACGCAGAGCCGCGTGCTCCGGTCCATGCTGCTGCAGCGTTTCCGTTAACGCCGCCACGCCCTGATCGCTGGTTGCCGTACCAACCACCTGATACCCTTCGCGGATCAGGCGCTGAGCGATGGCCAGACCAATCCCGCGCGAGGCACCGGTCACCAGTGCGAGTTTTTTATCAGCGCTCTGCCCGGTCATGCCGATACTCCCTGAATCAGATCAATGGTGGCTTTCAGCCCGGCCAGATCACCGGTACTGGCAACCGGCAGTGTTTTATCAATGCGTTTGTTCAGACCGCTGACCACTTTACCCGGGCCAATCTCAACGCCCTGATCAGCCAGTGGGCGAACCGCCTCAACCGCGCCAGACCAGTCTACCGGGCTGTACAGCTGGGCTTCTAAGCGCCCGGTCACAGTTTCGAGCGTGGCCGGTGCATTACCCGCATTATGATAGACAGGAAATGCAGGAGCGCGCCATTTAACCGCCAGAAGGTCTTCCCGGAAGGATTCGGCAGCAGGCTTCATCAGACTGGAGTGGAACGGACCACTGACCGCCAGAGGCAGAGCACGTTTGGCACCCGCAGCTTTTGCCAGCTCAATCGCTTTATCGATGGCCACTTTCTCACCGGCAATCACAATCTGGCCCGGCGCATTGAAGTTGGCAGGCTCAACCACCCCAGCGGATGCCGCATCAGCACAGACCTGAGCGATCTGCTCATTATCCAGCCCCAGCACCGCCGCCATACCACCCAGACCGCCGGGCACTGCCGCTTCCATCAGCTCGCCACGACGGCGCACCAGACGGATGGCATCGGCAAAATCGATGCTGTCAGCAGCCACCAGAGCGGAATATTCACCGAGAGAATGGCCCGCTGCCGCGGCAACCTGAAGCGCCGGGGCTTCAGCCACGAGAATACGCCACAGGGCTGTACTCGCCGCCAGCAAAGCAGGTTGGGTGTTGAAAGTCTGATTCAGATCGGCGTCAGGGCCGTTAAGGACCATCGCCCAGAGATCGAAGCCCAGCGCATCCGAAGCTTCGGCAAAGGTGTTCTGTACCTGAGGAAAGGCTGCAGCAATATCCGCCAGCATGCCTACCTGCTGCGCCCCCTGGCCGGGGAAGAAGGCAATTATATTTGTCATTTCTATGCCTGTTTCTGTGGTATTCCAGCACCGGTTTTGCCGGTACCTGTCAAACGTCGGGCGCTATTCTGACAACAAATTCGGCGTAATGCATCCATGTCTTTACATTCCACTCTGAGCATCCGGCCACTGAAGCCCCGCAGACAACGCCTGATACTCATCAACAAAGGCCTGCTGGTCGCGGCTGCGGATCTGCCCTACCAGGTATTCCAGGGCATAGCGGAAGGTACGCTCGTCGGATTTACCATGGGTTTTCGCCACATGCCCGTTCACACCAAGCAGCATGGCACCACCATGACGTGACGGAGAGACCTTGCGGTCAAGACGGCGGATACTGGCTTTCCACAGGGGCACCATCCATTTCAGTGTTTTGGAGTTGCCCAGCTCAGACGCCATCATATGCGTCATCCAGTCAATCAGACCTTCGGTGGTTTTCAGCACGATGTTGCCGGAATAACCATCGCAGACCACAGCATCCAGATAACCATCAAACAGACGGTCACCTTCAACAAAACCGTGGTAATACGTACCCAGCTGCTGCTCCATCATCTCGCCGGCCTGGCGCACAAACTCAGGGCCCTTGCCCGGCTCGCTGCCGATATTGAGCAGGCCGATCTGCGGTTCCGGGAAGCCGCTGGCGCGGTACCAGGCTATTGCCATCAGTGCCAGCTGTACCAATTGCTGGGCAGAGACCGCGATATTGGCCCCGAGATCCAGCAACAACAGGGGCTTACCCCGCGAAGGTAACTGAGTCGCCAATGCCGGTCGCTCCATCCCCCCGGCCATGCCCAGATAATGCCGGGCCAGCAACAGCAAAGAGCCGGTATTGCCGATAGACAGCACTCCCTGTGCATCACCGGCAGCCAGACTGTTCAGGGCAGATCCCATAGTCAGGTTGTCGCATTGACGCAGGGCGTTCCGGGGATGTTCGTCCATGCGTACATGCCCTGAGCAGGTCAGGTAATCGACACGGTCGGAATAACGGGAGAGAAATTTATGCGCCTGGGGCTGAAGCTCAGCTTCCAGCGGCAGGATGATACGTATATCAGGATGAGACTTGAGGAGGTTCCGGCAAGCCCGGAAAGCAATGCGGGGACCTAAGTCCCCGCCCATAGCGTCTACCGCAATGGTCAGCATAGAGATCAGCTGTTGCCAGTCTCCACGACTTTCTTGCCACGGTAGAAACCGTCTGCAGACACGTGATGACGACGGTGAGTTTCACCGCTGGTCGCATCAGTGGTCAGCGCGATGGAGTTAGTATCCAGTGCATCATGCGAACGACGCATGCCGCGCTTGGAACGGGTCACTTTATTTTGTTGAACGGCCATGGTCGACTCCTGTTCACTGTTTCTGTTTGAGCTTGGCCAGTACGTCAAAAGGATTTTCCTTTTTAACGTCTGCCTCGGGTTCATTGTCAGACTCTGACTTATACATCCGGCACTCACCCTCCGGATGCATCGGGAATTCCGGGAGATTGAGCAGTATTTCATCCTCAACCACTTCCCAGAGATCCAGCTGACCGTTTTCATCCATCTCAACCGGTTCCAGACGTTTCGGCAGATGTTTTGCCTGTTCATCTGAGAACACCAGCCCGATGTTAAACTGACTGCTGATATCAAATCCGACCGTCCCCAGACAACGCTGGCACACCATGATCACATGAGTGCGGCAATTGCCAATGACGGTGCGGTTATTCTCTTCATCCCGTCTGAATTCAAGCTGAACCTCAACCGGCACGTCTGCGCACTCAGTCGCATCAACGATTCTGGTTAAGAGCTTTGTGTCGATATTTGCATTAAGTTGTTGATTATTCTCAACTAACTTGGTTGCATCGACGCGTCTGGGAAGCCGAGCCTCTGTCATAGTGCGCGACATCATAGGTATGTCGCCCTCTTATGTCAAAAAATATTTAAAAAACAGCAGCTTCAGCGCAGCTCCAGTGTCTGCTCGCTGAGGAAACTTGCCACACCGCGCCCGAAGCTGACGCCGAAGCCATCAAAGAACTGCTTCCACGGCTCTTCGCGGTAGCTGTAATTCACCAGCTCTTCAGTACCCAGTTTCTCGCGGGCAATCTGACTGGACGTGGCCAGACCATCAATCAGCCCCAGCTCCACGGCCTGTTCACCGGTCCAGACCAGACCACTGAACAGCTGCGGGTCATCCGCCAGACGGTCACCACGGCCTTTCTTCACCTGATCAATAAACTGCTGATGAGTGACGTCCAGAACACTTTCCCAGAATTTCACTTCTTCAGGATCTTCCGGGCTGTAAGGGTCGAGGAAACCTTTATGTTCACCTGACGTATACAGACGACGCTCCACGCCCAGTTTTTCCATGGTGTCGACAAAGCCGAATCCGGCACCAATCACACCAATGGAACCCACCAGACTGGCTTTATCGGCGTAGATCTCATCCGCTGCCGCGGCAATGTAGTAAGCACCGGAGGCTCCCAGATCCATAATCACGGCGTACACCGGAAAATCTTCCCGGGTTTCTTTCAGACGTTTGATCTCGTCATACACATAACCCGACTGCACCGGGCTGCCACCCGGGCTGTTGATGCGCAGAATCACTCCCTGAGCATTGTCGTCTTCAAACGCGGCACGCAGTGAACCGATCAGGTGATCCGCACTGGCCAGCTCATTGGCGGAGATCACACCATTCACTTCAATAATCGCCACGTGCTCAGAGGCACGGCCAATATCAATGCTTTCTACATTACCGGCACCGCGGATCAGGATCAGCAGAGCGAAGAGATAAACGAAGGTCAGGGATTTAAAGAATATCCCCCAGCGACGGGCGGTTTTCTGCTCGGACTGCGCTGCCATGAGCGACTTCTCGATCAGCTTCCATTCCTTGCTGCTCTCGTCCGGGCGGTGGTGTTCCTGATTGTTATCCATGGGTCTCTATCCAGTTTCGGAGTTCAGTGATGCTACGACAGACGCTGACCGGGCCACAAGCATTGAGGTGTTCTTCCTCATGCGCGCCATAACTGACGGCCAGAGCATCCATCCCGGCCGCATTGGCCATGTCGAGATCATAGCTGGTATCGCCGACCATCAGGGCTTCGCTGGCGGAAAAGCCTGTTTCAGCCAGAATCTCTTCCAGCATCAGCGGATGCGGCTTGGAGCGGGTCTCATCGGCACAGCGGGTTATGCGGAAATGACCGGCCATATCCAGCTCACTCAGAATGCGGTCGAGGCCGCGGCGGCTTTTGCCGGTGGCCACCGCCAGATGACGCTGACGGCTCAGATCAGCAACCAGCTCGCGCGCACCGGCGAAAAAATCGGTACGGATGCGGCTGCCATTCACAAAATGATCAGCATAGGCCTCGCGCATACGTTCAATGTGATGCTTCTCCACCCCGGGCCAGAGTGCTTCAAGCGCCTCTGTCAGCCCCAGCCCGATGATGTGCTTCGCCTGATCATCAGTGACAGCAGGCAAACCCGTTTTTCTTGCCGCTGCATGAATGCAGTCAACGATACGACCGGTGGAATCTGACAGGGTGCCATCCCAGTCAAAGATAATCAGGGAATACTTCATGCAGACTCTCCAAGCGGACAACCCGCCCGGTCAAAAATCGTGTTCAGTTCACGGTCCGGTGGCGCGGTCAGGTGCAGCGTCTCACCACTCGTCGGATGACGGAAGGTCAGCTGCCAGGCATGCAGACACAGACGGTTAATGTTGCGTGCTTTATCGGCATCCGCCAGCACCTTGTCGGAATACTTCTGATCACCGGCAATGATGTGCCCCTGTGACAGACAGTGGACGCGGATCTGGTGCGTACGCCCGGTCACCGGCTCAGCCTCGATCAGAGAGTAATCTTTACCAGTGACTCTCAGCCGGGTGTGGGTATGCGCACTTTTACCTTCATCACTGACAACCACAATACGCTCACCCGACTGGCGCTCAGTACGATGCAGCGGCAGGCGCACATCCTTGATGCCTTCAGACCAGCGTCCGTGTACCAGCGCCAGATACTGTTTGCGGATACCCTGTTTGTTCACCAGCATCTGCTGTAGCGCTGTGAGCACAGAACGCTTCTTGGCAATCAGGATAACGCCGGAGGTATCGCGGTCGAGACGATGCACCAGCTCCAGAAAACTGTGCTCAGGGCGCATTTTGCGCAACGCTTCGATCAGGCCAAGACTGACCCCACTGCCACCATGCACAGCCAACCCATGCGGTTTGTTCACCGCCAGCAGGCCCGCATCCTCATAAATCACGGCATCGCGAAGAATATCTGCCAGAGCTGGGGAGACATCAGGCACTTCACCCTGTTCAGGCAGACGCACCGGTGGCACCCGGATCTGATCACCCGTACTCAGACGGCTGTCGGCCTTGACCCGGCCTTTATTTACCCTCACCTCACCCTTACGGATGATGCGGTAGACCAGACTCTTGGGGGCACCCTTGAGCAGGGTCAGCAGGAAATTGTCGACCCGCTGGCCATGGTTGTCTTCATCAATCTGAATCACGGAAACACGCGAAGGGTCGTGCTGGGTTTTGCTCATAAGGCGGCTGCACGCGGTGTCTGGAACGTAGATGGCATCTATTATTTGCTGGAGTTGTATATTGTTGCTATATTCGGCTGGATCAGAAGACAGCTGATGAAACGGCCGCGCTATGACTAACGCCAGCCGACGTCCTGCTCTGATCATACCGCCGGAAAAACGGCAGAGTATAAAGGAAGATTCAACAGGTAAACACTCTTCCTGAGAATTAGCAGAGGCGCATGAAGCCCCTCTAGTGAGATAAACCGTGCATCTATCTGCAGGCGATCTCGCATTATCAAATTATGGAATGTGTTGGTGTCCGGTATCGTAAGAGGCACCCATGCGACAAACGGGTACAGTGCTTACGAGGCCATGCCCTGACAACTTGCAGAACACCCATAAACATTTTGGTAATAACCGGCCACAAGCCGTGGTGAAAGCTACGGAAGTGATACTGAATACAGACATTCGTACCGCACAACCCCACTAAACACGGGATGCCTACGGGTGTGGAGAGCAAAGGCCAGTTGCCCTGCTCCGGTTACTTCGTTACTGACAGACACAGCATGTGACCTGCGTTGCCAGCAGGTAGGTTGCCCAACTGAGCAATCTGACCCGCATGAAAAGAATGCTGATAAACGCAACTCAGTCTGAAGAGATGCGTGTGGCCCTCGTAGATGGCCAGAAACTTTACGACCTTGATATCGAATCAGGCTCCCGCGAGCAGAAAAAGTCCAATATCTATAAAGGACGCATCACCCGCATCGAGCCCAGCCTTGAAGCCGCCTTCGTCGATTTCGGCGCAGAACGTCACGGCTTTCTCCCCCTCAAAGAAATCGCCCGCGAATACTTCGTCAAGCAGCCTGACTCCGGTCGCATCAACATCAAAGATGTGATTCAGGAGGGCCAGGAAATCATCATCCAGGTTGAGAAAGAAGAGCGCGGCAACAAAGGCGCTGCTCTGACCACTCAGGTAAGTCTTGCCGGTCGTTATCTGGTTCTGATGCCAATGAGCCCGCGTGCCGGTGGTATTTCCCGTCGCATTGAAGGTGAAGAGCGCAACGAACTGCGTGAAGCCATGAAAGGCGTCAACGTACCGAACAAGATGGGTGTCATCGCCCGTACTGCCGGTATCGGCCGCTCCAGTGAAGAGCTGCAGGCTGACCTCGATTACCTGCTGACCCTGTGGGAAGCCATCACCCGTGCCGGTGAAGAAATCAAAGCCCCTGCCCTGCTGTTCCAGGAAAGCAACGTCGTACTGCGTGCGATCCGTGACTACTTCCGTCAGGACATCGGTGAAGTACTGATCGATTCTGAAACTGCTTATAACGAGGCTATTACCTTCGTTCAGCAGGTCATGCCGCAGTACGAGCGCAAGTTCAAACTGTACGCGGATGACGTACCACTGTTTAACCGCTATCAGATCGAAGCTCAGATTGAGAGCGCCTTCCAGCGCGAAGTGAAACTGCCTTCCGGTGGCTCGATTGTGATCGATCCGACTGAAGCTCTGGTATCCATCGACATCAACTCTTCGCGCTCCACCAAAGGTGCAGACATCGAAGAGACTGCCCTGCACACCAACCTCGAAGCGGCCGATGAAATCGCCCGTCAGCTGCGTCTGCGCGACATGGGTGGTCTGGTTGTTATCGACTTCATCGACATGATGGCCAACAAGAACCAGCGTGAAGTTGAGAACCGTCTGAAAAACGCTCTGGAACTGGACCGCGCCCGCGTTCAGTTCGGTCGCATCTCACGCTTCGGTCTGCTGGAAATGTCCCGTCAGCGTCTGCGTCCTTCTCTGGAAGAGACCAGCAGCAACGTCTGCCCGCGCTGTAGCGGTACTGGTGTTGTACGTGACGTGCAGTCCTCTGGCCTGTCCATTCTGCGTCTGATCGAAGAAGAAGCTGCGAAAGAAAACACCGCACAGGTTCGTGCCATCGTGCCTGTGGTTATTGCATCGTTCCTGCTGAACGAAAAGCGTCAGCTGATTTCCGAGCTGGAAACACGTCATGACTGTAAAGTCATGGTGCTGCCAAACCCGCACATGGAAACGCCGCACTACGAAGTACAGCGACTGCGCCCGGATGACAGCCTTATTGAAGAAGTCAGCTACGAACACCGCTTCGAGCAGGCCCATCAGGAGCACCTGGTCGAAACCCTGACTGCTGAGCCAGCAAAAATCCAGCAGGCGGCCGTCAGTACAGTAGCCCGCCCTGCTGCACCAGCACCAGCAGCTCCGGTTGCTGCAGCTCCTGCACCTGTCAGTGGTGGCCTGCTGAACCGTATCGGTCAGGCCATCAGTGCCCTGTTCGGTAGTGAAGAAGCAGAAGCTGCAAAGCCAGCGGTGAAGCGTGAAGTGGAAGTTAAGACTCAGACCAAATCCAGATCTGATTCCCGTTCCGACAGCCGCTCAGACAGAAGTTCTGGCAGCCGCAACAGCCGTTCTTCCAACAGCCGCAGCAAGTCATCTGACAACAGCCGCTCTGATAACAACCGTTCCGACAGCAAGTCACGCGACAACCGTCGTAAGTCTTCGAGCCGTGACTCTTCAAACCGAGACACTTCTAACAGAGACACGTCTGACAACAAGCGTGATACAGCTGATACCAGCAAAAACACTCGCAGCAAGAAGCCTGAAGTGACCGAAGATGCAGCGGATACTAATCCAAAAGCGAAGCGCGCGCCTCGTCGTGACCGTAGCTCAGGATCGCGTAGCAGAGCGAAATCTTCTTCTGAAGAAACGAAGAAAGAAGAAACTCAGGTAACTGCAGTAACCGACACCAACTCTGAAGCCAAAGCAGAAAAACCTGCAGCGCCGGTTGAGTCACAGACTGACAAAGCCAACGACAGCACCGAACAGAGCAGCTCCAGCAGCAAGCGTCGTCGTCGCAGCCGTCGCAGCCGCAGTGACCGTACAACTGACAAGGCAACAGAGACAACTGCAGCAGAAGCCACAACGGAGAGCAGCGAGCAGCCAACTCAGAAAGCTGATGCAGTGTCCACCGATGCAACTCCAGCCGCGCCTTCACGCAGCTGGCAGGACGAAGCTCAGGAAGCCACCCTGGAAGACTCAGTCGCGACTCAGACTGCTACACCAGCGAAACCTGCTGAAGTTGCTGTTACCAGTGAAAAACCAGTCGCTGAAGAAGCCCCTGCTGCACCTGAAGTTGAAACAGCAGCGGTCGAAGTGAAAGCGGAAGCTCCGGAAGCTGAGCAGAAAGAGTCAACAGTTGCAGAGACAGCTGAACCTGTTATCACAGAAGCCTCCGAGCCAGTGGTCAGTGAAGCAGCGAAACCTGCAGACGCGCCTGAAGAGGTTAAAATCGAACAGGTCGTTGTTGAAGAAGTTGCAGTTATGACCACAGCCAACGCCGATGTCACTACAGAAGCTGCACCGGTTAAAGCTGCTACAGCCGACGCGCCGGAACAGATTGAATCTGCTGCGGCCACGGAAACCTCTGACGTTACTGATAATGGTGAAGATGATGCAGCTGAAGAAACAGCCTCGCGCCGTCGTCGTCGCCGTCGCCCAGCAAGCGGTCGCGCTCCTAACGATCCGCGTAATCAGGCGACTGAAACGTCAACTGAAACCGCGAATGCCGATGCTCAGGACTGAGCCCTGGCATCTGCCAGCATCAGGTCTTACTCACGGGTAAAGCCTGATCAATAAAAAAGGGCCTTACGGCCCTTTTTTATTGTCTGCAGATCAGAAGATCTCAGAAAGTATCGCCCGGAATACGGACATTACCTTCCATGATGACGCGCGCACTGCGACTCATCACGGCTTTAATGGCTGTCCATTCACCGTCACGGATTTCCGCACCGGCACCGACTCTGAGCGTACCGGATGGATGACCAAAGGTCACACCATCACGCTCGCCACCGCCGGCAGCAAGATTCACCAGCGTACCAGGAATACAGGCAGCAGTCGCAATCGCCACAGACGCCGTACCCATCATGGCATGATGCAGCTTACCCATCGACAGCGCACGCACACACAGGTCGATATCGCCCGCGGCAATCTGCTTGCCGCTGGATGCGGTGTAATCTGTCGCAGGAGCCACAAACGCAATCTTCGGCGTATGCTGACGCGCAGCCGCTTCAGAGATGTCACTGATCAGACCCATTTTCACCGCACCGTAGGCGCGCATGGTTTCAAAGCGGGCCAGAGCCTCAGCGTTACCGTTCAGATCTTTCTGCAGCTCAGTACCGGTATAACCGATGTCTGCAGCGTTAACGAAGATGGTCGGAATACCAGAGTTGATCATGGTCGCTTTGAAGGTACCCACACCCGGCACTTCCAGATCATCCACCAGATTGCCGGTCGGGAACATGGAGCCTTCGCCATCGGCAGGATCCATAAACTCGATCACGACTTCAGCCGCCGGAAAGGTCACACCATCCAGTTCAAAATCACCGGTCTCCTGCACTTCACCGTTGGTGATCGGCACATGCGCAATGATGGTTTTCTGAATGTTTTTCTGCCAGATACGCACGGTACAGATACCGTCGTCCGGAATGCGCTCGTCATCAATCAGGCCCTGACTGATAGCAAAAGCACCCACCGCCGCAGTCAGATTACCGCAGTTACCGGACCAGTCGACAAAAGCACGATCGATGGCCACCTGACCGAAGAGGTAATCAACGTCGTGATCGTCTTTCTCGCTTTTGGCCAGAATCACAGTCTTGGACGTACTGGAGGTCGCACCGCCCATACCATCAATCTGCTGACCGTACGGGTCCGGGCTACCAATAGTACGCAGCAGGATCTTATCCCGTGCTTCACCCGGCACCTGCGCCTCTACCGGCAGGTCGATCAGGTTAAAGAACACCCCTTTCGAAGTGCCACCGCGCATATACGTCGCGGGGATTTTAATCTGTGGTTTATGAGTCATAACATGCCCCATTAAATGATAAAAATAAGGTGGGCCAAGCCCACCCTACCGATTCAGCTTCTGTTTCTCACGCCCATAACCGAAACACTTCAATACGGGGGGCGTAAGCGACACGCAATTATTCCAAGCCAATGAAGCGACGGCGTAGTTTCCGTCCCTTATCACTGAAAGGCGAAATGAATCGTCAGCAAGGCCGCTACAACAAGGCGCCCCGCAGCGAGATCCCGAGACATACCAAGTGGTAGGCGACGGGTCGAGCGAGGACGCAACACCGTTGTAGCAACGTTGCTAGATTCAATTCCCTTTCAAGAAGTCTTTGGCGAATTTTTGTAGGACCCCTCCGGCCTCATAGACGCGCACTTCTTCCGCCGTATCCAGACGACAGGTCACTGGCACTTCCACGGTCTCACCACTCTGGCGATGAATCACCAGGGTCAGGTCACCACGTGCAGTACGCTCACCCGTCACGTCGTAGGTTTCAGTACCGTCGAGTTCCAGCGTTTTACGGGTAGTCCCCGGCTTAAACTCCAGCGGCAGAACACCCATACCGATCAGGTTAGTACGGTGAATACGCTCAAAACCTTCAGCAACAATGGCTTCAACACCGGCCAGACGCACACCTTTCGCGGCCCAGTCACGGGATGAACCCTGACCATAGTCAGCACCGGCAACGATGATCAGTGGCTGCTTGCGCTCCATATAGGTTTCAATGGCTTCCCACATACGGGTCACCTTGCCTTCCGGCTCGATACGCGCCAGAGAGCCCTGCTTCACTTCACCGTTCTCGAGAACCATTTCGTTCATGAGTTTCGGGTTAGCCAGTGTGGCGCGCTGAGCAGTCAGGTGATCACCACGGTGAGTCGCGTAAGAGTTAAAGTCCTCTTCTGGCAGACCCATTTTGTGCAGGTATTCACCGGCAGCACTGTTCATCAGAATCGCATTCGATGGAGACAGGTGGTCGGTGGTGATGTTGTCCGGCAGCAGTGCCAGCGGACGCATGCCCTTCAGAGTGCGCTCAGCAGCCAGTGCGCCTTCCCAATATGGCGGGCGGCGGATGTAGGTCGACATCGGGCGCCAGTCGTACAGTGGGCTCTCTGCCTTCTCAGCTTCACCCAGATCAAACATCGGAATGTAGATCTGACGGAACTGCTCTGGCTTCACGCTCTCAGCAACGATGGCATCGATTTCTTCATCGGATGGCCAGATATCCGCGAGGCGGATTTCTTTGCCGTCAACGACGGCCAGAACGTCTTTCTCAATATCGAAACGCACGGTACCGGCAATGGCATAAGCTACTACCAGAGGTGGAGACGCCAGGAATGCCTGCTTGGCGTACGGGTGGATACGACCGTCGAAGTTACGGTTACCGGACAGTACCGCCGTGGCGTAGAGGTCACGGTCAATGATTTCATGCTGAATCACAGGGTCCAGAGCACCGGACATGCCGTTACAGGTGGTACAGGCAAACGCCACGATACCGAAGCCGAGTTTTTCCAGCTCTGGCAGCAGACCTGCTTCTTTCAGATACAGCTCAGCAACCTTGGAGCCCGGAGCAAACGAAGACTTAACCCACGGCTTGCGGATCAGACCCAGCTCATTGGCTTTCTTCGCCAGCAGACCAGCCGCAACCACGTTGCGTGGGTTGGAGGTGTTGGTACAGGAGGTGATGGCCGCAATAATCACAGCACCGTCTGGCATCAGGCCTTCGGCTTCTTCTGCGCGCGCTGCATCCAGATTACCGGCAATGCCTTTGGCTGCCAGATCCGCGGTTGCTACGCGGGCATGCGGGTTGGACGGACCCGCCATGTTACGACCCACGGTGGACAGGTCAAACTTCAGTACACGCTCGTATTCAGCGGTTTTCAGAGCGTCAGACCAGAGACCGGTTTCTTTAGCGAACTGCTCAACCAGTGCCACCTGCTCTGGCTCACGACCGGTCAGTTTCAGGTATTCGATGGTCTGTTCATCGATGGAGAACATGGCCGCCGTGGCGCCGTATTCCGGCGTCATATTGGAAATGGTTGCCCGGTCACCGATCGACAGACTGGACGCACCTTCGCCATAGAACTCAACATAAGCACCAACCACGCGCTCCTTACGCAGGAACTCAGTCAGAGCCAGTACGATGTCAGTCGCGGTGATGCCTGGCTGGCGCTTGCCACTCAGTTCAACACCGACGATGTCCGGCAGACGCATCATGGACGGGTGGCCCAGCATCACGGTCTCGGCCTCAAGACCGCCTACACCTACAGAGATCACACCCAGCGCATCAACGTGTGGAGTATGAGAATCGGTACCGACACAGGTGTCCGGGTAAGCAACGCCCTCTTTCGCCTGCACGACCGGAGACATTTTCTC
>CETZ01026980.1_pt1 | contig 49226 bp, 48 predicted proteins | sample 531441 | NCBI WGS metagenome assembly CETZ01 (sample SAMEA2623098, study PRJEB7988) | marine metagenome | isolation source: saline water (ENVO:00002010), including | reverse complement strand
CCCCGCCTCTGCCTGCATGCGCGGGAGCTGGATTTTGACCATCCTCACACCGGTGAACGTATGGCATTTGTGGTTCGCCCTGACTTCTGACCGGCGGCCAGCTTCAGGCCACACAACCAACTCAGAATACGGCTGCGGCGGATTACCTCATACCCGGCCAGACAACCCAGTACCGTCAATATCAGTAATACCGGCGCCTCTGCGTAGCCAGGCAGTCTGGCTGATTTAAGCCACCATGCAAAGACGATGATCAGGGTCTGATGCAGCATGTACCAGGGCAGTACCGCATGGTTGGCGTAATCCAGCAGGCGTCCGGGCCGGTTCAGCCAGAACCCCGCATAGCCCACCGCGGCCAACAGCCAGGCCCAGTGCTCCAGCGAGACGACCAGACCGTAAAAAGCCCGCACTGTGTCTGATGTCTCAAAGCGTGAGGACAGGAACAGCAGCAGCTCATGCCGGTCAGCAATCAGGAATGCATAGCCAAGCACGGCCAGTAGCAGCAACCCACGCCGTTGCCTGATCACAGCGCTCCACCAGTGCGGCTGCAGTGCAAACAGATAGCCACTGACAAACACCAGAAAATATTTGCCGTGACTGTACCAGTCATCCAGCAGAGCATGAGTGACCGGAAAGCGCTGGCGCAGCAGAAACCAGATAATCATCAGCGCCAGCACAGCACCAGCCGCCGCAATCCACGCCGGGATATGCTGAAACACACGGGTCGCAGCCAGCGCCTGCAACACACCCGACAGCGCCAGAACAATCAGGGAATACACCCAGAGATATGGCAGATACCAGAGATGATTCCAGGTCAGCAGACCAATGACCGAGTGATGCTCTTTCAGCAGCTCCGTATGCGGGTTGATGTATTGCAGCCAGAAACTGAGAAAGCCCGGTTGAATCAGGTTCTGACTGAGCGCCTCATAGTAGGTCTGCGGAGCCACAATGACGAACATGCCGAACAACAGAGGCACCAATAAACGCTTGCTGCGCAGGATGGCAAGACTGCCCCCGGAATACCTCTTTCCGACCAGTGCCAGGGCAATGGCAGAAATGAAAAACAGCAGCGACATGCGCCAGGGGGCCGTCAGCATCATCACATCCTGCAGCCACGCAAAGGTGTGCTCACTCTTGATGTGCCAGCCCCAGTCCGCCACGTAATACATGCCGGTGTGATACAGAATCAGCACCCCGAACGCCAGTGTGCGCAGCCAGTCTATATCGTAGCGACGCCCGTAATCTGCCTGAGCCATGTTATCCTCCGTTTCATCTTTACAGCCCAGTCTGGATGAACACAGGTGGAGGCAATACAGCCCGGTAGCCCGCCAGAGCGGAAACGGGGATAAGCGGTGGAATGGTGGGATAAGCGGAAACGATGAACTGGCGGGAATACATCAATCAGCACAGATTCGGCGTCTCTTATGCAGTCATGGCCGCCTATCTGCTCATCAACAACACCATTAATGCCTCATCGGTATGGATGGAACACTCGCGTCACGGTGAGCCCGGCATCGCTTTCTGGGAACCCTTCTGCTGGGAGTACACCAGTGCTGCAAGCTCGCTGTTGTTATTGCCGCTGCTGTTTCTGATTTATGAACGCTGGCCTCTGCGCCTCAGCGGAATCCGGCGTCAGCTTCTGATCCATCTGACGGGCACTGTGCTCTTCTCCCTGGCACATGTCGGCATCATGGTCGGCCTGCGCTATCTCATCTACCACTTCCAGCCTCAGACCTACGGGTTCGGCAACTGGCCGGTGGAACTCTGGTACGAGTACCGCAAGGATGCCTGGGGTTATGTACTGCTGTTGATTGTCTGGCAGATGACCGGGTTTATTCTGCCGCGCCTGCAGGGCGAGGCCCATCGCATCGCAGAAAGTGAGAGCCAGACAGAAACTGAAAGCACACAGACAAGTGTTCCGGAGCACTTTCTGGTGAAAAAGCTGGATAAAGAATTTCTGGTCAGAGTAGCTGAAATTGAATGGCTGGAGTCGTCGGGCAACTACGTCAATCTGCACAGCCGCGGCCGGATCTATCCGTTACGGGCCACGCTGGGGCAGACTGTTGAGCAGCTGACACCTGCCGGCTTCATCCGGGTACACCGCAGTCATGCCATCAACCGCCAGGGGATTGAAAGCATCCGTTATTTCCCGAGCGGAGATGGAGAAATCCAGCTGCACTCAGGTACGACTCTCACCCTGTCGCGCCGCTATAAGGATGAATTGAAGCGGGCATTGGGCTAACCAGCACAGACAGCGGATTTAGCCGCATGGAGGGTCACTGATGCGCAGCGGTATTGCGTTGCCCGGTCAGTTGAGTGAGTAAAATCACGAAACCAGCAAACAGCAGCAAGCCCAGCGCAGTGATACTCACAGCAATGCCGCCAAACAGATCCGGCGCCTTCATCATAGTGCTCATCAGGGATTCCTGATAAAAGAAAAACCACTGATGGTCATCCGGGAAGACCCAGACATGGAACTGATAGAACACCCGCTCCGGGCCAATGATCAGTGTGAGCAGAATCAACAATCCGATAAGTCCGCCAAAGATAGTCAGCTGCGGCTTCAGCTGAACCGGAATCTTGCGCTGTACCAACAGCAGTGATCCGATGCCGGCAAACAGCACTGCGAAGCCACCGGCCATGGTCAGAGTATCAATCAGGTTTGCCACATCCTGCAGGTGGGTGATTTCCGGCTCGCGCAGCAGAGGTTTGCTGACACCACGCTTATCCGTAAACCGGATCTCAGCAAGCCCTTTACCCTGGCTGTGAACAGCATCAACGATCTGCGCGAAGAGATCTCTGTAGGTCGTTTTATCCAGACCATTAAAACCACGGATATACCGGTTCTGGGCGCCGTATTTCTGAATGTGCTCGCCGATCTGCATCTGGTCGTACCAGAAGCCATAGCCATAATTGTATTGACGGTGCAGGTTCCAGCTCAGAGTAAAGGCTGCCAACAGGGTAGCCAGCAGCACCAGACTCCAGATGAGCTGGGACGGTTTCAGAATCTCTGACAGTCGGAGTGCGTTCATAAGCAGCGGACAAATTCCCGGAATGTCTGAGCAACAGCCGGAGCAGTATCCGGGCTCATGTGCAGATGATGATGCCCGGGCAGCTCGTGCACAGTCAGCTGTGGCGCCTGAGCAACGCGCTGGCGGAACCAGTTTTCAGGCATCAGACCTTCCTGTGCGCGTATTGCGAGTACAGGACAGCGCAGGCTGCGGAACAGGCCGGCAATCTGGGCTTCGGTCAGACGCAGTGAGGATGGCAGCCGCAATGCCGGATCCCAGCGCCATTGCCAGCCTTGCGCCACATCCCGCAGGCTGCGCTGCACCATGGCGCGCAGATCATCTGCCGTCATCTTCGGGCTGGCCACCTGACGGGCCGCCACAGCCTGCCCGGGTTCTGTAAAAATACGGTTTTCACGCGCCTCGGCTTCAACTGACTTGCGTAGCTGATGGGCCACATCCTCAGGCTCAGTACTCAGCGGCCCGGCAGAATCGATCATGGTGAAGGACAGAAACTTCTCCGGGAATGCCGCTGCCAGACACAGACCGATGGCACCGCCCATGGAGTGACCGACCAGATGCATCTGTGCGCTGGTTTCCTGCAGCAGGCGCCAGAGTGTCTGAGTGCTGTTCCAGATGAGGTAGCTGCCTTCACCAGCCAGCCAGGGTGACAGCCCGTGACCGGGAAGATCGGGTGCTTTCAGGCTGAAATCCGGCAGTTCTGAGGCCAGTCTGCGAAAACTTTCAGCATTATCCAGCCAACCATGCAAGGCCAGTACAGGTGCCGGATTATCCGTCCCTGACTGGGTAGTGTCTGCAACAGACTCCAGCCCGTGCAGGCCGGAAGCCGCCGAAACGAAGGGCGTGAAGTTGCCATCACTGACCATGCAGCAGCTCCCTGACCGTATTGTGTATGACACTGGCTGTATTCTCCGGTTGCTCCATCGGAAACAGATGACGGCCATTGACCCAGTGCAGCTTCAGGCCCAGTTGTCCCTGCATGTAGGCGCCGTTGATGCGCCGGAAAAATTCACTTTGCCGCCCGGCAATAATGGCCCCGGGCACTTTTGCCGGGCCGAGATTATGGATGTTGTGCGGAATGGTGCGCCAGATGTTGGCTTCCGTCTGAGGGTCAAAACGCAGACGTATGCCACCGTCAAACGGCTCGGTACCGGCACGGATGTAATCTTCCATGCAACGTTCATCAAAGCGTTTGGTGAGAGACTTGCTGTAGAAATACGCTTTCGCTTCTTCCAGGTCTTTCCATTCGGTACGCCGTGCTTCCGTGCGCAGGATCGGGAAAAAGCGATCATTCAGGCGCGTGGTTTTAAGCATGCGCATACCCAGCGCCTGCCAGGGCAGCATCACCGGTGAATCCAGCATGACGACTGCTTTCACCAGATCAGGGCGCTTATACGACACCATAAGGCTGAGCACGCCGCCCAGAGAGTGCCCTACGGCTATCACCGGACGGTTAAAGTGGCGTTCAAAGTGGTGGGCCAGCTCATTCACCAGCGATGGCCAGTTGTCGGTGACCGGGTAATCCGGGTTGTGGCCGATACGGTCAATGGCATGCACATCGTAATGTGCGGAGAGGCATTCGCTGATGACCCGGTAGGTGCCGCCATTAAAACCATTGGCGTGGGCAATATGAAGAATGTCTTTCATACAAAATGACTTCCGCTGGCGGACACTTCTGCCCTGCTGGGCTCAGTGCCGCGGATACCAGCTGCTCAGCAGCTGCATACACCCCGGTGCAAACAGATCGGCCTCCAGAATACGGCATTCTGCTGTGGCCCACATCTGCCCGAGATCCTGAGCATCCACCATAAGAGACTCAATGCGGCCGACCAATGGCTGATGCGACACCAGTATCAGGTCAGAATTGGCATTGATTATCTGATCGGCCACCAGATTGGGGGCGATATCCGGTGTCAGCCAGGGCATCGTCTGCACCTCGGCCTGCAGTTCTGTGGCGATCAGTCCGGCGGTCTGAAACGCCCGGCGGTACGGGCTGCTGTATATCCGGGGGGCATGCAAGCGACCGGCAAGCCACTCTCCGGCAAGCCGGGCTTCCTGTTCTCCGGTCGCAGTCAGGGTGCGTTCAGCATCGTGGTCCGCACCCGGGTTGGCCTGCCCGTGACGGACGATCACAAGTTTTGGCATAGCGTCAGTCAGCATCCGGCCAGTCAGTGAACGGATATGGCTTTTCTTCCGTTACCTGGGTGAGGTAATCCGCTGTCTGGCGGATGTATTTTGACAGAGAGATAGAAAAATCCAGGATGCCGTCCAGCTTTTCACCACTGATCAGCTGACTGAACCACTGCACAATGGTGCACAGCAACAGAAGCAGTCCGGCAATCCGGAAGACAAACCAGAAGGCAATCATAAACAGCGTACGGACCCAGAAAGCATCCGATTTCAGGTTGTTCTTAACGTGCATGGCAGGGCCTCAACGATGGTCGGGTCAGACTTCACTATTTGGCAGTGCAAACTCTACGTCCGCTGCGGCTTCGCCCGTCATCAGGTTGCGGGCGATGGTTTTCGGATCCGCACCGTTGAACAGAATTTCGTAAGCGCCGTTCACTAATGGCATATAAATACCCAGCTCATCGGCTTTGGCTTTCACGTAGCCCAGAGTGTTTACACCTTCAGCCACTTCTCCGAGTTCGTCAACTGACTCTTCAAGTGACTGGCCTTTCCCCAAAGCATAGCCGACACGGAAGTTCCGGCTGAGATTCGACATGCAGGTTACCACCAGATCGCCGACGCCGGCGAGCCCGAGGAAGGTCATTGGGTTTGCCCCCAGCGCTTCGGCAAAGCGGCTCATCTCCGCCAGGGAACGGGTTATGATCATGGCCTTGGAGTTTTCACCCATACCAAGTGCAGCAACAAAACCCGAGACGATGGCGTAAATATTTTTCAGTGCACCGCCAAGTTCTACGCCGTAAAGATCATTGGATGCGTAGACCCGGAAGTATTCACAGCTCAGCGCCTCCTGAAGACTACGTCGTATCTCGCTGTTTTCTAAGGCAATTACAGTTGCTGCCAGTTCTCGTCGGGCGATTTCTTTGGCGAGATTCGGTCCACTGATAACACCCACGACATTGTCCGGACAGACCTCCTGAATCACCTGACTCATCAGCAGAAAACGGTCAGGCTCAATACCTTTTGTAGTGCTGACAAGTACCTGATCCGGCGTCAGTTCAGACGCAAAACTTTCCACCACCTGACGAACGAACTTACTCGGTATGGAAACAAAAATGACCTGTGCGCCTTTTATCGCGCTGATCAGATCCGTGGTAGCGGTCAGGTCAGGGTTCAGTCTTACCCCGGGCAGATAATCGGGGTTGGTGTGTTCGGTATTGATGGCCTCTGCCACCTCTTCGTTACGCATCCATTGGATTGTCTGAACTTTGTTGTCAGCAAGGATGTTGGCCACAACAGTTCCGAAACTGCCTCCACCGATAACGGCGGCACGGGTGATTTTCACAGAGACTCCTTTTTACGGTTTCTGATACAGACATGGGCTCTCAGACGATGAAAACGGATAAAGAGTTCTGAGATACCCGGGTGAGTTACTAGAGGTTAATGAGGTCTGGATTCAAGTACATCAACCAGATGGCGGAATTCTTCTTTATTTTTGTCGTTCAGGCTCATGAGTGTTTTGTGCGCTGAAATTACCTGTTCGCGGGCACAGTCTTCGTTGAGAGTATCAACCGCCCATTCCCGGAATTCCGCCTGATCTGAAATGGCTTTATCGACGATATGGAACACCTGATCGAACCCCATGCTGAGCAGAATGCGGGTAATGCCCGGATCCGGGCTGGTGATGGTCGGCACGATGCCGAAGCGCTCCCGGCTGAGAATGGCAATCTTGGCGATCTGCCCGAGTGTGGTGCTGTCGAGACCTTCGGCAGCACTGAGATCGATAATGACATTATCGTAGTCAGTACCGCGCAGAATCTCGTTTACATAGCGGTCAAGGGTGGTACAGAGGTTCAGACGCACGTCGCCGCTGAGGCGGATCACATGCGCGCCTCCGAAAAAAGCGACCTCAATGGTGCCTGATGTTGTGGTCATGCATTACTCCGGCGAACTGTCATTACAGCAATGTCATCCGGCACATCCCTGAAGCCAGGTATATCGGCAATTTCCCAGAAACGTTCTAGCGAGCCGTCACTGGCTGCGGCAAGTTTCAGCAGGTGCCCCTCTTTGTCACTGAGGGAAGTATCCGTCATGATCTCAAGTATACCGTCAGAAAACAGCATCAGGCTGAAGTCGTCAGGTAAGGTCATCTGATAATTTTTATATGTAGCCTCAGGAAAGAGACCAATCGGCATGCCCCGCCCTTCCAGTGACGCCGCTTTTCCATCCGCAACCAGCACCGGCATCGGGAAATGCCCACCTGTGCTGTAGATCAGTGTACTGTCAGTGGCATCGAACACACCGTAGAAAATAGTCAGGTGCTTATCCAGTTGCGAGGCCAGCAGTTCTGAATTGATGTTCTGCAGCACCCGCGACGGATCAAGAATATCCTCACTTTCTTCGCGCACCAGACGGCGGCGCAGCCGGTATGTGAGGTTTTTAAGCAGCACAGTCACAAAGGCAGACGAGGCTCCGTGCCCGGACACATCGGCAATGTAGAACGCCACGCGGTTCTGGCCCACATCCAGATAATCCAGAAAATCGCCACTGAGAAACAGGGAAGACTGAAGTCGGTGAGTACACTGCAGATTACCCAGCAGGAGTGGCTCAGGCAGCATGCGTAACTGAGCTTCACGCCCGGCCAGCTGATCTGCCCGCAGCTGCTCAAGATTCACCTGCAGTTCGCGATTAGTGGCTTCCAGGTGCTCGCGGTACGCACGGTTTTCCTGCTCCAGACGCAAACGGTTCAGTGCCTTGCGCAGGGAGTGCTCGAGTACAGCTAGATCAATGATGGGCTTGACCAGAAAATCATCAGCACCCAGGCGCAGGGCACGGACCACGTCATCCATGACCCCGGCGCCGGAGACAATGATCACCGGCATATCCGGATAATACTGTTTGATCTTCTCAAGCAGTTCGATTCCGCGCATGCCCGGCATTTTCAGGTCACAGATTACGGCATCCGGCAGATCCGTCGCCATTGCTGCAAACGCTTCATCAGCCTGAGAAGCGGACTGCACGGTGTAGTCGCAGTCATCAAGGTACGCCACAACACTGTCGCGCACCCTGGAGTCATCATCAATGACCAGCACGGTTGCGGTCATCCGTCTCTCCCGGAAGCCTGGGCCACTTGGCCCTCAGATGGCCGAAAGTTACCTGTATATGACAGGGCTTGCAACGGATAGAGGGGGATTGTCCACACCGCGCGCGATTTCAGGCACAGTGGCATGATGAATGCTAAACTGTTACAGACGGACAAATATAAAAACAAACTTCTGACAGTGGATGCTGACTAAGTCTTGTACAAAGTCTTTTGAAGCGGTCAACCGGAGGATAAACATGATGTTTAACATTTCCCGACAGTACGATGAAAAACGGAATTTCCCGCGCATGCGCATCAACGCCAAAGCCAGTTTCACGCCTTACGGCGGCACTGAGCAGGCGGTGACCTGTCTTGATCTGAGCAGTGCTGGCCTGCTGTTTGAAACAGCCGATGATATGGAAGTTGGTTCCACCGGAATTTTCGTGCTGGAGGCTGGTCCTGGACCATCAGAAACTCTGGTGGCACACATCAAAATCGTGCGGGTTGAGGCAGAAGATGAACGCTTCCATCAGGCTGGAGCTGAAATTCTGGCCATGAAGTAGTCATACTTCCGGCGCTGGCGCCAGATCGTCAGAATAATGACGCTGGCGCCGGTATCCTGTACCACTGCCCCCCCGTCAGGCAGGAATACAGAAAATGAGATTACATAAAGGCGTTTTCGGTCTGCGTATGATCGGTGACGTCTCTGACTCCCCGGATTTCAGGGACACGTGAAACCAGTGTCGCTTCCACCCCATCCTTCAGTGTCATATCCACAGCAGAACAGCCCTGACAGCCACCACCGAATTTGAGCACGGCGATACCGTCTTCAGTCAGTTCAACCAGACTCACCTCCCCACCATGAGAGGCGAGTCCCGGATTGATCTCGGTATACAACAGATAGTTAATGCGTTCTTCAGGTGAGCTGTCGTCCGTTACCTTCGGCATCTTGGCGTTCGGGGCCTTAATCGTCAGCTGACCACCCATTTTGTCTTTGGCAAAATCAATTTTGGATTCTTCCAGATACGGAATGCTCATGGTCTCGACATAGACAGTGAGCTTCTCCATCTGCTGAACAGAATCCGACGGATTCACTTCATCCGGGCGGCAATAGGCCAGACAGGTCTCTGCGTACCGTGTACCGGGTTGGGTAATAAAGATGCGCACAGCCATGTCTTTGGTGGTTTGCCGGGAGAGAAGATCGGCCAGATAAGTCTCAGCGTCCGGCGTGATTTCTACATAGGTTGTCATACAGTGTCCTCTCATTAATGGGCGCATTGTACAGAATCTCTCTGCCCACGAGAAATACCTTAGCAAAATAGTCGGAATAAGTATCCCCGTCAGGCCGCCCTCCACTGAGACACAGCATCCCGTCTTTGCTACAATCCCCGCCCCATTTTTCAGCCAGAACCTTGAGAAAGACATGACTGAGTCAGCCAAACACCAATTAACCGACACCCGACAGCAGCGTATTGCCCGCCTCAGAGAGAATCTGACGCAGCGTATTCATGTGCTCGATGGCGGTATGGGTACGCTGATTCAGAGTCACAGGCTGGAAGAGAAAGATTACCGCGGCGAGCGTTTTGCGGACATCCCGCAGGAAGTCAAAGGCAACAATGACCTTCTCGTCATTACCCAGCCAGACATCATCGCTGGAATTCACCGCCAGTATTTCATGGCCGGTGCGGACATCATCGAGACCAACAGCTTTAACGCTACCCGCGTGTCGCAGGCCGATTACGAGCTGGAAGATCTGGTGCCCGAGCTTAACCGTGCCGCTGCGGCCCTCGCCCGTAAAGTCGCTGACGAAGTGGAAGCCGAAACCGGCATTCCGCGCTACGTTGCCGGGGTGCTTGGCCCAACCAGTAAGACGTTGTCCATCTCTCCGGATGTGAACGACCCCGGTTTCCGCGCCATCACGTTTGACCAGCTGGTGAGCGAGTACATTGAGGCCACCGAAGGTCTGATGGACGGCGGCGCTGACATTATTCTGATTGAAACCGTATTCGACACCCTGAACGCCAAAGCGGCTGTGTTTGCCGTGCAGGAAGTGTTCGAACAGCGCGGTGAAGAGCTGCCGATCATGATTTCCGGCACCATCACGGATGCCTCCGGCCGTACCCTGTCTGGCCAGACGGCTGAAGCCTTCTGGAACTCGCTGGAACACGCCAAACCTCTGTCCATCGGCCTCAACTGTGCGTTAGGCGCGGAAGAACTGCGCCCGTACGTCGAAGAGCTGTCGAACAAAGCCAACGTCTATATTTCGGCGCACCCGAACGCCGGTCTGCCGAATGAATTCGGTGAATACGATCAGTCGGCTGACGAAATGGCTGAGATCGTCGCCGAGTTCGCCGCCAGCGGTTTCCTGAATATCGTCGGTGGTTGCTGTGGTACAACACCTGGCCACATCAAAGCCGTTGCTGAAAAAGTGAAAGGCTATGCGCCTCGCGTAGTACCTGAGATCAGCCCGGCCTGTCGCCTGTCCGGTCTGGAGCCGTTCAACTTCGACGAAACCAGTCTGTTTGTGAACGTCGGTGAGCGCGCTAACGTCACTGGCTCTGCGCGTTTCAAGCGCCTGATCAAAGAAGAAGCCTACGACGAGGCATTGGAAGTCGCCCGTCAGCAGGTCGAAAACGGCGCCCAGATCATCGACATCAACATGGACGAAGGCATGCTCGATTCCGAAGCGGCGATGGTCCGTTATCTGAATCTGATTGCCTCTGAGCCGGACATTGCCCGTGTCCCCATCATGGTCGACTCCTCCAAGTGGGAGATCATCGAAGCGGGTCTGAAGTGCATCCAGGGCAAGGCCGTGGTGAACTCCATCTCGCTGAAAGAAGGCGAAGACGAGTTCATCGCCAAAGCAAAGCGCTGTCAGCGTTACGGTGCTGCTGTCGTGGTGATGGCGTTTGATGAAACTGGTCAGGCAGATACCGAAGCGCGCAAGAATGAGATCTGTGAGCGCTCGTACCGCATTCTGGTGGACAAAGTCGGCTTCCTGCCGCAGGACATCATCTTCGACCCGAACATCTTCGCCGTCGCCACCGGTATCGAAGAACACAACAACTACGCTGTGGATTTCATCAACAGCTGTAAGTACATCACTGAGAATCTGCCTCACGCCAAGATCTCCGGTGGTGTGAGTAACGTGTCCTTCTCCTTCCGTGGTAATGAGCCGGTGCGGGAAGCGATTCACTCAGTATTCCTCTATTACGCCATCAAGAACGGCATGAGCATGGGTATCGTCAATGCCGGTCAGCTGGCGGTTTACGACGACCTGCCTGCCGAGCTGAAAGAGCGCGTAGAAGATGTGATTCTCAACACCCGCGAAGACGGCACAGACCGTTTACTGGAGATCGCCGAGAAGTACCGCGGCGACGGCTCGGTACAGGAGAAAGAAAGCGAAGAATGGCGCGCACTGCCCGTCGCTGAGCGTCTGTCTCATGCGCTGGTAAAAGGCATCAACGCCTTTGTTGAAGAAGACACCGAAGAAGCCCGGCAGATGTTCGACCGCCCGATTGAGGTGATCGAAGGTCCGCTGATGGACGGCATGAACGTGGTCGGTGACCTGTTTGGCTCCGGTAAGATGTTCCTGCCTCAGGTGGTGAAAAGCGCCCGAGTAATGAAGCAGGCTGTGGCCTATCTGCTGCCATACATCGAAGCCGAAAAAGACGGTAAATCGGAATCGCAGGGCAAGATTCTGATGGCAACCGTGAAGGGCGACGTCCACGACATCGGCAAGAACATCGTTGGCGTGGTGCTGCAGTGTAATAACTTCGAGGTGATCGACCTCGGCGTGATGGTGGCTGCGGATAAGATTCTGAAGACCGCCAAAGAAGAAAACTGCGACATCATCGGCCTCTCCGGCCTGATCACACCATCGCTGGATGAAATGGTGCACGTTGCCAAAGAAATGCAGCGTCTGGACTACCACATCCCACTGATGATTGGCGGAGCCACAACGTCCAAGGCGCATACTGCCGTGAAGATTGAGCCGCAGTACAAGAACGACATCGCCGTGTACGTAGCCGATGCGTCCCGAGCCGTGGGTGTGGCGCAGAAGCTGGTGAATGCCCAGTCAAAAGCCGCTTATATCGCCGAAACCCGTGAAGAATATGTGGCAGTGCGTGAGCGCAACGCCAACCGCAAGGCCAAGGCTCTGCTGCCGTACAGTAAGGCCTGTGAAAACGCCTTTACGGCAGACTGGGACAACTACTCTGCCCCAATGCCGAACAAGCTTGGCCTGACCGTGTACGAGAATTTTGATCTGGCCGATCTTGTGAAGTACATCGACTGGACACCCTTCTTTATGTCCTGGGAGCTGGCCGGTAAATTCCCGCGCATCCTCGAAGACGAAGTGGTCGGCGAAGCCGCCACCAACCTGTTCAAAGATGCCCAGGCCATGCTGCAGCGTATCGTTGACGAAAAGCTGTTCAATGCCCGTGGTGTGGTCGGCCTGTGGCCAGCCAACAAGCGTGGCAATGACGATATCGTGGTCTTTAACGACGACAAAACGGAAGAGCTGGCGGTGCTGCATCAGCTGCGTCAGCAGACGGATAAGCCAACCGCACAGCCAAACTACTCGCTGGCCGACTTCGTGGCTCCAGAAGGCACAGTCAACGACTACATGGGTGGCTTTATCGTCACTGCCGGTATCGAAGCTGAGAAGCTGGCGAAGGATTACGACGCCAGCCACGATGACTACAACAGCATCATGATGAAGGCCCTGGCTGACCGTCTGGCCGAAGCCTTTGCTGAGCGTATGCACGAGATCGTTCGTAAAGAGCTCTGGGGTTACGCCGCCGACGAAGATCTGGACAACGAAGCACTGATCAAAGAGAAGTATCAGGGCATCCGTCCGGCACCGGGTTACCCGGCCTGCCCTGACCACACTGAGAAGACGGCTCTGTTCAGCCTGCTGGATGGTGAAGCCAATACCGGTGTATCTCTGACCGAGAATTTTGCCATGACGCCTGCAGCGTCCGTGAGCGGCTGGTATTTCTCGCACCCGGAATCCAAATACTTTGGTCTGGGTAAAATCGACAAGGATCAGGTCGAAGACATCGCTGCCCGTAAAGGCATGACACTGTCTGAGATGGAACGCTGGCTGGCACCTAACCTCAGCTACGACGCTTAAGCCGTGGCGGCATGGCGCAATGCGCTGGCCAGGGCCAGTCAGGTTGAGAAAGAGCGGCTAAACCGCATTCTGATGATCGGTGTGCCCATTATTGTGGGCATGCTGTCTCAGAGCCTGATGAATCTGGTCGATGCCGCCATGGTTGGCCGCCTTGGCGGCAACGAGCTGGCCGCCATTGGTGTCGGCAGTTATGCCAGTTTCCTGGTTGTTTCGGCCATGATGGGACTGTCAGCAGCCGTACAGGCGATTGTCGCCCGGCATCATGGCGGTGGACGCACCGCAGAGAGCACTGAACCCCTGTTTGCAGGCATCACACTGACGCTGATTGCCGGCATCCCCATGACCCTATTCTTCCTGCTGCTGGCCCCGCAGTACCTGGCGCTCTACACCAACGACCAGACCGTCATCGACATCGCTGTGCCCTACTTTCAGTGGCGTACCGCTGCACTGATTTTTGTCGGCATGGCGTTTGTGTTCCGTGGGTTCTGGAGTGGTATTGGGGAAGCCTGGGTCTACCTGCGTATCACCCTGATCATGCACATCAGCAACGCCGTACTGAGTTGGTTGTTTATCTACGGCACCGCCGACTGGGGCACAGGCATCGCCGCACTGGATAACTGGAGCGGATACGGCGCTACCGGCTCAGGTATAGGTTCTGCCGCTGCCCTGCTGCTGGCGGCCATTCTGTTCTTCTGGCACACCTTTGTGACCAACCATGCGCGTTTCAGTGTTCATTACCACCTGAGTGGCCGCACCCTGCGTCAGTTGACCCGTCTGGCCATTCCCAACTCCATTCAGCAGACCCTGTTTGCCCTCGGCGTCAGCGTGCTCTTCTTTATCATTGGCCTGTTGGGTACGGATGAACAGGCCATCGGCCACATTCTCACTCAGCTGTCGCTGCTGCTGATCATGCCTGCGGTCGGGCTTGGCATTGCTGGCGCCAGTCTGGTCGGGCACGCCCTGGGTGCCGAAGAGAAAGAAAACGCCCACCGCTGGGGCTGGGATGTGGTAAGGGTTTCTATGGTGATGATGGCCGTCATGGGGCTGCCACTGTGGATCGCCCCTGACTGGGTACTGCACCTGTTTACGCCGGATGAAGCACTGGTCGCCCTGGGTGAATGGCCGTTACGGATTATTGGCTTCAGCATTCCGTTTGAAGTGGCGGCGATTATTCTGACTCAGACGCTATTGGGCGCAGGCGCCAGCAAACAGGTGATGAAAATCAATCTGGTGATGCAGTGGCTGGTATTCCTGCCACTGGCGTGGATTATCGGCCCCTATCTGGGCTTCGGTCTGATCGGTGTGTGGCTGCTGCAGTCCCTGAACCGCATCACCCTGTCTCTGATTTACGGCACGCTGTGGGGTCGTAAACAGTGGGTGCATATCAAGGTCTGAATACGTTCGGTCTTCCAATACTTCATCAAACCACCTTCTGAACGGCCACTTAACTTCATTAGCAGGCTGTTGATTTTCGTTTTCGAGACAGCCAATGCAAGGCAAAAAGCGGCGAAAAAGTGGAGGGGCCGACCTTCGGTTTACTGGTCGTACATGAGCATTTTGAGACGGTTTTTAACACTGCAGTGGCAACGCAGATAGAAAATCAACGATCTGCTAGAATGACTTGCCAAAGGTCAGGCTGAGGCCCAGAGAATCATCTCTGTCGGTCAACGGGCTGTCAGCAATTTCATCCCCGTACTGGGTATAGGTTATCTGGAAGCGGGTCATTCCGCCGAACAGTTTTCTGGTTGCCAGTGCGACAGAAAAATCCTGATTGAGAACCCCTGAGGGTGAATAAGCAGGACGCCCCTCTCTCGCCTCGGAAGTCTCTACGCCGTAGTAATAATTGACGTAGTTGCTGCTCTGATAGTTGAGAGCAACGCCCGGCTCAATCAGCACGCCTTTGAGAGGCAGGCGCAGTGACACTCCGGCCAGCGATTCGTAACCGTTATTGATGCCCAGCACATCGTGCTCTGCACTCAGACGGAACTTGAGAAATGACGGCATGTATTCAAGCCCTGCACCTCCCGCCAATGAAAAGGCCCGGTCATCCATACCGTCAAACACCGGGCTGTCTGACTCATCGTAACCGGCGAAGACAGGTTTCAGGCGCAGTGAGGCTGTCAGCTTGTCGTGTCTGTACACGTCATAGGCGACGAAAGGACCGAAGATATGCAGGCGTTCAGAGTTGTACGCAATGATGGGCACCGGAATGGTCCGTGGACTGGCATCACGGTAGATGTCCGGGGAACTGAAAACACCCAGCCCCCAGGACCACTGCCCTTTGCTTTCTTCAGTTGCGTAAAGACTGGGCACCCAAAAAGTGGCCGGAACCAGGGAGGCCAGGAGGGTAAGTAAAGCGCGAGGAATCACCAGGAAGCTCCGTTATTCTTGAATGAAGACAGTTTAGTCGGTTCAGAACAAAGCTTCAGACGGCAGGATGGCCTTTACGTTCAGTCTTTCACGCATCAAAGACTCAGCGGATATTCACATATGTCAAATAGGACCAGCGGCATCCATACATAAGACAGCCCCATTTGAGCGTGGAATCCTGAAAGCCATATGCAAGGATCGTTACAATGACTGGGTCCACAACCCGAAGGCGAGCCCGCAAACCGCGGGATAACGATCTCATTAAGTGCATGCGATTTTTAGCCGGCGGTGAAGGCGCGCCGGACTAAAATCACTCAGCAACCAGCTGCTCAAACCGCCAGCGGCTTTTGCCATCTTCTGACAACGCCAGCGACAGCTTTTCTGCGGTTTTCTTAAACTTTTCAGCCAGTGTCCAGGGTGGATTGACTATGATCATGCCGGAAGAGCCCATGCCCTTCTGCACATCGTCTGCAACGCCCAATTCAAACAGCTGCACATTTTTCATCGGGCTGCGGCGGATGCGCCGTTCCATATCATCGATGGTTTCGCGATTCACCACCGGATACCACAACAGCATCACGGCCTGTGGCATCTTCTGATAGGCATTACTCAACACATCGACCACATGCTGATAATCGGTTTTGATTTCATAGGATGGATCCATCAGTACCAGGGCGCGGGCGTTTTTGACAGGCAACACACTGAGCAACCCCTGAAAGCCGTCTTCCTGTTTAACATAGCTCTGACGGCGCTGCTCGCAGTTGTCTTTCAGCGTACCAATGACTTTGGGATGCATCTCATACAGCCAGGCCTTGTCGTCTTCACGCAGCAGACGCTTCACCAGTAAGGGGGAACCCGGATAATGGTTCTGCTTCAGATCGTCGTTGATGGCATCCCACAGCACTTCCAGTTCAGGAAAGTCCTGTTGCGGAATCTTCAGCACCCCCTGCTCAATTTCACCGGTCTTTTTCGCCTCAAAGCTTCTGGTCGAATACAGGCCAGCACCGGTGTGGGTGTCGATATAGTGAAAGGGCGCAGGCTTAAGCTGCAGATAGTGGACGCACTCCAGCAGCAGCCAGTGTTTGATGACATCGGCGTGGTTGCCGGCATGGAAAGAATGGAGATAGCTGAGCATAGGATCTGGATCTGTTAGCGGAGGGCTGATTGTCGCATGACGGCGTCAGGATGTCAGAAACAGATCCGTAACCAGATTTGTGAGTTTCTCAGTTCAGGGGGCTGACAGAACCATGAGACTACCCGTGATGGAGTCAGGCTAAAAGTCTTCTCAACAGGAACGTTGACCATCAGCCTGGCGCCATCACTTTCCGGCCTTTGACGTGGAGTCACCTCAACCGAGGAGATACGTTATCAATTAACACCGTCGCTCTGCATACGCACCTTCATTCTTCGACTCTTTAAAACTCACCCCTTTTGACATCAAAAGAATATTACCTGCCAGAAGCATACTCTCTCAGATTGTAGACAATATCTCTTCCAGAGTGCCATTGCCTTTAAGATACGAAGCAATACCATGACCATCAAACGGATAGGGATATAAGTTGACATGATCTTTTATATGATCGGCAGCGGCATGATCCTGGGCATTCAGCTCACCAAAGTGCACTTCTATATTGTGATGAGGCCTGGCTGACAAAATCTTTTTCAAGTCGAAATCAGGGCTGTTTATATCAACCTCTTCTATGCGACTCTCCGCAGATTTGAATCTTTTAAATACCTGAGTGCCGATAAGGGTCTGTGGTGCAAAAGCGATTATCCTTTCTGCATTGAGCTCAACACCGAACCTGATAGCGGCATACCCTCCTGCGGATGTACCAAGACAAATAAGGTTTTTTGTTGATGGTGGAATCAAGTCTCTGAGAACCCTGACTGTTGATTCTACATCATGGGATTTACCAACAAGGCCATTCTGGTACCAGCATTGTTTGAAGTCTTTGACAAAGACAATATTCATATCTTTCTCAGAGAATGACTTAAAAAACTCTTTAGGTGGCATTGAGGGGCGTGTTGCCATACCTCCAAATACCAATAAGGTTTTTTCAGAACCTTTATCAATAATTTCGACAGCAGAAAGCTTTGCTGCAGGGTCGTCTATTTCCTTTATCTTAAGAAGATCAGAATAATTAAGGGCTTCATGAATCTGGTTAAATTTACTTCTCAATAATTCAACCTGTTCAGTCAGACGCTCGTTACTCTTCTTGAACTCACTGATTATTTCCGTTCTGGCGTCAAATGATTTCAGCCTTTCATCGTCTGGTAGCAACTCATGTACAATGGGAGCCAACTCCAAAGCGACCTTCATGTTAATTTTTTCGAGTTTAAGAAGTGCATCTACCAGAACAGAATCAGTAAGCTCGCCAACATCCGAGGCACGACCCATTGATTGGCCGTACTCCTCAAACTTTTTCATAAGGGGAGTGCTTCCCGGGCGTATCTGCAAAGCGATCGTTATAAGATTTTGCGCCAGTACCGGGTCCTCTTTCTCAATCAATACGGCAGCAGCTTTGATCACTTTCACATATTTACCGAATTTCTTATCAGCAGCCCTCAGATTCATACCCACTTTTACTCCATAAATGGTTGTCCCTTCCTTCAACAATAAATGTGAAACGTGGCATTATCAACAGTGTGGAAGCAAAGAAGACTCCATAGTCGACATTCAAAATCCGGGGCATTGCCAAAGATATAAGGCCTTTTGCGTCCGGACTGAAAGGTACCTCAGTTGTGCATTGACAGACTGGTCTTATAGCCTTCACCTGAAAAAACAGAGAGGACATCAGCTGAAAACACCACCTCTATGACACCGAGTTTCTGAAGGAACAGTCAGATCATTGTTTCCCGTGTAAGAGTCGTCCCAACCTGGTAACGATTAGCCTGACCGCCCCTCTGGCAAACCCGCTGTGAGGCAAAACTTAAGTGGTTATGTAGCGATCCATTCCATACCCGACTGCAAAGCAAAAGCACAATTCTCCACTGCCCGAATCAGGTACTGGTGCAGACCTGCCCGGCTTCACTCAGGCGGTTGTCTGATTACCGCCTTACCAGCTGCAAACCTACTTACCACCTGTCTTAAGTAACTAACTGTTCAGCTTCCAAGTCAGTATGAGCAATTCGGGCCAGGAATTTCATAAGCATCTGTTTTTAAACAGTTATTTTTCATGGCACAGAAGTTGCGATTATCAACCACGTACGCGTAACCGCCACACATAACAACAATATCCAGCCGGTAAGCAGCCGTTTTACCGTTCGGGAGAAGCCAAGCATGATTGAAACCTTCTACGATGTGATGCGACGTCAGGGTATTTCCCGTCGCAGCTTCATCAAGTTCTGCAGCCTTACCGCCTCCGCTCTGGGCCTCAGCCCGGCCGTTGTTCCACAGATTGCTCACGCCATGGAAACCAAGCCGCGCATTCCGGTGCTGTGGTTGCACGGTCTGGAGTGCACCTGCTGTTCGGAGTCCTTTATCCGTTCCGCACACCCGCTGGCGAAGGATGTGATTCTGTCGATGATCTCACTGGATTACGACGACACTCTGATGGCAGCTGCCGGACATCAGGCCGAGGCTATCATTGATGAAACCATCAAGAAGTACGACGGCAACTTTATTCTGGCCGTTGAAGGCAACCCGCCACTGAACGAAGACGGTATGTTCTGCATCATCGGTGGCAAGCCATTCACCGAACAGCTGCTGCACGCTGCCAGGCACGCTAAAGCCATTATTTCCTGGGGCTCATGTGCGTCCTGGGGGTGTGTACAGGCTGCGCGTCCGAACCCGACTCAGGCCACCCCGATCCATCAGGTGCCGGGCATGCCGAACAAACCCATTATCAAGGTGCCGGGATGTCCGCCGATTGCCGAAGTCATGACTGCGGTTATTACTTACATCCTGACCTTTGAACAACTGCCTGCACTGGACCGTCAGGGGCGTCCGAAGATGTTCTACAGCCAGCGCGTGCACGACAAGTGCTACCGCCGCCCGCACTTTGATGCCGGTCAGTTTGTCGAGAAGTTCGACGATGAAGGCGCGCGTAAGGGTTACTGCCTGTACAAGGTCGGCTGTAAAGGCCCGACCACGTACAACGCCTGCTCCACCATCCGCTGGAACGGCGGCCTCTCCTTTCCGATTCAGGCAGGTCACCCCTGTATCGGCTGCTCGGAAGACGGCTTCTGGGACAAAGGCTCCTTCTACCAGCACACCACAGACACCCACCAATTTGGTATTGAAGCCAACGCCGACAAGGTCGGTATGGCCGCGGCCGGCATCGTCGGCGGTGCGATTGCTGCTCATGCAGCAGTCACTGCGCTCAAGAGTGCGCAGAAGAAAGGAGATGACAACTGATGAGTACCTTTACTACCCCAACCGGCTTCACGATGAACAACACCGGTCAGCGTGTTGTTGTTGACCCGGTCACGCGCATTGAAGGTCACATGCGCTGTGAAGTGAACATTGATGACGACAACTACATCCGCAACGCCGTCTCAACGGGCACTATGTGGCGTGGACTGGAAGTTATCCTGAAAGGCCGTGATCCGCGTGACGCCTGGGCGTTTGTGCAGCGTATCTGCGGTGTGTGTACAGGCACCCATGCCCTCACCTCCGTGCGCTGCGTGGAAGACGCGCTGAACATTCATATTCCGGAGAACGCCAACTCCATCCGTAACATCATGCAGCTGGTGCTTCAGGTGCATGACCATCTGGTGCACTTCTACCACCTGCACGCGCTCGATTGGGTAAACCCGGTGAATGCCCTCAAGGCTGACCCGAAAGCCACCTCTGAGCTGCAGAAAATGTCGTCGCCGCGTCACGCCAAGTCATCGCCCGGCTACTTCCGTGATATTCAGAACCGCCTGAAGAAGTTCGTAGAAAGCGGCCAGCTCGGTCCGTTCAAGAACGGCTACTGGACTAACCCGGCCTACAAACTGCCGCCGGAAGCCGACCTGATGGCGGTAACGCACTATCTGGAAGCACTGGACTTCCAGAAAGAGATGATGAAGATCCGGACCATTCTGGGCGGTAAAGACCCACACCCGAACTGGATGGTCGGCGGTGTTCCCTGTGCCATCAACATCAACGACGACATGGCCGCCGGTGCGCCACTGAACATGGTCACCCTGAATCAGATCTCATACATCATCGATCAGACTCAGGAGTTCATTAAGAACGTCTACGTACCGGACATCCTTGCCATCGGCAGCTTCTACAAAGGCTGGATGTACGGCGGCGGTATCTCTGGCATGAACGTACTGGCCTACGGCGATATCCCGGACAAAGCCAACGACTACTCCCCGGCCAACCTGATGATGCCGCACGGCGCCATTATTAACGGCAAGCTTGAGGAAGTGCATCCGGTCAACCTGCGCGATCCGGAAGAGATTCAGGAGTTCGTGCCGCACTCCTGGTACCAGTATCCGGACGAAGCCAAAGGTCTGCATCCGTGGGATGGCATCACCGAGCCTAAGTACGAACTGGGACCAAACACAGTGGGTACCCGCACCAACATTCAGGAAATCGACGAAAGCGCGAAATATTCCTGGATCAAGGCACCACGCTGGAAAGGCCACGCCATGGAAGTCGGCCCGCTGGCGCGTTACATCATTGGTTACGCGCAAGGCCATGAAGCCATCACTGAGCAGATCAACTTCACCCTGAGAACTCTGGATATCCCGCTTGAAGGCCTTTTCTCAACGCTGGGCCGCACCGCTGCCCGGGCACTGGAAGCCGAGTGGGCTGCTGACCAGATGCGCTACTTTATGGACAAGCTGCTGGGTAACATCAAAGCCGGTGATATCTCGACCGCAAACACCGAACGCTGGGATCCATCCACCTGGCCGAAACAGGTCAAAGGCGTTGGTTTTGCTGAAGCTCCACGAGGCGCTCTGGGTCACTGGATTCAGATAAAAGACACCAAAATCGAAAACTACCAGTGCATCGTGCCCACCACCTGGAACGGTTCACCCCGCGACAGTCAGGGCGGTATCGGCGCATTTGAAGCCGCACTGATGAACACCAAGGTCGAGCGTAAGGAAGAGCCGGTCGAAATCCTGCGCACCCTGCACAGCTTTGACCCATGCCTGGCCTGCTCAACCCACGTCATGAGCGAAGACGGTCAGGAACTGGCCAACGTCAAAGTTCGATAACTGAATTCCCGGAGAGACGATAATGAAAAAAATAATCACAACGACAGCTCTGGTCGCCCTGTTCAGTCAGACCGCAGCCGCCCATGAAGGCCATCACGATGATGGCCTGAGCAGCCTGCTGATGCACCTCAGTACCAATCCGGATCACTGGATTGGTGTTCTTGTGGTGCTGACCGCAGCCACCGCCGGTATCGTACTGTATCGCCGCAGCCGCAACGCCAGAACCGGTTCTGACAAGCGCACTCACTGAGAAGGAGGCCTGTATGGAAGAGACCAAGACCGTCAAGCAGACTGCTGTCTACGTGTATGAGGCACCGGTGCGGCTGTGGCACTGGGTCAACGCGTTATCGATCACTCTGCTGGCCATTACCGGCTACCTGATCGCTCACCCGCTGCCTGCCTTTCCCGGGGAGGCCAGCGACTGGTTCGTGATGGGCTATGTACGCTTTGTGCACTTCGCTGCTGCCTATGTGTTTACCGTCGGGTTTATTGGTCGCATCTACTGGGCGTTTGTCGGCAACTCACATTCGCGGGAGCTGTTTCTGCCCAAACTGCACACCGCGCAGTACTGGAAGGAGCTCTGGCATGAAGTGCGCTGGTATGCCTTCATGAACCGGGAACCTAAAAAGTACATTGGCCATAATCCGCTGGCATCCCTTGCCATGCTGATTGTTGTGGTCTTCGGAGGTATTGCCATGATCCTCACCGGCTTTGCCCTCTACGCAGAGCAGGAAGGACTGGGCAGCTGGCAGGACGCCCTGTTCGGCTGGTTGATTCCGCTGGTTGGCCAGAGCCAGGATGTGCGCATGTGGCACCACTGGGGTCTGTGGATCATCACCCTGTTTGTCATGATTCATGTGTACGTCGCGGTGCGCGAAGACATCATGTCGCGTCAGAGCATCGTCAGCACCATGATCAGTGGCTGGCGCATGTTCAAAGACGATCGTGACTGACACCCATTCAGCACACATTCCATCGCCTCTTCAGCAGTATTTGCTGGGCCTGCTTCCTTCCCGGTGCAGGCTTTTTTTATGTCCGGGGCGCACGACTGGTCAAGGATTAACCACCTGAAACTGACAAGTGTCTGGTCACTGATCATATACTTACCACCATAGTGGTTATTCACCTTCCACCATCATCGCAAAAGCGATAGATTAACTTCCACGCAAAAACACAACATACGTTCAGAAATCTATTTTTCACATATAATTCAATAAGTTAAAAAAAACCGACGATTGGCACAGCCGCTGCTATGTAAGCCGGATGAGAGACAAGACACTGGCTACCCCCGCTGAATCCTTCCACCAAAGACCGGATTCACACCAATAACAACAACGGGAGCACACATGACCGACGGGCCCGACTCCCGCGTTCTGATACTGGGTATTGGTAATCTGCTATGGGCAGACGAAGGCTTCGGCGTTCGCGCCCTCGAAACCCTGCAACGCCACTACGACTTCCCTGCCAACGTACAGCTGATGGACGGCGGCACCCAGGGCATTTATCTGGTGCAGTACATCCGCGACAGCGACGTGCTGATCGTCTTTGATGCCGTCGACTACGGCCTGCCCGGTGGCACACTAAGAATCGTCGAAGGCGATGAAGTGCCTAAATTTCTGGGCGCCAAAAAGGTCAGCCTGCATCAGACCGGTTTCCAGGAAGTACTGGCACTGGCTGAAATGATGGGCGATTACCCGGAAAAACTGTTGCTGATTGGTGTGCAGCCAGTCCTGCTCGAAGACTTCGGCGGCAGTCTTGACCCACTGGTCAAAGCGCAGATTCAGCCCGCCATTGATACTGCTCTCAGCTATCTCGACAGCCTGGGTATCAGTGCCAGCCGTCGGGAGCAGCCGCTGCAGGCTCCAGTACAGGCCGCAGGAACCATTGCTGACATGGATCTGTACGAACAGGAACGCCCGGATGCCAGCCGTGCCTGCCGTACGGGCGATGACCGCGTACTGCAATCGGCTGAATTTCAGGTGGCCTACCGTCCGGCTGACATCGAAGGCATGAGCGTTGCGCTTGACCACCACCTTGACCCATACCGCTCCACGCCCAATCAGACTGCCACCAACAAGGCTGAGGAATAACTATGTGCATCGGGATCCCCATGCAGATTGAACAGTGCAGCAATGCCCGTGCCCTGTGTACTGACAACAAGGGCCAGCAGCACGACATCGACATCATGCTGATCGGCGCTCAGAAACCCGGCACCTGGGTGATGACTTTTCTCAACACCGCGCGCGAGACGCTTTCTGCAGAGCAGGCCCATTACACCCTGCAGGCCTTACAGGCTCTGGAGAAAGTCCGGCAAGGTGAAGACTTTGACCACCTGTTTGCCGACCTGATCAACCGCGAGCCGGAGCTGCCTGCATTCCTCCGCCAGCCAGCCGCTACCCAAACCACTCCGGCACCGGAGTTCACTCACGACCTGAACGCTGCAGAGGATTCCTGATGCCGTCACTTCTCGTTGAAAATATGCTGCAGCGTACCGGTCTGCCGCGCATCACTGCCGACACTTACAATGCCTTTCTGGCAGCGCACCCGCAGGTGGTGCTCTTCTTCTGTGAGAGCCCGGAGCGTTACCCGGAAAGCAACGACGTCGCCATGGTGCTGCCAGAGATTCTCAAAGAATTTCCGCAGCTGCAGGGGGCCATCATTGACAGCAGTTTCGAGCGCGATCTGCAGAAGCAGTTCGACTTTACCCGCTGGCCTGCACTGGCCTTCTTCGTCAACGGAGATTACCGCGGCAACATGACCGGCATTCAGAACTGGGATGACTACACCAGCCGCATCCCGGAGCTTCTGTCTGACACACCAACCATCATCCCTCTGATCAACCTGCAGGAAACCCGCGCATGAGCTCTGATAAAGACAACATCATCTTCACCGACGCCATGAGTTCAGCGGGGGCTCTCAGCGGTCCGGGCAGCCAGCCTGCCGAAGTCGACGGCGCCGAACTGGACATCCTGCAACTGCCTTCCGGCATGGATACCTACGAGCAGCCGATACTGCCAGAGCCCGAGGATGTCACGCACCTCAACGCCGCGATCCGTCGTCTTGAGTATCTGCTCGCGCGGATGGACACATGGCAACCCGGGGAGCCGAACATCGAACTGAGCGTCAGCGATCTCGACCCGGCCAACCGCGACCTGGTGGATCAGGTGCTGGGCGAAGGCGAAGTCAGCATCCTGTTCGGTGGTGACGGCCATATCCGTATTCAGGAAGGTGTCCTCTGCGGTGTCTGGCGCATTCAGCATATGAACAGCGCCGGCCAGGTAACCCAGGACCACATCGAAGTCGGTCCGATTCCGTCACTGGTGCAGCACACCACCTTTGCCAAAGCACAGGCCCGCGTGGATGAATCCATTGAGAACGTCGGTGATGGCGTCATCAACTCGCCGCCACTGTTAGCCGAGATCAACGAAGTGCTGGAAGATTTCACCCCAGGTGATATGACCCACACCATCAATCTCACCCTGCTGCCGCAGACCGAGCAGGATCTGATGTTTCTCGACCAGCGTCTGGGACTGGGCAACACTACCATTCTGTCGCGAGGTTACGGCAACTGCCGTATCACCAGCACCAATACACGCAACGTCTGGTGGGTGCGCTATTTTAATTCTCAGGACAAGAATATTCTTAATTCGCTGGAGATCTGCACCACGCCGGATTCCGCCTCCGCGGCACCGGAAGACATCGCCGACAGCACCATCCGCCTGCGTGAAATTCTTGAGATCTATCAGTAAGGACGCTGAACATACGATGAGAGACGATCAGTTTTTTGCCGGCTCCTACGGCGGCGACAATACGAAACTGCAGCCCAACAGTAAGCTGGAATGCAAAATCTGCTGGTACATCTACGACCCGGAACAGGGAGATGACTACTGGCAGATTGAGCCCGGTACGCCATTTTCTGAATTGCCGGAGCACTGGACCTGCCCCAACTGCGACGGCAAGAAAAACGACTTTATGGTAGTTGAATAACCCATGACCCAGCCCTTGCCTTCACTGTCTGAACTGCAGCCTCTGCTGGAGCACACCTTCACGGAGATTCAGCGCACCCGCATGACCGATGTGCCGGTGGTCAACGTAGAGCTGTCGGTCAATGCCGGTCATTTTATTGAGTGGCAGGGTTATTACCTGGGTGTTCTGATCACCCCCTGGTTTATGAACCTGATGCTGCTGCCCGCGAACGAAGAAACCCGCGATGACCTCAACAGCCGCCGGGTAGCCACCAAACAGACCCACAGTTTTCCGTCCGGTGCATACGAATTCATCACCGGCGCTGAAGACGCCATCGGGCATTTTCAGAGCTGCTCGCTGTTCTCACCCATGTTTGAGTTTCAGGACCAGCAGGCCGCCATCGAAACCGCAGCAGCCGTAATGGCCGGGCTGATGGATGTCGACAACTTCGAAGACATTGACGCCCAGGGGCAGCCTTTTCCTGAATATGGGCCCGAGCCCGCGCCTGAAGCGGATAACGATTCATGTTCTGAGGCAGATACCGTATTGGAAAGCCCGCTCACCGACAAAGCCATCAGCCGCCGTCAGCTGTTGAGCGGATTCCGGGGATAAGTATCAACATGCGTTTTGATGGCCAGATCGACATCCGCCTGCAGTGCCAGGGCACCCTGCGCGACAGCCGTGTCTGTGCGGTGACCGTCGAATCCAGCCGCCAGACCCAGACCGCGGCCCTGCTGAGTGGCCGCACGGTGCCGGAAGCCCTGCAGCTGATCGGCATGGTGTTCGGCATCTGTGGCAACGCGCAGAGTGTCGCCGCCGTACGCACCTTAGAGGCGGCCATGGGAGTCAAACCTGACCCGGACACGGATCAGGTCCGTCAGGCCGTGACCGATATCGAAACCCTGCGTGAACACCTCTGGCGCATTCTGCTGGGCTGGCCCGCGCATACCGAATCCACGCCCGACCACGCCACACTGGCGCAGGTGCTGAGCAGTAAGCAGCAGGTTGAACAGGCGCTGGGCGGACTGGAGCACTGGTTGTCGCCGGGAGCGACACCGAGGGCACTGGATCAGACCGGCATCATAGCCTGCCTCGAAGAACTGCAGACATTGATTGAAACCCGGGTGCTTGGCGTTTCCTGTGATGAGTGGCTCAAGCTGGCGTCCCTGGAAGATCTGATTACCCTGATTGAACAGCATCCGGAAGACGCAACACCGGCGGTCAGGCTCATGCGCCGTATCATTGCACGGGAATGGACACACAGCTGCGTCAGCCCCATGCAGGCACTGCCCGCCATTCATTTTGGCAACGCCTCAGAGCTGATTGAGCAGATGCAGGACCCGGGTTTTATTGCCCGGCCACAATGGCAGGAGCACCCCTGTGAAAGTACCAGCTTCAGCCGCAGCCGGGTGCCGCTGACTCAGGCTCTGCGCCGCCAGTCGGGTTCTGCCCTGCTGGTCCGCGCCACCGCTCTGCTGAGCGAGGTAGCCTTGCTCACGCTGAGGCTGACACGGTTTTTTGCCAGCCGCCCGTTATGGGATGCCGCCTACCCTCAGGTTGAGACTGCGTTTGTCGCCACCCCGGGGCAGGCACTGGGGCAGGTCTGCGCCGCACGCGGGCAGCTGTTTCACTGGGCCTCGGTCAGCACGGCCGATTCAGCTGACGGCAAACCACGCATCAGCGAATACCGCATTCTGGCGCCGACTGAATGGAATTTTCATCCTGCCGGCGTTATACCTCAGGCACTGGCCGGGCTCGCAGGCCACGCCGACGACATACGCCAGCAGGCGGCCCTGCTGATCGAGCTGGTTGACCCCTGTGTAGGCTATCAGCTGACCCTGATGAACGGAGACAATGCCCATGCATGAGATGTCACTCTGCGAAGGTATCCTGCAGGTGCTGGAAAACAGTGCAGAGGCTCAGGGCTTCCAGCGGGTCAAAAGTGTCTGGCTGGAAATCGGACAGCTGGCCGGGGTTGAACAATCGGCACTGGAGTTCAGCTTCGACGTGGTGACCCGTGGCACGCTGGCTGAAAACGCCGCCCTGAACATCATTAACATTCCCGCTGATGCCTGGTGCCTGCCGTGCGCCAAAGCGGTGGAAATCCATCAACGCTTCGACCCATGCCCGGACTGTGGCAGCCATCAGCTGCAGGTTCAGGGCGGGGACGAGATGAGAATCAAAGAACTGGAGGTCGAATAACCATGTGTACTGTCTGCGGTTGTTCTGAAGGTGAAGTGCAGGTCGAAGACCCACATCACACACATAGCCATCTACATGATCATAAGCACGGTCATTCGCACAGCCATGATCATCATCACGGGCATGATCATCATCACGGGCATGATCATAGCCATGCAGAGCACACAGAGGGCAGCGAGCACCATCATTACGGCCACGGTCCGGCCCATGCACATGCTCCGGGTATGTCACAGGCGCGCATGGTGCAGATTGAGCAGGATATTCTCAGCAAGAACAACCAGTACGCCAGCGCCAACCGCCAGTGGCTGGCACAGCGCGGCATTCTCGCACTGAATCTGGTCTCCAGCCCCGGTTCCGGCAAAACCACCCTGCTCACCCGCACCATCAATGACCTCAAAGACAGCCAGACCATGACCGTCATCGAAGGTGATCAGCAGACGGTGAATGACGCCGAGCGCATCCGCGCCACCGGCGCGCGCGCCCTGCAGATCAATACCGGCAAGGGCTGCCATCTGGATGGCCACATGGTCGGCCATGCACTGGAGAAACTGCAGCCGGAGAATGACAGCATCCTGTTCATTGAAAACGTCGGCAATCTGGTCTGCCCGGCCAGTTTTGATCTGGGCGAAGCGCATAAGGTCGCCATCCTCTCGGTGACGGAAGGTGAAGACAAACCACTCAAGTACCCGGACATGTTCCATGCCGCCGACCTGATGCTGCTGAATAAAATCGATCTGCTGCCCTACCTGAACTTTGATGTCGAAGCCTGCATCGCCAACGCCCGCCGTGTGAATCCGAAGATACGCGTGTTACAGGTATCGGCCACCACAGGCGAAGGCATGGATACCTGGTACAGCTGGCTGGCGGCGACCCGTCAGCTGGTTGGGCTGGGTCAATAAGCACAGAGGCGGAGGAACGATTATGTGTCTGGCCATTCCGGCAGAGATTCTGAGCATCGACGGTGATAACGCCGTGGTGTCTGTGGGCGAGGTCAGAAAGACCATTTCACTGGCCCTGGTCGACGGTGTCAGCGTCGGTGATTATGTACTGGTGCATGTAGGCTATGCGCTGGAGCGTCTCGACCCTGAGGAAGCCGCACATACTTTGGCACTGTTCGGGGAACTGGATGAAACCATCTCTTCAAATGAAGATCAGGTTTCTGGGGTAAACCAATGAAATATATAGAAGAGTTCAGAGACCAGAAACTGGCAAAGCACATTGCTGAGCGCATCCGTCACAGTGTGGACCCGGCACGCGAGTACCACTTCATGGAGTTCTGCGGCGGCCATACTCACGCGATTTTCCGCTATGGTGTGCAGGATCTGATGCCTGGCAATGTGCATTACGTACACGGCCCCGGCTGCCCGGTGTGCGTACTGCCGACCAGTCGCATCGACCTGATGATCCGCCTGCTGCGTGAAGAGAACGTCATCCTCTGCACCTACGCTGACCTGCTGCGGGTACCCGCCAGTGAACGCGAAAGCCTGATGAAAGTGAAAGCCGAAGGCGCCGATGTACGCATGGTCTATTCCACTCAGGATGCTCTGAAGATCGCCCGGGATAACCCGGAGAGTGAAGTGGTGTTCTTCGCCATCGGCTTCGAAACCACCACCCCACCGACGGCGGTGGCCATCCTGCAGGCGCAGAGCGAACAGCTCTCTAACTTCACCGTATTCTGCAACCACGTCCTGACTCCGGCGGCCATGAGCGGCCTGCTCGATGCCCCAGCGGTCGATGGCGAAGTGCTGAATCTGGATGGCTTCTTAGGGCCATCGCACGTCAGCTCCATCATCGGCAGCCAGCCCTATGAGTTTGTGCCACAGAAGTACGGCAAACCGGTGGTCATCGCCGGATTTGAACCACTGGATGTGATGCAGTCGACCCTGATGATGATCCAGCAGATCAACGATGGCCGTTGCGAGGTCGAGAACGAATACGCCCGCGTGGTCAGCCGCGAAGGTAACCGCAAGGCTCAGGCACTGGTCGCAGAGGTACTGGAACTGCGCGACCGTTTTGAATGGCGTGGTCTGGGGTGGATACCTGACTCAGCCCTTAAGATTCAGCCGCGCTTCAGTGCCTTTGATGCCGAGCAACGCTTCGACTGCCTGAAAAACACCGGCGACCTGATCGCAAAAGACCACAAAGCCTGCGAATGCCCGAGCATTCTGCGCGGCACCAAGAAGCCGGTGGACTGCAAACTGTTCGGCACCGTCTGCACACCGGAGAACCCGATGGGCAGCTGCATGGTATCTTCTGAGGGGGCCTGTGCGGCGCACTGGAGTTATGGCCGTTTCCGCGGGCAACCAGTAACGTCCTCTCCTCAATCCCAGAAGGCTGCCAGCGCATGAATGAGATGAGCAAAAAAGGCCGTAAGCGCTTTACGGTACCTTTAAATCTGAAGACCGGTCACATCGATATGAGCCACGGCAGTGGCGGCCGCGCCTCGGCCCAGCTGATCGAAGAACTGTTCGTGAAACATCTGGATAACGAGCTGCTGCGTCAGGGCAATGACAACGCTCAGTTCAGCGCACCTGCCGGGCGCATGGTGATGAGTACCGACAGCCACGTCATTTCGCCGCTGTTCTTCCCCGGTGGTGATATTGGCTCATTGGCGGTGCATGGCACAGTGAACGATATTGCCATGTCCGGTGCACGCCCACTCTACCTGAGTGCCGGGTTTATTCTCGAAGAAGGCTTTCCTCTGGCCGACCTCGACCGCATTGTCGCCAGCATGGCCGCCGCCGCCCGTGAAGCAGGCGTGCCGGTGATCACAGGTGATACCAAGGTCGTTGAAAAAGGCAAAGGCGATGGCGTATTTATCAATACCGCCGGTGTCGGTGTCGTGCCCGATGGGCTGGACATTGCCGGACATAACGCACAGCCCGGTGATGTGGTGCTGATCAGCGGGACGATAGGCGATCATGGCGTGGCCATCATGTCGAGCCGTGAGAATCTGGAGTTCGAGACCACCATTGAATCTGACTCCGCCGCTCTGCACACATTGATTGCGGCCATGACCGACGCCGTACCCGACATCCATTGCCTGCGAGATCCGACTCGTGGAGGACTGGCAACGACCTTAAACGAGCTGGCGCATCAGTCGCAGGTCGGCATCCGCATCCGCGAATCGGACCTGCCGGTCAAACCGGCTGTTAACGCCGCCTGCGAACTGCTGGGGCTGGACCCTCTGTACGTCGCTAACGAAGGCAAGCTGGTGTGTATCTGCCCGGCAGAACACGCAGAGATACTGCTGGCAGTAATGAAAGCACATCCGCAAGGTGAGAACGCGGCCATCATTGGTGAAGTCATTGAAGATGAACACCACTTTGTGCAGATGGAAACCGGCTTTGGCGGCCAGCGCATTGTCGACTGGCTGGCTGGCGAACAACTGCCAAGAATCTGTTAGGGTATGACCATGACGACGACATTACCGACCATTCTGATCATCGACGATGAGATCCGCTCGCTGGAGACTCTGGAGCGCATCCTCGACGATGACTTTGACGTCAAAACTGCCTCAAACATCGGTGATGCCCTGCAGATTCTGGAGCAGGAATGGGTGCAGATCGTGCTCTGCGATCAGCGCATGCCGGAGATGACCGGTGTCGAATTCCTGAAGCAGATACGTGATCAGTGGCCCAACGTCATCCGCATGGTGATCTCGGGCTATACCGACTCGGCCGATATCATCAGCGCCGTCAACGACGCCGGCATCTACCAGTACATCACTAAGCCCTGGCAGCCGGACAGCCTGATCCTGACACTGAAAAACGCCACCCGGTTGTTTGATCTGCAACGCCAGAACGAAGCCCTGTCGATTGAGCTCAAAATGATGCCGGGCCAGATCAGCGATTCACTGAATCAGAAGCGTGAGTTACTGCGCAGCACTTACCAGCACGATGACGGCATTGTGCGTACCGCCAGCAGCCCGATGAACGACATCTGCGACCACATCCGTCAGGTTGCCCCCTACGATATCTCGGTGTTGCTGATGGGTGAATCCGGCACAGGTAAAGAACTCGCCGCACGCGCCCTGCACTACAACAGCCTGCGCTGGGACAAACCCTTTGTGGTAGAGAACTGTGGTGCCCTGCCCGATGAACTGCTCGAAAGCGAACTGTTTGGTTACAAGCGCGGGGCCTTCACCGGAGCCGTTGAAGACCGTATCGGCCTGTTTGAGCGAGCGAACGGCGGCACCGTATTCCTGGATGAAATCGGTGAAGTTTCCCCGGCGTTTCAGGTGAAACTGCTGCGTGTTCTGCAGGAAGGTGAGATCCGCCCACTGGGCAGCAGCATCACCCGCAAAGTCGATGTGCGCGTGATTGCCGCCACCAATAAACATCTGGAAGAAGAAGTCGCGGCCGGGCGTTTCCGCGAAGACCTCTATTACCGTTTAGCCACGGTGACCGTGAATCTGCCGCCCCTGCGTGAGCGTCGCCGCGATATTCCGGCGCTGGCCAACGCCCTGCTGGATAAAACCATGGCAACGCTGGGCAAAACGGTGAAAGGCTTCAGCGAAGAAGCCCTCGACTGCATGCAGCAGTACCACTGGCCGGGCAACGTACGTGAACTGCAGAACGAAGTCAGCCACATGCTGGTCACCTGCCGTGGCGACGAACTCAGTGCCGATCTACTCAGTCCGCGCGTGCTGCGTGCCACGCCACGTGAAGAATCCCAGTCGTTTGACAGCCTGGCCGGACTGGATGGTTCGCTCAAAGACCGGGTGGAAACGCTGGAAGCCATCATTCTCAAAGAGACCCTGATACGCCACCGCTGGAATAAAAGCCGCGCCGCCAACGAGCTCGGCCTCTCCCGTGTCGGCCTGCGCAGCAAACTGGAGCGTTACGGCCTGGACCAGCCGTCTGACAGCAAGGTCGTCAGCCTGTGACGTCTGCTTCCGGCACGGACAGTCAGGTCAGCATGGATCTGACCGCCCTCGTTATTGAGCAGGGGTCTGATCAGGTGTGGATGGATGTGATCCAGAAGATGGAATCCGTCTACGCCGAGCTGGTCGATCATCAGTCCGAACTGGAAGCCAAAAACTCCGAGCTGGAAGAAGCTCAGCAGTTCATCAGCAGCGTACTCTCAGCCATGACCGACGTGCTGCTGGTGTGCGATACCCGGGGGCGTATTGAACAGGTGAACGCCGCCCTTGAGACCCTCACCGCCAAACCGGCAAGAGACTTCCTCAAACGCCCGCTGACCGATGTCTTCAGTGCCGACTGCGCCGATAAAGTCGCGCAGTTTGCTCAGGCGCTGCAACGAGAACTGGTGATCGACCTTGAAGTCGAGGTGCGTTGCGCTGACAACAGCACCACCCCACTGGCACTGAACTGCTCCCCCCGTTATGATCATGATGGCCGCATCGTCGGCATGGTGCTGATCGGTCGTCCGGTCGGCGAGCTGCGCCGCGCCTACGAGCAGCTGAAGCAGACGCAGCAGCAGCTGGTACATTCCGAGAAGATGGCATCGCTCGGTCGCCTTGTCGCCGGGGTCGCCCACGAACTGAACAACCCCATCAGCTTTGTCTTCGGCAACATGCACGCCCTCAAACGCTACGGTAAACGCATCACTGATTATCTGCAGGCCATCGACCAGATTGCCCCGGGCCCTCAGTTAGAAGCGCTCAAGCAGACCCACAAGATAAACCGCATTCTCGATGACATGACGCCGCTGATCGACGGCACTCTCGAAGGTGCTGAACGCGTCAGTGATATCGTGCAGGACCTGCTGCGCTATTCCGGTGGCCAGCGTGAACCTCTGGAAGTGGCCGATCTGCCTTCGGTCATCCGCAAGGCCGTGGAATGGGTGGTCAGAGCCAGCCGTATTCAGCCGGAGATTGAGTATCAGCTGCCGGAGACCTTTGAGATTGAAACCCGCAAAGGCCAGGTCCATCAGATTCTGGTGAATCTGGTACAGAACGCGCTGGATGCCATCGCTGATGCCCAGCACCCGCGCATCAGCATCCGTCATGACATCAAAGACGGTCAGTTCCATATCCAGGTGAAAGACAACGGCACCGGCATTGATGCCAAGAACATGCCGCACATTTTTGAGCCCTTTTTTACCAGCAAGCCGGTTGGCCAGGGCACCGGGCTGGGCCTCTACATCAGCTATGGATTAGCACAGGACCTGGGCGGTGAACTTACCGCCCATAACAACCTTGGGCAGGGAGCCTGTTTCACACTGACTTTACCGGTGTAGGAGCAGAGATGAACGGAAACCTTTCCCTGTTGTGGTTACAGTCTGGCGGCTGTGGCGGTTGTTCAATGTCGTTGCTAGGGGCTGAATCGCCCGACCTCATGACCACTCTGGCGGCCTCGGGCATTGATCTGCTATGGCACCCGTCACTGAGTGAAGCCTGCGGCAACGACCTGATTTCCCTGCTCGAAGACATCATTCACGGTAACCGTACGCTGGATATTCTCTGCCTCGAAGGCTCCGTGATTAACGGCCCCAATGGCACTGGCAACTTCCACCGCTTGGCCGGCACCGGACGCCCCATGCGTGACTGGATTTATGACCTGTCACTGGTAGCAAAACACGTTGTCGCCGTCGGTAACTGCGCGGCCTATGGCGGCATCACGGCGGCTGGCAATAACCCGAGCGAAGCCACCGGCCTGCAATACGACGAGACCACGCCCGGAGGTCTGCTGGGGGCTGAGTTCACCGATAAAACCGGGCTGCCGGTGGTCAACATTGCTGGCTGCCCGACACACCCGAACTGGATCACCGACACCTTGAGTCAGCTGGCATTGGGCGATATGGCGGAAAGCTCACTGGACGAATACGAACGTCCGCGCAGTTACACCGATCATCTGGTGCATCACGGCTGCCCGCGCAATGAGTATTACGAATACAAGGCCAGTGCTGAAAAACCGAGTGATCTGGGCTGCATGATGGAGCACATGGGCTGTCTCGGCACCCAGGCGCGTGCCGACTGCAACACCCGGCTCTGGAATGGCAGTGGCTCCTGCCTGCGTGGTGGTTATGCCTGCATCAACTGTACGGCACCGGATTTTCACGAGCCCGGCCACGCCTTTGACCGGACACCTAAGGTCGCGGGTATCCCGGTGGGGCTGCCGACGGACATGCCCAAGGCCTGGTTCGTCGCCCTCTCCAGTCTTGCCAAGGCGGCCACGCCCGAGCGCCTCAAGCAGAATGCGGTGGCCGATCATATTCGCCTGATTCCGATAAAAAACGTCACTAAATCTAAGAGCGGGAAAAAGTTGTGAGCGAGACTGTCTCAGGCACTTCACGCCGTATCGCCGGGCCATTTAACCGCGTTGAAGGCGACCTGGAAATCCAGATTGATGTCACTGGCGACCGCGTCAGTAAGGCATGGGTGGTGTCGCCGCTGTACCGTGGATTTGAGCAGATACTGCAGGGCAAAGACCCGATGGATGCACTGGTGTACGTGCCGCGTATCTGCGGCATCTGTTCGGTCGCGCAGTCGGTCGCAGCCGCCAGCGCGATTGCCGATCTTGCGGGTGTCACGCCGACACAGAATGGCCAGCTGGCGACGAATCTGATTCTCGCCAATGAGAACCTGACTGACCATCTGACGCATTTCTATCTCTTCTTTATGCCGGACTTTGCCCGGGCGACCTACGCCAGTGAACCCTGGTACCCCGCCGCGGCTGAGCGTTTTAAATCTCAGACCGGCACAGCCACCCGCGACGCCCTGCCCGCCCGCGCTGAGTTCCTGCATCTGATGGGCCTGCTGGCTGGCAAATGGCCGCATTCACTGGCGCTGCAACCCGGTGGCACGTCCAAGGGCATCGACAGCAGTGATAAAGCCAGGCTGCTGGGTATTATTTTTGGCTTCCGCCGCTTTCTTGAAACCACGCTGTTCGGTGATTCGTTGGAGACCATCGCCACACTGGATTCCGCCCAGGCCCTGTTCAGCTGGAATGAGCAGCAGGCCCAGAAACAGACACAGAGCGACTTCCGCCACTTCCTGCTCATCGCTGATCAACTGGCATTGAGTGAACTGGGTCGCTCACACGATCGTTTTATGAGTTACGGTGTTTATCCGACGGAAGCCCACCCCCTGTTTGCTTCTGGCCTCGTGGATGCCGGTCGCAACCATCGCAGCGCTCTGAACCAGAAAGTCATTACTGAAGACATCAGCCACTCCTGGATGACCGATCAGCCGCAGCCGTCCCACCCGTTTAACGGTATCACCCATCCCGGTTCGGGTGTGGCAGATCCGAACGGTAAGCACGCCGGTTACAGCTGGTGCAAATCGCCGCGCCACGATGGAAAAGCGGTGGAAGTCGGCGCACTGGCACGGCAGCTGGTGAATGGCCATCCTTTGATTGCCGACCTTGTTGCCCAGAGTGGCGGCAACGTTCGCAACCGGGTGATTGCGCGGCTGCTCGAGCTGGCGCTGGTCGTTATTGAAATGGAAAAATGGGCACGGGCGCTGGAGCCGAAAGCACCCTTCTGCAATCAGATCAAACTGCCCGACGAGGGTCAGGGTATGGGCCTGATGGAAGCCGCACGCGGCAGCCTTGGCCACTGGCTGACGGTCAAACGCGGACGCATCAGCAACTACCAGATCATTGCCCCGACCACCTGGAATTTCTCGCCACGTGATCAGGAGCATCAGCCGGGCGCGCTGGAGCTGGCACTGGAAGGTGCGCCACTGCGCGCCGACGAAGTAGCGGCCAACAGTCGCGACCCTGTGGCTGTGCAGCATATTCTGCGCTCGTTCGACCCCTGCATGGTCTGCACGGTGCACTGAAATGCATGAAAAGATTCATGGAAAGATGCACGAAAAGATGCCCGAAGCCGACAACCAGACAATGGACAAAGAAACGCTGGGCGACAAAACGCTGGACAATGAAACGCTGGGCGAGCTGATCCGGGTATATGGCACCGTTCAGGGCGTGGGCTTCCGCCCCTTTGTCTGGCGTCTGGCACATGAGCTGGGCCTGACCGGCGAAGTCGGCAACGACAACGAAGGCGTGTTTATTCACCTGTGGGGTACACAGGCGCAGCGGGATGCTCTGGCTGAACGGTTAGAATCTGAAATCCCACCCCTGGCTAAAATCAGTGGCGTTGTTCGCTCTCCTTTTGAATCCGGCTACTTATCAGAAGAATCAGCACCCACAGACTTCACCATCGCGTCCAGCCAGCAAGGCAAAACCCTGACCTCAGTCGCCACCGATGCTGCCACCTGCAAGCAGTGTCTAACTGAAATCAACGATCCGGCTGACCGTCGTTACGGCTATCCCTTCACTAACTGCACCCACTGCGGCCCGCGCTTTTCCATCATTCGCGTCATGCCCTACGACCGCACCAACACCAGCATGGCCGGATATAAAATGTGCCCGGCGTGCGAATCGGAATACCACGATCCGGCCGACCGCCGCTTTCATGCACAGCCCAACGCCTGCCCTGTGTGTGGCCCGACCCTGTGGTTTGCAGAATCGGGTGAGAACGCACTGAATCCTTCTGGTCATTCAACCAATCTTGATGCAATCAGGGTTGCTGCCGAGAAGCTTCTGAATGGCCAGATCATCGCCATCAAAGGCATCGGTGGTTTCCACCTCGCCTGCGACGCCCGCAATGCAGAAGCTGTAGCAATCCTGCGCCAACGGAAACGCCGTTATCGCAAAGCGCTGGCCATCATGGCGACCGATATGGAGATGGTACGCGAATACGTTCAGTGCGCAGATGCCGATGAAGCGCTGCTGACCTCGGCGGCAGCGCCTGTGGTTGTACTCAAGAAGAAACCCTCTGCAGACACCCAGCCAGATGCTCTTCCTGATGACATTGCACCCATGCAGGACAAACTCGGTTTTATGCTGCCCTATTCACCCATTCATCACCTGTTGATGCAGGCGGTAAATGCACCGCTGGTGATGACCTCGGGCAATATGAGTGACGAGCCTCAATGTCTGAGCAACGACGATGCTCTGCAACGCCTGAGCACCCTGGCCGACGGCTTTCTGCTGCACGACCGCGACATCATCAACCGCATTGATGATTCGGTCTGGCTTGGATCTGAACTGACAGAAGGCAATGAAGAACTGCCACCGCAGATCGTGCGCCGCGCACGCGGTTATGCGCCGCAGCCAATCCCGTTACCTGCGGGTTTTGAACACCATGATGGCATCCTCGCCATGGGTGCTGACCTGAAAAACACCTTCTGCATTGTGATTAACGGCCAGGCCATCATGTCACCACACATGGGTGACCTCGAAGATCATGCGACTCAACTGGACTACCGCCGCCAGATCGCGCTGTTCTTCAAGCTCTACGACTTCACTCCGAAAGCCATCGTGGTGGATAAACACCCCAACTACCATTCCTCCAATACCGGGCGGGCAATAGCTGCAGAGCTGGGCATCCCCTGTCATGAAGTGCAGCACCACCATGCCCACATCATGGCGGCGATGGCTGAGCATGGTATCCCCTGCGACACTCCACCTGTGCTTGGTATCGCGCTGGACGGCCTGGGGTATGGAGATGACGGATATCTGTGGGGCGGTGAATTTCTGCTGTGTGATTACAGCGGCTATAAACGTGTAGCCCGGTTCAAACCTGTGCCCTTACTCGGTGGCAATGCTGCCATGAAAGAACCCTGGCGCAACACGCTCGCGCATCTGCTGAATACGGGTCAATGGGAAGATCTGAAAGAACAATATGCGGATACCGACATCATCCGATTTCTGAATACCAAGCCGGTCTCTGTCCTGCAGCAGATGATGGAGCGCAGCGTTAACAGCCCACTCAGTTCCTCCACCGGGCGTTTGTTTGATGCCGTCGCCGCAGCACTGGGGTTATGCACCGAGCAGCAGTTTCATGAAGGTGAAGCGGCGATGCAGCTGGAAGCACTGGCAAGACAGTGCACAACTGAAGTTATTAAGCCGTATTCATTTGAGCTCAATAACGTTAACGGGCTGACGGAGGTGGACTGGAGTCTGATGTGGCTGAGCATCTTAAGCGATTTGCACGACCACAAAGACCCGTCTGAAATTGCGTATCGCTTCCACCTTACCATCGCCGCAGCCATCGCAAGAACTCTTGTCACCTTAACTGAGCAATGCGGAATCAACGAGGCGTATTACGGAGGCGGCGTTCTTCTGAACCGGATACTGCGCGAACATTCACAACAGTCAGATTTCAGAATAAACAGCCTGTCTGCAGCCGGGCTGATCCTCCCCGTCAACGACAGTGTTATCTCACTTGGGCAGATACTTTCTGTGGCTTTTGATAGACCAACACAATGGGGTGGTTGAAGTCCGGATTTTCACAGACGCGATGGCCTGCCTTTTCAACACACCGCACAATTTCAGACTCATCAGGCCCTGAACTGATGTATCTCTTCATCCTCAGAAGGCTCTGTACAGCCAGATGAAATGGCAGCAAGGAACACGGCCCTGTTTATTGAGCGGCCGGACTGTCTCTCAGGAACATATTAAATCCGGAAACGGTAAAGCCCAGCTTGCGGTACAAGGCTATCGCACCTTCATTAAACGCAAACACATGCAACTGAATATCGTGAATACCAGATTCAGCAAGCTGCTCACGCATGGCCTTGATCGCCCCGGTTGCGTGTCCCTGCTGGCGGTGTTCCGGCAATATTTCAATATCGTAAATAAAAGCGCTGCGATGGCCGCACTGATCAAAAGTGGCGTACCAGAGGTGACCGACCACACTGCCGCTGTCGTCCGTGATGTTGAACAGGTGTTGGTCAGGCGTATGGACACCCTGCGGCAAGCTGTTCCGCATATCCGCCAGTGCACGCTCCATGGCACCCTGTTCCGGCCAACGGCCACTGCGGACATTATCTTCCGCGTATCCCATCGCTGAGTACTGAAGGTAAGCGTCAAACTCGTGCGGCGTCATAGCGACCAGTGTTGTCATCTTATTATCCTGAACCGGTGAAGCCCGACTATAACGGAGATGCCCGTTGCCGGGTACCTGAACAACCCAGCAGTAACAGTCACCCATAAAAAAGGCCCCGGTTTACCGGGGCCTTTTACACTGCACGTATTCAGCTTATTGGTAGCTGAACAGGGTTTCTGCCACCATGATGGCGTTCTCGTGTGTTGCACTTTCGAAGCCGTAGTACTGGCCGTATTTCGGACGCAGGGTTTCCACGGCATTTTCAGCAATGGCTTCATACCAGGCTGGCAGGAATGGCGTATGTGCATTCACCTGTGACCCATCCACACCCACACCCCATGGCACTTCGCCCATGGCTTTACCAACGGCAGCTCTCAGGTCAGAGAGGAAGGTACGGTAAAACTCGATATCCGCGCGGGAGCCTACGTTACCGTGTCCGCCACTGAGATAGTCCCATTTCAGTTTTGACAGAGCTTCCAGGTTGGCGTCGAAATAAACGTAGTTTTCAGAGCCGGCAAACGCCCAGAACGGAGGCTGGTCCGGGTTGATCAGATCCGGAATATGCACAATGCTTTCAGAAGACAGCAGCCAGGCAGACGCATCGTCGGTGTGAGCCGGACGGTCAAAGCCATGCAGTTCGACTTTCAGTTTTTCGAATTTAAATGTGCCATCAGGCCATTTAACGGTTTCTGTCACGGCGGGCAGAGAGCTGTTCAGAAAGTCCATTTTTTCAGCGGTTTCTTCTGAAGCAATAATACGAAGCTTGCTGTTACCCGAGGTAAAGGCTTTGGCATCGCCAATATGGTCTGCATGATCGTGTGAATACACAATGGCTGTAATGGGCAGATCGGTGACTGATGCAATGGCGGCTTTAATCTGTTCGGCACGTCCCTGCAGCGGGTCAAACAAAAGTACGCCTTTGTCACCCACATAAAAAATGGTTCCGTAGTACTGACGCTGGAACCAGTAGGTATGGTCTGTCAGTTTCTGCAGAACATAATCCTGGGTGGCGTTACGGGTATACAGGTTGTCCACTTTCTCACCTGGTTTAAGTGCGCGTGTCAGCGACGGCGCTACATAGGTGGCATTAACGGTGGAAGGAGCCTCAGTCACTGCAGCATGTGCCGTAGTTCCCATCAGTGTCAGTGAGAGCAGGCTGGCGGCAAGCGTCAGAGGCGCAGTCATTTTCTTCATAAATGTTTCCTTACTGTGAAACGTGTTTGATGAGCAGTTGGGGTATTGCCCGGGTTCTTTCCTGTCCGGATTTTGCAGAAGACGGGAGAGATCTGAACCCTTCAGCAGTTGCGGTATTCAGCACAGGCTGCCTGCCGACGTTTTAAAAAGTAGCACATGAAATATGACTTCATAATTAAAAAAAAGCAGAACACATTGTTGCCGAAACATTCATGAAAGGTATACATAAGGAAATACATTCCAACCACAAGGAAGTGTACAGACAGCCCATCCTATAAATCTAAACCTATCAATAACTTAGGAATAACATCAACCCATGATGCACATGCAGGCCCTCCAGAAAACCGGGTGGCATACCTGAAAAGTATTTACCTATTCATGCAAAGAATTGGATGTATTTACACCTCTGGTCCTAGTGTCTGGATACAGTGCTGTTCGATCGCACTCATTCAAACAAAAGGAGCAGAACATGACTCAGAACACTCAGACACTGGATGGAAAAATTTCTCTGGTTACTGGCGCCGGCGCAGGTATTGGCCGTGCCATTGCCCTGCACTACGCAAAAAACGGCGCAACGGTCGTTGTATCCGACATCAATGAAGAGAGCGGCCAGGAAACCGTGAACCTCATAACCGAATTTGGCGGGACCGCATCGTTTAAAAAATCCGATGTGTCAAAAGCGGATGACGCCACCGCTCTGGTGCAGTTTGCTGTCGACAAATACGGTCGACTCGACATTGCCTGCAACAACGCAGGTATCGCCCCTCCGGCAACCCCGCTGGCGGAAGTGGACGACGCCCTGTGGCGCAAGATCAATTCGGTGAATCTGGACGGTGTTTTTTATGGCATCCGGGCTCAGATTAATGCCATGCTCAGAAACAATGGCGAAGGCGGCACCATCGTCAATATCGTCTCGATTCTGGGGCAGGTTGGCTTCACTGGCCTTGGCCCGTATGTTGCCACCAAGCATGCCGTTGTTGGCCTGACCAAACAGGTCGCTGTTGATTATGCAGCCCAGAAAATCCGCGCCATTGCCGTAGGCCCGGCTTTCATCAAAACCGGAATGGAAGACAATCTTGACCCTGATTCACGTGCAGCTCTGGATGATATGCACCCGATTGGCCGTATGGGCGAGGTTGATGAGGTAGGAGCTGTGGTTGCTGCAGTTTCTGCACCGGGCTGGTCGTTCGTGAACGGTGCTTACCTGCCGGTCGATGGTGGATTCCTGTCGCGCTGAATGTGCGGACCAGGAGAGCTGCACGGAGAACTTCGCACTGAATTTTCCTGCTTAACTTTCTCCTTGAACCCCGCCACAGAAAGGCGACCCTCCGGGGTCGCCAACCGCACTCCTTACAGAGTGATACCAGTACGTTCCTGGGCAGTAGCATCCGGTCTATGGCTCTCTTGATATGCTTATTTCACCGTCTGCAAATGCAAGCCTTCTGTCATCAGCATCCACCGTCTGTATCTTCTGATCAAAGAGGTTAAGAACCACACTAAGTCCTGCAACATTGAGCCTCTGTGGCCCCAGATAGTAGACAGGGATCAGCAGCCCCTTGATCAGTCCATCAATCAGCTGACTGATTGGCGTAAGCAGAGTTGAAGTCATAAAAGAGATAAATTCATTGAGAAATGACGGTACATGATGAATATCAATTTTCACATCAAAGCCTTCGACCGTCTTTACCTCATAAATCAACTCACCCCCCTCAATCAGTAAACAGGCATGAGCTTTCGGCACTGCCGTTATGCTCATTTTCAGGGTGCATGAGAAAGGCCACACCTTCGCTTTAATCTTTCCAGCGCCGTAGACGGTTACCTCAAGCTCGGCCTGATTATCCTTTTCAATCTTCACTACGGCATCAGAAAGGTCTATTTCGTATTCCGCCTTAAAACTGAAGGGGCCTGAGTCAGCATGGACTTTGCCACTGTCGTGCACATTTCTGATAGCAAAATTCGCCATAAGCGTTGCCAGCGATCCATCGGCAAATGCGAAAGAACCCATCCGGTCGTTCCCGAGAAAAATCCCGGGCAGTGATGTCGTACCTCTTGAGGAAAGAGACGCATAGGTCATGAGCGAACTGCCTTCTATTCTTGGCAGTGGCGAAGACAGAGATACACCATCAAAATCAGGAATTCTCAGAGCGAAGCCCTCTTCCAGAAAGCGGTTCAGACGGTCAACCAGAAATGGCAGAACATATTCATTCAGCAAGGTTTCCGGGGGATCTCTGTCACCCAATACAATCTCAGCAGCCTGGATAAAGGGAACGATATTGCCGTTGGCATCAACGTTTGCGAGACATGAGCAGGCAAGGCTTCCGGCGAGGTCCAGTGTGACTCCGTTTCCAGCAACATCTACTGAAAAATTAATATCGCTGAAATCCAGACCAAAAATAACCGCCTCATTCATCAGGTAGGTTTTCATCTGAGTCAGCATGGCTGAATCAGTTACCGTTTTCTCGAGATGCCGGATAATGCGTTCAGCAGCCACATCGGATGACGACAACTCAAACACCGGAGGTTTGCGGATATCGTACAGAGCCGAGTACAGTACTTCGCGGTCGACAATAACATCGCCCTTGAATACCAAAGGATAAATAATCTCGTACAACTGATCAGACATACGGTTAAGCGTACTCTGATCAACACCTGCCACTGCATCATAATTTGCCATAAGTCCCTCTCTTTTATGTCCGGTAATTTATAACCCGCCAACCACTGTTCAGCGCCGAGACCTGCAGTGGAAATCAGTGACGATTCAGAACCTGCGGTGATTACTATTTACTGGTTGTGATATTTGTAAACAGTACCCGACTGGCAAACACAGCAATCCCGATAAAATACGAACTTATACCTATCACGTGTTTCTGAAGCAGACATGCCGGTCACAGAATCAGACCGGCAGTGCGGATGCGGACATTTATTGAAAGTGCATTGTTTTAAGCCCGGTTCGGATCTGAATTCAGATATCAGAAACCGCAGCAGAAGCCGCCTTGGGGCGGATGGGGGCAACACCGAACATCCGTTTATAGGCCCGGGAGAACGCAGCTTCTGACTGATACCCCATTTCTTCGGCCAGATCGGCGAGTGTGGTCTTTGAATGCATTATTCTCATCCGTGCCAGGCGCATACGCCACTCGGTCAGGTACTGCTTGACCGACGTACCCACAGTCTCGCTGAAGCGGGCTGAAAATCCGGAACGGGACATGCCTGCTTCTTCCGCCAGCCGCTCAACCGTCCACGCGACTTCAGGGTGGGCATGTATTGCCGCCAGCGCTTTACCGATTTTCGGATCTTTCAGAGCACCAAGCCATCCATGACTGGCTGAGGGCGAATGTGCAATCCAATGGCGGATGGCCTGAATCACAATGATATCGGCCAGATGCGCCACCACCGTCTCGCTGCCGGTGGAGAGTGTGGACGCCTCAATGCCCATCAGTTGAATCAAGGACTGCAGCTGACTGGATAACTCCCCCCTGGCAGCCTGCATGTGTATCACAGGTGGCAACTGGGAGATGAGCTTCTGCCCGGCCACATGATCAAAACTGAGCACACCGCAGGTGACGTGTGTTTCATCACCACCGCCGCCGTACCGCATAAATTCGAACCGGTCAGTCAGTTTACTGACCGGTATATCGAAGAAAGGCTCGCATTCCAGACCGTCGGATGACGAAATCAGATGCCCTTCCCCCCTTGGCAACAGGGCCAGATCTCCAGGCTCGAGATACAGGGCTTCATGATCAGGAAACCTCAGCCAGCAGCCGCCCCGGGTGACGATATGAAACATCAGGCGTCCTGCCATTGGTGGCATGGCTACACCCCACGGGGCAGAGAGTTCTGAGTTTGCGTACATCAGGCCGTTAAGCCTGAGCGAATACAGGGTTTCACCCAGGGCATCCGACAGTTCAGGAATATCCCGCTGTTTCACCTCACTCATTCAGCCTCCGGCATTTTTGGACAAACTGCAAAAAACTATGGCGCCATGAGCATTAAAGATCAAGACATCGCCGGTTAGAGTGACCTCAATGTTTAAAGATCCATCCCGGAGGTAGACCATGAAGAATCAGTCTGTTGCCGTTATCGGTGCCAACGGCAAAACCGGAAGCCGTGTTCTGGCGCGCCTGCAGGCCGCCGGATATGCAACCCGCGCTCTGTCCCGCAGCAGTCAATTCACCTTTGACTGGGAAAACCGCGACACCTGGGTTCCGGCATTACAGGGGGTCCATGCGGTTTACGTTACTTACTACCCCGATCTGGCCGTGCCCCGGGCAGAAGAAGACATCCACGCGCTCGTCGGTGCTGCAAAAGAAGCAGGCATTGAGCATCTGGTACTGCTATCGGGCCGCGGAGAAGACGGAGCACAACGGGCCGAGGCCGTGATAAAGCACAGCGGGATGGCGTGGAATATCGTCCGGGCCAGCTGGTTTATGCAGAACTTCAGTGAGAGTTTCATGCTTGAAGGGATTCAGTCAGGCAACCTCATTCTGCCTGAGCCAAAAGCCTGCGAACCTTTTATCGATATTGATGATCTGGCCGGGGTCGTCGTCGCTGCACTGACGCGCCCTGAGCTGGTCAACCAACTGTTCGAAGTGACCGGCCCGGAACTCCTGACCTTCCGTCAGTGTGTGGACATCATCGCGCATCAGACCGGACGGAAGATCGCAATCACGACTGTGCCTGTTGAAGCCTACCTTGAAGGCGCCAGAAAGGCCGGCCTGCCGGAGGATATCGCCTGGTTGATGAACGAACTCTTCGTCAACGTTCTCGATGGCCGCAATGAATCGGTCACCTTAACCCTTGGCAACCTGCTCGGTCGCCCGCCCCGCCGCTTTGAAGACTACGTGGCCAGCACTGCCGCCACAGGTATCTGGAATATGATCACAGTGGATACGGAGGCCGGCTGATGCTGATACTTATACTGATGTCCGGTCTGATGGCCGGAATCTATTTTACCTTCTCAGTCTTTGTTATGCGGGCGCTGGGGGAATTGCCCCCAGTTCAGGGCGCACAGGCAATGAACCGCATCAACGACGTGATTGTGAAAACCCTGTTTCTGCCCTTGTTTGTTGTCTCATCCATTGGAATGGCCGCTTTACTGGTCTGGTCCTTCATTGACCCAGAACCGGGAATTTCAGTACCCGCGGCAACGGCTGCCGCTATTTATCTGGCAGGCATGACTGGTGTAACGGCTTTCGGCAACGTGCCGCTGAATAACCGACTGCTGCGTCTGGCCGGGGAGCATCAGAGCCTGGCGGACTACTGGCATGACTATCAACCTGCCTGGAACCGCCTGAATCACATCCGCACACTGAGCTGTCTGATCAGCTGTGTCCTGCTGATGCTCTCCACTGGCTGATTCTGCGGGGAGTTGTCGTTATGAGCATCATCCAACGCTGCCCTGCCGTTCTGACCGGCTGCGTAATGCTGGCTGCAGGAATCTGGATTGTCTGTGTACCTGAACTCCGTGTGGCCAGCCTGGCAGACGGGCTGTACGACATCATCTGCCTGCTGTTAACTGAGAGTGTAAGCACTGTTGCCGACATCCTGTGTCAGCTGGAGCAGTTGGTGGTCAATACGATTACCAGTGGACTTCACAGTGCCATGCTGTTGCTACAGAACGTGGGGCTGATTTCCGGTGATTTCGCACAGGCTGATAAGCGCTTACCTCAAGAGCTGACAGCCGTACTCGCAACCTCCGGGACTCTGCTCCTGCTTATGATGCACAAGGCCATGGAGCCATGCTGAGACATACAAAAACCAGACAACAGATGGCGTCTGAATTCTATGCAAAACATTGCGCGCCCCTACTTGCCTCCTGCTACGCCCGGTATAAGCTTATGGAAATCTGCTCAGGCCTCTGAGCAGTCACTTTCCTGTTGTGAGTTGCCTGTATGCCAAGCTGCCCGCCGTCTGCGAATACCCCGTCTGTTTACGATCACCTGCCCCGCTTTATTGCCCACCGGGGCGCCAGCGGCCATGCCCCTGAAAACACAGCAGCGGCAATTGCCAAAGCCCATGAGCTGGGCGCGACCTGGGCGGAGGTGGATGTCACCATCAGTGCCGATGGAGAAGCGGTGATTTTTCATGATCATAAGCTTGAGCGCTGTTCGAACGGACGCGGGCTGATCATTCAGCAACCATTAGCTGACCTGAAAACACTGGACGCCGGCAGCTGGTTCTCCCCCTTTTATAAAGAAGAAAAGATCCTCACGTTGAGCGAACTGTTGTCGCTGGCCGATGACCTCAACCTGAGTCTGAATATTGAGATCAAACCCACCATAGGTCGCGAATGGGAAACGGTGCAGGCGATGCAATCCGCTTTCAGAGATACGGCGTTCAGCCAGCACATACTGCTGTCCAGTTTCAATGAACGGGCGCTGTGTTATGCCGCAGAACTCCTGCCACAGTTTGACCGTGGCCTGAATGTCGAAGCCATCCCAGCCGACTGGCAAAAGCGCCTGAAGCAATGCCTGGCCACCGGCCTGCATTTTCAGCTCGACTTCTTTGACGGTGGAGTCATCCGTCAACTGCGCGAACAGGGCGTGCCACTTGCCTGCTTTACCGTGAACAACATCGTAGATGCCCAGCGCCTCTGGGAGGCTGGGGTGAATGCCGTGTTCACTGACTACATTGAACGGCTGCGGATCACACCCTGAATTCCGACACAATGGAACAGTACAAAGAATAGAGCCACATTGTTCCACCCGAAACAACTATATGTTGTTCTTCACGCCATTTACTTAGCCTGCTAACAATTTAAACTACTTAGCAGGCTAACTAATTGGCATCTCATTATGAATCATTATCTTGATCAGGTTTCTGAAAGCACCCTGGGCGAGCGCCTGGGTCGCGTCAGCCGTTTATGGAAGACGGTTGCGGACCATGAACTTGCTCCTCTGGGTCTGACACATCCGCGCTGGACCGCCATCTGGAAACTCAAGCGCATGGTCGGGCAGGTCACCCAGAAACAGCTGGCCGAAGCGCTGGACATCGAAGTCGCGTCGCTGATGCGGACACTTGGTCAACTCGAAGAACAGGGACTGGTTGTCCGTCATGCCTGTGCACAGGACAAACGCGCCAGGATCGTTGAGCTGACCGAAGCCGGGAATATTCTCATTGAATCCCTGCAGTCACACATCATAAAGGCCCGCTCTAAATTACTGGTCGGCATCGACCCGGAAGACCTGCGGCGTTTCGACGCTGTGGTTTCTCAGATTACCGAAAACGCCCTGGCCCAACTCAACCCTAGCGGAGATGACGTATGACCGCCCTGACACCCGATCAGCAATTTGCCCGGCTGGTTAAGTTTTCCATGATTGGTTTTGTGGTGGTGTTCGCCTATTTCCTGCTGGCCGATCTGGAGATTCCTCTTACGCCGCAAGCCATGGCGACCCGTACTGTGGTGAAAATTGCACCCCAGGTTTCCGGCCGCATTCAGACCGTGAACATCCGCAACAATGAAGCCGTCGAACCCGGACAACTCCTGTTCGAGATCGACCCGTCCCCCTACCAGCTCGCGTTACAGCAGGCCAAACTGTCACTGGAGCAGGCGCTGCAGACCAATGCCGAACTGGATGCATCAGTCGCCTCCGCCGAGGCAGTGGTTACCGCACGTCATGCTGAACTGGGGCAGAAGCAGCGTGAAGCCCAGCGTCTGAGTCAACTTGCCGAGCGCGATGGGGTCTCCCGTCAATTGTATGAAGAGGCCATCACCGACGCGGAATCAGCCACCGCTCAGCTGCAGTCAGCCAGGGCGCAACTGGCCCAACTGGTCGCATCACGTGGCCAGACCGGCGACGACAACCTGCGTCTGCGTCAGGCACGTAATCAGGTCGAACAGGCAGAGCTGAATCTGAGTTACACCCGGATTTACGCCGCACAGGCCGGGCATGTCAGTAACCTGCAACTGGAACCCGGCAGTATGGTTGCCAATGGCCAGCCGGTTATGGCGCTGGTGTCAGATGAGCTCGATATTATTGCTGACTTCCGGGAGAAGAGCCTGCGCCGGGTCAGACCAGGCACTCAGGCCTGGGTTGCCTTCGATATTGCCCCCGGCCGCCTGTTTTCCGCCGAAGTCACCAGCCAGGATGCGGGTGTCAGTGCC
>CETZ01054231.1_pt1 | contig 50188 bp, 46 predicted proteins | sample 531441 | NCBI WGS metagenome assembly CETZ01 (sample SAMEA2623098, study PRJEB7988) | marine metagenome | isolation source: saline water (ENVO:00002010), including | reverse complement strand
CACCTCACTACTACCTAATGAGGGTCTTTAAATGACTAAGAAAACGAAGAACAAATATAACCACTATACCGAAGACTTTCGTCGTGATGCTGTTGTGACAGATCTCCTGGCTTTTATCGCCGTTACTATAATGTCACTTGGTGGCGAGTGGTAATTCCAGTCTAAGATGCGACCTGGTATATGAAAGTCATTGAATGGAGTTTGAACAATGGAAACAAGAAGTAAGAACTACCTGAACGAGTACCTAGGCTCTTTACCCGACAGCATCGCAAAGCAGTACACATCTTTCAGTTCTGATTATTTCTGTTCCGATGAGTACAACGCCAATATATGTGCTGATCTGATTTTGCGTGGAGAAAAGCGAGCTTCGTGCAGTCTGGAGTATTGGTACAGTCATGAGGGTGAGTCTATGCCGGTGGTTGGCCATCTTCAGGTTGTTACAGACTGGGACGGAACCCCTGTTTGCATCATAGAAGTTACCTCTGTAGAAACCTGTAAATACAACGAGGTAACTGCGGAGTTCGCCTATGAGGAGGGTGAAGGCGATAAATCCCTGTCGTGGTGGCGAGAGGCACATTGGACATTCTTTAGTCTGGAGTGTGAGGAATTAGGAATCAGACCGGCGGAAGATATGCAGCTCGTTTTGGAGCGATTTAAAGTCGTTCACAGATAAGAAGTTAGCAACTCTGATTGGTAGAAGACTGGGTTCCTGTCTGTGAAACTCAGTATGCAAACGATCCGGTATCGCTACTTCAGCTGGCATCCTCCCTAACACAGTGCTACAAAACACCCTCCACCTCGGCTCACATGGACGGACTCCCATGTACCACATCTACGGCGATTTGATTTCCGGCAACTGCTACAAACTCAAACTTCTGTTAGAGCTCACCGGACAGGACTACGAATGGCAGCACACCGATATTCTGGCGGGCGAGGCCCGTACCGAAGAGTTCCTGTTGATGAATGCGAATGCCAAGGTGCCGGTGCTGAAGATTGTGGATGGGGATAACCCGCCGCAGTATCTGGCGGAGTCGAACGCCATTCTCAATTATCTGGCTGAAGGCACGCCGTATCTGCCGGAAGACCGTTACCTGCGTGCTCAGGTGCTGCAGTGGCAGTTCTTTGAGCAGTACAGCCACGAGCCGTATATCGCGGTGGCGCGTTACATCAATAAGTACCTTGGTCTGCCGGAAGCGCGTATTGCTGAGTACCATGCCAAGCAAGAGGGTGGTCACAAAGCCTTGTCGGTGATGGAAGAGCATCTGCAGGGTCGAAACTTCTTTGTCGGTGAGGCTGGTAATGAATCAGCCACCATTGCTGATATCAGTCTCTACGCCTACACCCATGTGTCACACGAGGGTGGTTTTATGCTGGAGAGTTATCCTCGTATTGTTGAGTGGCTCCGGCGTGTTGAAGCTCTGCCGGGCTTTGCACCTATGGTCTGATTTTTGTACGAATGGGGTAAGGGGTAACAACATGATTGATCACATGAGTACGTACGCCACCGATTTTCCGGCGACCAAGGCTTTTTATGACGCCGCTTTCCGGCCTTTGGGGTATTCGGTGCAGATGGAGTTTACTGCAGAATGGAATCCGGATTTCCCTGAGCAGCGTATGTGTGCTTTTGGTCCGGCGGGGCGTCCGATCTTCTGGATTATCGAAGTCCGTGAGGCATCTACGCCAAGGCATACGGCGTTTGCGGCGGCTTCACGGGCAGAAGTTGATCAGTTTTATGCGCAAGCCATGTCGAGCGGCGGTACAGATAACGGTAAGCCGGGGTTGCGCCCCATGTACCATGAGCATTATTACGGTGCTTTTGTGTTTGATCCGGATGGTAATAATGTTGAAGCCGTCTGCCATCTGCCCGAATAATACGGGTTACCTTTTGCTGGAATGTGTGGTCGGGTGACGGCCGCTGTTGACTGTTTATGTTACTGATATTGTCGCTGGCGGCACTGCTGATTGTATTGCTGAGCCTGCTGCCTGAAACCCGTTTTACTCACTGGGTGGTCCGGGGTCTGGATTTTCCACGTCTGCAGATTGCTGTGGCAGCCCTGATGCTGCTGATTCTGCAATGTACCTTACTGGACCTCGGCCATCCTGGCAGTTGGGCCGGGATATCAGCCGTCGCTGTGGCACTTGGCTGGCAGTTAAAATGGGTGTTGCCCTATACGCCACTGTGGAAAAAAGAAGTTAAGAAAACCACAGTTGAAGATCCGGACCGGCAGATCAGCATTATCACCGCGAACGTTCTGACGCCGAATCACGATTCGGAAAAACTCATTGCGCTGGTCCGTAAATTCAGACCAGATGTGCTGGTCACGCTGGAGTCAGACCAATGGTGGCAGGATCGTCTGGATGTTCTTGAAGATGAAATGCCGCACACTCTCAAGTGCCCGTTGGATAATCTGTACGGCATGCATCTGTATTCGCGTTTACCCTTTACGGAAGGCACGATTGAGTATCTGGTGAAGGATGATATCCCCTCCATGCACTGCTGCATGGCGCTGAGATCAGGTGAAAAAATCCGTATGCATTTTCTGCATCCTGAGCCACCCAGCCCGACCGAAAGTGAACACTCGGCTCCGCGTGATGCTGAGCTGGCCATTGTTGCACGCAGCGTGGCGGAATCGGATCAGCCGTTGATTATTACCGGTGATCTGAACGACGTGGCCTGGTCGCCGACAACCCGCTTATTCCGTCACATCAGCGGTCTGCTGGACCCACGTGTTGGCCGTGGATTTTTCAATACCTTCCATGCTGATTTTCCCTTCCTGCGCTGGCCGCTGGACCACATTTTCCACAGTGCGCATTTCACCCTGAGTGATATACAACGCCTGCCGCACATCGGCTCAGACCATTTCTCGCTTTATACACGGTTGAATTTTACGCCGCTGAAAGGCAGGGCGCAGGAAGGTGAAGAGCCCGATGCAGAAGACCGGGAACGGGCTGATGAGGCTGCAGAGGCAGAAAATGCCAGCAAGCAGGACGTTCCTGCCCCGAATGAATAACCTTCTGTAAAAAATTTTCAGCTTGTGGCCTCCCGATCAGAATCCGTGGCTGATGTGTGTTAATGTGCGCGCCAGGTTCTGGCGGAGACTGCCAGTAGTGCATAAACATCTGTTAGTGAAACAAAGGGAAGGGCATCTGTATGAGCACAATTCATTTTATCGGTGGTGAAAAAGGCGGCGTTGGTAAGTCGGTAATGTCACGCGCCCTGTCACAGTACATGCTCGATCAGAACCTTCTCTATGCCGGTTTTGATGCCGACCAGTCGCACAACACGCTGGCGCGTTTTTATCCGCAATTCACCCAGGCCATCAATATTGATGATTACGAAGGCGCGGATCAGATTGTTGAAAAAGCGGTGACCGCGGATATCAATCTGGTGGTTGACCTGCCGGCTCAGAGCGAACGCTTTCTGAACAAATGGATGGACGATAATGACGTCGCGTCGCTGTGTGAAGACATGAACGTCAACTGCGTGTACTGGTATGTGGTGGATGACGGTGTGGATTCTGCAGGTCTGGCTGCCGGGTTCCTCGGTCGCTTTGCCGGCAAGATGCCAACGGTTCTGGTGAAAAACCTGGGCCGTGGTGATGACTTTGCCGCACTGGATAAGGCTCTGGCCGAGAAGGGCGTGAGTGCCAACTACCGGCTTGAGCTGCCAGCGTTACACGCGGCGACCATGCGTCATATCGACAGTCTGAACCTGAGCTTCTGGGGAGCTGGCCATATCAGTGAAGGTGATGAGCACCTGACCCTGATGGAACGCCAGCGCTCCCGTGTGTGGCTGAACAAGGTGTACGCTCAGATCCGCACTGTGGTCGGTTTCTGAACGTCTGACGCCCGTTTCTTCCGGCGTCTGAGTCTTCAGCACTGGTTATCCCTGCGCTGATTCATCCTCTGTGGGCATGTGCTTCTGATCAAGGATCACAGGTCCGTCTCCGCAGGCGGCCAGATGGTCGTCTTCGTTGTAAATCGGGCACACCTCCAGCGACAGGCAGCCACAGCCAATGCAGCTGGTGATGCTGTCACGCAGCCTCGTCAGATAATCAATGCGCTGATTGAGCATGGCATTCCAGCGCTCTGCCAGTGCTGCCCAGTCTTTGGCGTCTGGTGTGCGGTTGCCCGGCAGGGCATCCAGCGCAACCCGGATCTCCTCCAGTGACACCCCCATCTTCTGTGCGGCCTTTATTACCGACACCTGGCGCATCACATCCTTACGGTAGCGGCGCTGATTGCCGCTGTTGCGCAGACTGTGGATCAGCCCTTTGCTTTCGTAAAAGTGCAGAGTGGATACCTTCACACCTGCACGCTTTGCCACCTGTCCGACAGAAAAAGTGATGTCTCCCATAAAAAATCTCTTTACCTCAACTTAACTTGAGGTTTTAGAGTAGCCCTCAATGACTACTAACTCAACGGGGGAGACCACTATGTACTTTGAACACGTCAATCTTTTTGTCCGCGATCTGGATGCGTCGATGGCCTTTTATCAGGCGGCTTTTCCACACTGGCAAGTCCGGGGTGGCGGTTCACGCCCCTGGTACGGCAAGCCGACCAACTGGGTACATTTTGGTGATGACCGCTTTTATCTGGCGCTGAACGATGGTGCCGAAGGCGAAAACCGTGACCTGACGACGTCTCAGACGGGGTTGTCGCACTTCGCTTTTGTGGTGAACAACCTGTATGCCGTGCGCTCACGGATGCTGGCGGCGGGTTTCCGGATCTCCAACCCGGGTTCGGATGAGCCCTTCCGGCAGAACTGCTACTTCGTTGACCCGGATGGTTTTGAAGTGGAATTCGTGGAGTATCTGAGTGATGTCCCGGCAGAGCGTAATCTTTATAAATAATCTGGCTCGCCGTTGCTGATCTTAAAAGCTGCTACCGGCGAGCATACTGATCAGAGGTTGCGTCAGGCTCGGACGGTCGTTGATAAAGGCGGAGGCTTCAACCACCACTAAGGTGGAAACTCCGCCCGCCAGAGAGATAAAGGGGCTGTCCCAGGTGTGTGGTGACCAGGCCTCAGCCAGGGTGGTGGTAATAGGAATCAGGGCCAACGCCAGCATCAGTTCCAGGCTGCTCATCTTGCCCGACATCAGAATAATGGCCAGGGCACCGACAACAAACACACACAGGCTGCCTTCAATACTGCGGGTGTAACGGTTCTGGCTGAACAGGGCGCGGGTGGCGTACTTGTGTTTACCAAAGCGGACACCCACGGGTTCGGCCAGGCCATCTCCCACACCGGCAATCAGAATGGTGATGAAAATCAGGTTTACCCGGTCGTAATAGCTCAGGGCGATAATCACAGGAATCAGCACGAGATAGGTTGCCAGCGTCTGGGTCGATAGCCAGGTCAGGGTATAGGGGCGGTCTTCGGGGCGGTCAATAGCGGCAAACGCGGTGGCGAAAAAACGGGAGCGACTGCGGATGGGTTCAGACATCAGCAGCACTGTGCCGACAAAAATAAAACCGCTGATCAGCAGGGTGGCCATGTTGTGCTGAAAGGTCAGCTGAGTGGTCATGAAAATCGGCAGAAAAAAGATAATGAAGTGCAGAATTTTGCGGGTGTAATTTACCTTCACATTCTTTTTCATCACCCACAGGCCGAGCAGATAACCGCAGCCGTACAGGGCGAAGAATTTGCAGAATTCGATAATCAGAAAATTGCTCAGAAATTCATCCATGGTCCTGTCCTTCCTGTGCTCCGCAGCCAGTTCCGGAAGCGGCTTCGCAAAGAGGTGCGACACCTGAACGGCGGGAGATAGACGTTTACATATTGAGAGTGTCATCCGGCGTGATGACGACCGAAGCGGAATATACAATGTTACAAAACGATTACAATCCGCTGTGTCGCCAGATTTCCGGTAAATGTCGGCTTTGCAGCCCGGAGCCGGCGCCAATCAGATTGATGTGGCTTTACGGGACGTGATCGGCCTATTGGCGTAGATTGTCATGCAGCCAGTCGGGTATGACTGCATATTGGTGCTCAGCGGATATTGTGACCCAGGTGGCGGTTTTATATGGTTGTCCCCCTTTCCCGCAGCGATTCATCAGGCGGGAGTGATTGGCAGACAGGAATACGAATGACAGAAGCGGACAAGCCGAAAGACAAAGAGGAAGGCGCCGATGTACAGAAGCGTCTGATCCGTACGGCTATTGACCAGTACGGACATCGCGGAACACAGGTTTCTCTGCGTGCCATTCAGCGTGAAGCCGGTGTACTCAATGAGGCTGCAATCCGCTATTACTTCGGCTCTAAAGATGGCCTGCTCGATGCCTGTATGGCCTCGCTGGCTGCCCGTTTTATCCCTGTGGCCGAACGTATGATCGCCCAGTCTCTGGCCGATGGGGATGGCCAGAAGGTGACCGTGCGTGATGTGGCGGTGGTGCTGGTCGGTGCCTTTTACACCCTGCAGTTATCCGATGCAGCGGGCATCAAACTGATTGCGCGCATGATCCGTGAAGAAGGAAAAACCGGCCAGGATCTGCTGGTGAAGCACTTTGGTAAGGCCATCTGGATGCTGGAGGCCGAGCTGCAGAAAGTCATGCCGGAAAAGCCGCTTAAAGCTATTCGTCTGCATATGTTTCTGGCCATCAATAACACGGTGAATGGTCTGGTGGATCAGGAACTGCTGTGGCGCTTACCGCCGGTTGAGGAGGGCAAAGAGCACTACTGCCTCTCCGAATCTGAACTTGCCTTTGGTTTTATCGATTACATCACTGCGGGTATGGGCGTGGCCTCGCCACGGGCTGGTAAAAGCTGATTTCCTGCGCTCACCGCTTCCTGGTCGTCACACCGGCCGGAGGCGGAAACTCAGCAGAAAACCCGCGCCGCTCATAAGAGCAAATCCTGTCAGCACCCAGGTCAGCGACAGATGGGCAACGCCTGCACTCAGTACTCCGGTAATCAGCAGCAGAACACCGATCAGAGTATTACCGACCGAGACATAATCCGTCCGTTTCTGTCCGCCAGCCATATCCAGCACATAGGTTTTACGGCCCACGCGCACGCCTTCGTGAATCACGGATAACAGGAAGTACAGCCCGAGCAGAAGGTAGACAGACAGGGATGGATGCTCGCTGACTACGGCCGCCACCGCACAGATCGCGGCGGTGGCTGCGGCTGTAATCTGCATAACCGTGCGGCTGCTGAGGTCCGACAGACGCCCCCAGATAAAGCCACTGCACAGGCTGGCCAGACCACTCACCACTATAAACATGCCCAGACTCAGAATGCCCCGGCTGTCCTGCGCCTGTTGAGCCAGCAGAATAAAAAAGGGCGCGCAGAGACCGGAGCTCATCATCAGTGCGCGTACCGTGATAAAGCGGCGGAAATCCGCATCCGTAATCAGGATGCCAGCGGAATCGAGCGCGGCCTTAAAGCCGTTAGCTCCGCCGCTGGTGGCCCCTTCGTATTCCTGCACCCGGGCAAACACCAGTGAAGACAGAAATGTGGCTGCCGCTGCGGCAATCAGCAGCGGAATCAGCCAGTCGTCGGCCTGACTCAGGTTAAACAGCAGGGCGACGCCCAGCCCCAGTGTGGCGACGCCCGCGGCACTGGCGCTGATGCCATTGAGGCTGCCACGGCGGGTTTTGGGAATGGTTTTACCGGTCACATCTTTGGAGGCCACAGAACTGAAGCCCCGGGCCAGACTGATCACCACCAGGGCGGCAACAATGGCCCAGCCTGCACTACTGCCGGTGAGTGTCGCGGCGGCCGCGGCAAGCGCCAGCAGACCGACGCCCTGCAGAACGCCACCGAGCACCAGAAACCACTTACGTACCGGGTAAGAACGCATAACACTGGCAATGGCCAGCTGCGGCAACAGCGAACCGGATTCGCGGATGGGCACCAGCAGACCACTGAAAAACGCCGGGACCCCGGCGCTGGATAACAGCCAGGGCAGCACCAGCTTGGCACTGGAAAAGGTATCTGAGAGTTTGGTCAGCCACTGACCGATCAGCAGCAGAAGAAAATTGCCGGGGACGACCTGACAGGCATTTTCATCGATGTCTTTGCAGGCGCGGGCGTCATCGTCACTGACCAGCAGTTCGTAAACCTGCTCGGCCCGGGGTGTGTCTTTCATACAGGGAATGTCTGCCAGTGAAAGACCCGATGCTACCACCCGGACGGCCCACAGAACATGATGTATGTCACTGCAAAATAGTTTACATGCGAACCATAAAAGGTTTATATGTGAACTAAATGATGTGCAGGGGTGCCCATGGACCGCCGTTTGTTCTTTCTGATGAATATGGCGCAGCGCAAGCTGTACCGTCATGCCGACACTGTGTGTGAAGAGACCACCGGGGCCAGCATGACCCAGATGGCCGCTCTGATGTACGTGGTCGCTCAGCCGGGTTGTCTGCAGAAAGATCTGGCCGCCAGCCTGATGCTGAACAAGTCTGCCGTGACCGGGCTGGTTGAACGCATGGCCGCCAATGATCTGCTCGAACGCACGGCATCGGTCACAGATGCACGCGCCGTCATCCTGAATGCCACAGAGGCAGGAAAGGCCAAAGTCGCTCAGATGAAGCCCCTGATCAGCCAGCTCAACACCATCTTTACCGATGAATTCAGCGACGCCGAAATCGACACCGTTCTGCGTTTTTTCCACTTCATCCTGAAAACCTTCTGACAGGTGATTTATGCCCGAACATAGCCCCCAACCTGAATTAATCCATCTGCCCACCGAGCCCGGTCACACGGTTGCTGCACGGGTGTTTCTGTCGCCGCAGCAAGCAACGAAGGGCGTGTGCATTCTGGCCCCGGCGACCGGCGTGGCACAGTATCTCTATGATGACTTTGCCCGCTGGCTTAACGCGCAGGGCTACCATGCGGTGACGTTCGACTACGACGGCATCGGTCTGTCGGTGACCGGCCACGTACGGGATTCACAGAGCGACATGCTGACCTGGGCGGAACACGATGGTCCGGCGGTGCTGCGTTATGCCGGAGAACGTTTTGGCGGTGATGAAATCATCTGGATTGGTCACAGCATCGGCGGCCATCTGCTGGGTATGATGCCGGATACCGGCAACATCAGCCGGGCCATCACCGTAGGCTCAGGTACAGGAACCTGGTGGCTGAACTCTCCGCCAACGCGACGGGTATCCTGGTTGCTCTGGGGAGTGATCGTACCGGTCACGGTCCCCCTGGCCGGGTACTTTCCGGGTAAGCGCCTGAAGATGATGTGTGATCTTCCCAGGGGGGTTATCTGGCAATGGCGGCGCTGGTGCATGCGCCGTGAATACTGCGTCGGTGCCGAGGGCGACTGGCTGCGTCAGCGTTTTGCCGCCGTGCGGGTGCCGATTACTTCAGTGTACTTCAGTGATGATGAAATGATGTCTCCGGCTAATGTCCGTGACCTGCACGGCTTCTTCAGCAATGCACCCCAGACGCAGACAGTGATTCAGCCCGGCGACGTGGGTATGACCCGGATCGGCCATATTGGCTGGCACCGCGAGCGTTTCCGACCGGTATGGGAACAGGTTTTCCTGCCTATCCTGCAGCCTGTGACAGCAGCGCCCTGAGGTCGCAGGCGACATAGGCTGAGGCTTCCGGTAGAATCCGCGCCGGAGTCGGCCAGACAGTCGCTGCCTGCGCAAGCAGGGGGAGGAAAGTCCGGGCTTCATAGGGCAGGGTGCCAGGTAACGCCTGGGGGGCGCGAGCCTACGACCAGTGCAGCAGAGAGCAAACCGCCGATGGCCGCTTTGCGGATCAGGTAAGGGTGAAAGGGTGCGGTAAGAGCGCACCGCGCGGCTGGCAACAGTTCGTGGCACGGTAAACTCCACCCGAAGCAAGACCAAATAGGTTCCCTATGGCGCGGCCCGCGTTGGGAACGGGTAGGTTGCTGGAGCCTGTGGGTGACCGCAGGCCTAGACGAATGACTGTCCAAGACAGAACCCGGCTTACCGGCTGACTCCACTTATTTGATGAACCCCGTCTGTTTATGCAGGCGGGGTTTTCTTTTTTTACGGTGCTGGGTAAACCGGTTCTGCGGACAGTCACTGTCCAAGACACCTCTCTATGACAATCAGGGCTTACCGGCTGACTCCTTTTAATACCCGAGCCCCGTCTGAGAAATCAGGCGGGGTTTTCTTTTTTGCGGGGTTGGGTAAGCCGGTTCTGCGGACAGCCACTGTCCAGGACACCTCTCTATGACAATCAGGGCTTACCGGCTGACTCCTTTTAATGCTCAAACCTCGTCTGAGAAATCAGGCGGGGTTTTCTTTTTGAAGCCTTTAAGTGCTGGTTCTGAAGTGACAGACCGGTCAGGGCTGCTGGCTGGCGGGCTGACATTTTTTACCAGTGCGTTATGATACCTGTTCAAGAGTTGTACAGGACTGCTGTTTGATTTCTCTCAGACACCCCTTTCTCCGGCCTGCTCTGTTCTGCAGTGCTTTACTGGCCATGCTGACAGGTTGCGAGCGCAATCTGCCGAAACTCACTGATTTCTATCAGCCGGATGCGTCCATTACTCAGACGCCGTTACCGGATTTCCGTAATTACGCAGTGGTGCAGGAGAAGAAAGACGCTTTTGTGGGCTTTATGCTGCCGTTGATACACGAGGCCAACCGCGAGATTCTGGCGGAGCGGCAATTGCTGGAGCATCTCTCCGGTACGCAGACTCCGGCGGAAGGGCACCCACGCCCGCTAAAAAAGCTGGTGAAGAAGTACCGCATTGCAGACGGCACCCGTCAGGAACAGATCGACGCTTTGTTGGAGCAGGTGAATGTTATTCCGCCTTCTCTGGTGCTGGCACAGGCGGCCAATGAATCGGCCTGGGGGACATCACGCTTTGCCCGGGAAGGTAATAACCTGTTTGGTGAGTGGTGCTTTTCAAAAGGTTGTGGGCTGGTGCCGAAACGCCGCCCCAGCGGCGCGTATCATGAGGTGGCGTCGTTCAAAAAGCCGTTTTACAGTGTTCAGTCGTACATGCTCAATATCAACCGGCACGACAGTTACGCCCAGCTGCGCAGCCTGCGTAACAAGCAGATCAGCGGGCAGGGCTACGCCACCGGTAACGAACTGGCTGCGGGCCTGATCAATTACTCGCAACGCGGGCGGGCCTATATTCAGGAAATCCGCTCCATGATTTCGGTAAATGACTTTGGCCGCTTTGATCTGCCGGACAGTGACCCGGCCGAATAACAGGAGGCCGTATGATCCGGTTGTTTTCAAGGGCAGTACTCGTGTCGTCACTTTTATCCAGCGGAGCCCTTATGGCCGGTGAACCAACCCCTCTGACAGCTCAGGACTGGATCGATCATCTGCAGCTGGAAGGTCACGTTGAAGGCGGTTTCTTCCGCCGTATTTATCAGGCTGACCACCGGCCCATGCTGGAGACGGAGCAGGGGCCACGCTATCTGATGACCTCGATTTACTATCTGTTATCGTCTCAGTCACCGGTCGGGCACTTTCACCTCAACCGCTCAGACATCATGCATGTGTTTGTCGCCGGTGACCCCATTACCTATCACCTGATAGATGATCAGACCGGTGAATACAGGCAGGTCGTGCTGGGTGATGATATCCGCAACGGGCAGACACCGGCGATGATGGTGCGCGGTGGAACCTGGAAAGCCTCTGAAGTTCCGGCTGAGGGGCCGGCGGGGTTCGGATTGATTACTGAGGTGGTCAGCCCGGGCTTTGACTATGCCGACATGACACTGGGCAAGCGCGCAGAGCTGCTGACCAGATTTCCTCAGCACCGTGATCTGATTGAACGCGTGACGCGCGACTGAACCCGTCTTTCTCCTGGCTACTGAATGGTCATTTGTTCATTTATTGATCAAAATGTGCCATTCCGGTTCTTTGTTGGCTTTGTAGGTTCCTGACCGGCACATTCCCTTCCCAACGCATTATCCTCCTCATCTGCCGGTGTGCATCCGCGTGCACTTTGTATTCACCGTCAGTGACCTGCCCGCAGAGGCAGGCTGATCAGGGAGGTTCCATGTTTGTTTCCCGTGCTTCTGAAGTACTCCGTTCGGCGTTCCTGCTGTGTCTGATAAGCCTGATAACCGCGTGTGGTGGCGCCGGAGGAGGCGGAACAGATACAGACGGTGACAAAGTGGCCGGATCGGTCGACAGCGATAACGACGGCGTGGCGGATCAGTTTGATGCCCGGCCAGATGATCCCTCTGTGTCCCGGGTGGTGGTGAAGCTGGTGGACGGAGATGGCGATGGTGAACCGGACGACAGCATCACCTATTTTTATAACCCCTTTAATGACACCGTGACGGCGGAGACTGACGCCGGACGTGATGGCACCGTCGACCGCCGGACTATCTACCTCTACAACGGTGATCAGAAGGTGACCTATATCGAAGACGATACCGACGCCGACGGGAACCCGGACGATATCCGTCGTTATGCCTATGACGATCAGGGACGGATAACCTCCGAAACCAGTGATTACGATGCCGACGGCACGGATGATTACGCGGTGACCTACACCTATGAGCAGGCTGAAGGCTACTTCCTGAAAACCGAGAGTCGCGACAGCGACGGGTCCGGTGTTATTGATTTTGTGGTTGAGCGTGAATACCGCTCAGACGCCATGGAGATTCTGCTGACCGAATCCTACGACTACGAGAACGACGGTACCCTGGATTCGGTAACCCGCTACGAATACAACGGCCAGAATGATGTCCTCCGTGAGGAACTGGATTCCGATAACGACGGCGTGGCGGACTATGCCGCCGATTACCTGTACGACACGGAAAACCGCCTGACAGAGATCCGTCAGGATTACAGTGCCGATGGCGAGGTCGAATACACCACCTTTCACGAATACAACGACGGCGGTCTGCTGGCACTCAAGTACACTCAACAGACCGGGGAAACCAGCCGCACCGGAGTAAAGGAATACAGTTATGACAGTGCCGGTAACCTGACCCGGGAAACGGAAGACAGCGATGGCGACGGCGAAGCACTGAAAGTGACCACTTACGGCTATGACGCGCAGAACGTCCTGACCCGTATCACCGTCGACAACGACAACGACGGCAATCTGTCATCGGTGCAGGAGTACAACTGCTGGCAGGATGTCGAGCTGGAGTCGTATGACTACGATGACGATGGTAATACCGACTACGAAGTGGAGATTCTTGAAGTGGATGGTTCGGTGCTGTCGGATGAGGAAACCGGCTGCAGCAGCTGAGGCTGGCAGCCGTCTGCCTCAGAAATACTGAGGCAGGCCGTTAAACAGATCGTTCATCCCCGCGGCCCAGGCCAGACGCAGGTTGATGAAGTCCTGATGATTTTCATCAATACGCAGCAGGCCCGGATTGCACAGCGCATCTTTGCAGTAAACCACGGTATCCAGCGGCAGGCCGACGGACAGATTGCTGCGCAGGGTCGAGTCCATGGAGATCAGCGAGCACTGCAGTGCCTTGTTCAGCGGTGTGTCGTAGCGGATCACACGGTCGAGAATCGGCTTGCCGTATTTGGACTCGCCGATCTGGAAATAGGGCGTATCTTCCATGGCTTCAATGAAGTTGCCCTGCGGATAGATGTGGAACAGGCGCGGGTTTTCACCGCGGACCTGACCGCTGAGCAGGATGTTGCAGCCGAAATCCACGCCCTGATTCTGGCCCTGATCCCGTTTGATGATCCGGCGTACCAGATTGCCCACCATCTCCGCCACTTCATACATGGAGGACACCATGAGGATGTGGCGTTCGTCGCTTTTGATGGAGTTCTGCAGTTCGTTGATGACGCTCTGGGTAGTAGCCAGGTTGCCGGCGCTCTGCAGGAAAATGACCCGTTCACCAGGTACTTCGAAGGCATGCAACTTGCGGAAACTGGCGATATGGTCGACCCCGGCATTGGTACGTGAGTCTGAACACAGTACGAGGCCGTCGCGTAGTTTGAGGGCAACACAGTAGGTCATCTGGCCACTCCTTTGTGGACATGTCAGCCGTTCCGGACAACCGGTACAACTACCTCATTGTAGCTGCTTCTTTTTCGGCGCGGAGAATTCTATCCGGGACGCGGACGTCTGTATATGGCGGGCTGTCAGGAGAGGTTCTGACTGAGGGAAGTCTGACGTCTGGCGAACCGCTGAAGCATGACATCAAAGGCGACCGGGGGTGAGAAATGGTAACCCTGCAGATAACGGCAGCCCATCTCGGTCAGGATGTCCGCCTGTTCAGCGTTTTCGACTCCTTCGGCAATCACTTCCAGCTGCAGGGCTCTGGCCATGCTGAGAATGGCGCTGATGAAGACACGGTCCTGGCCTTCGTTGGTCATATCGTTGACGAATTCCTTGTCGATTTTGATGATATCGATCGGCAGTTTCTTCAGATAACTCAGACTTGAATAGCCGGTACCGAAGTCATCCAGAGCGATGAGAATGCCCAGCTCCTTGATTTCTTCGAGCACGCGGATGCTGCTGGCCATGTTGTCCATCACCGCCGATTCGGTGATCTCAAAAATAAAGTGCTCAGGCTCGGTGCCTTCTTCAGAGAGGATGGCTTTCACATCCTCGGCAAAGCCCTGTGTGGCCAGCTGCACCGGACTGATGTTGAGCGAGATGGTGATGAAGGTGTGGTCGGCGTCGCTGATGGCGTTGATCGCGCGGCAGGCATCACGCAGTACGCGGCGGCCGATCTCACGGATCAGGCCGGTTTCTTCTGCCACCGGGATAAAGTCGTCCGGTGAGATTTCTTTGCCGGAACTGTTGCGCCAGCGGCAGAGGGCTTCGGCGTAAATCACATCTTTCTGACCGGTATGAACAATCGGCTGGTAGACATTGTAGAAGCGGTTTTCGTCGATTTCGGTGCGCATGCGCTGTTCGGTGCGCAGGCGGTTTTCCACCTCTTCTTCCAGACCGCGGGAATAGAAGTGGAAGGTGCTGCGGCCCATGTTCTTGGAACGGTACATAGCGGCATCGGCACGGCGCATCAGGGTATCCGGGTCATTGCCGTCTGCCGGACACACGGCCACACCGATACTTGGCGTTACCCGGTAGCCGCGGTTTTTCAGGGTCACCGGCTGGCTGATTTCCTGCGTCAGTTTCTGGCAGAAGTTGGAGATATCCCGGCCTTCACGGATATCGTCCAGAATCAGCACGAACTCATCGCCGCCCAGGCGGCAGACGGTATCACTGCTGCGTACGTTGCTGGCCAGACGGCGGGCAATCTCACGCAAGAGAATATCGCCCTGATCATGACCGAGGGAGTCGTTGATGACTTTGAAGTGATCAAGGTCGAGAAAGATCAGGGCAAACTGATGGTCAGAACGCTGATTCTTGCGGCAGGCCTGTTGCAGACGATCCATCAGCAGTACCCGGTTGGGCAGGGTGGTGAGGGCATCGTGTTGGGCCAGATAGGACATTTTCTCGCTGACGGCACGGGCTTCTGTGACGTCCTGGAATACCATGATGGTGCCCAGAACCGAGCCGTCAGTACTGCGGATGGCACTGATGGTGTCCTGAATACTGTAGCTGCGGCCTTCGCGGTTACGTAGGGTGGCAAAGTCGGCCTGACTGTCACCACAGTTGCTGGTATCAATACGCTGCACCGGGTCAGTCACCGGCAGATCTTCGCCATCGGACGTCAGCATCACCACTTCACTGAACGGGCGGCCTTCTGCTTCCGCACTGAGGAAGCCGGTTATTTCTTCCGCACGCGGGTTCATAAAGGTGATCCGGCCGGCCGTGTCGGTGGCGATCACACCGTCGCCGATGCTGCGCAGGGTGGTTTCCAGCAGCTCCGATTCGCGCTCCAGTTCTCGGGTCAGCGAGACTTCATGGGTCACGTCTTTCATCACCGCCAGTGAGCGGACGGAGTCTTTCTCGCGGCCCTGTTCAACAATGGCAGACAGCTCCACTTCGATCAGTTCACCGGAGCGGCACACCATCTGATAGGGCACTTTTTCAATGCTGCCGGTACGGAAGAAATCCGGAATCACTTCTTCGCGGGCACGGCGCGCACTTTCCGGGGAAAGAAAGTCGGTTGATTTACGACCCAGAACCTCGTCGCGGCTGTATCCCAGCAGCGTCAGCCAGGCATCACTGACCGCAACCAGACGCCCCTGACTGTCAATGGAGTGCATGATGGCCGGCGTCCGTTCATACAGGCGCGCGTGGTCTTCCGCCGTGAGGCGGATCTGCTCACGGCTGCGGCGGGCACTGTAGACCGCCACCGACAGAATGGTTGCCGGCAGTACGGTCAGCATCAGCGGGAAATAGAGCGTCAGGTCGCGGTGAATGGCTACAGAGCTGGAAACGCTGCTCAGCGGCGTGAGCAGAATCACCATCACACTGGTGATGAAAATCGTCAGGGCTGAGATGCCACAGCGGGTGGTCAGGGCGCTGAGAATCAGCACCGCTGACAGAAAAATAAAGGGGTACTGATTGCCGGGAAAGGCCGCAATGACGGTAGCAACAGCAATGAGCAGAGTGATCAGTGAATCGCGTCGTTTCAGCACTTCATAGATGCCGGCGGGAGTCTGATTGAGAATTCCCAGGCACAGAGGAAAAATAATGATGCAGCCGGTGATAGCACTGATCAGCCAGGGCATCCAGACAATGGCTTGCTGGCCGTGGCCGCTGAGATACAGTATGGACACCTGCAGCAGGGTGGACAGAACGGGAGGCAACACGGTGATGATCAGCAGCATCTGGGTGTAACCGCTGACGTTCTCCGGCTCTTCAATCTGTTTCTGCTGAGGCTTGAGCAGCAGGGCGATCAGAGCGGTTCCGGTCAGGTCAGAAATCAGGGTGGCTGCGGCAAAGCCTTCGCGGTTGTCGAGGATACCGAACAGAATGAGATGCAGCAGTGCCAGCAGACCAAGGCCGACGATCCAGTCTTTGTGAGGTCGCCGCGACAGCATGACACCTGCCGCCATATTACCGCACCAGCGCAGGCTTTCGCTGTCAGGCGGCAGGGTCAGTATCAGGGACAGGGTAAGAAAAATCAGGTAAAGGCCGGAGAACCACAAAACCCACTGCCGCAGAGGACGCTCGGAAATACCGACGGAAAGTCCGGAAGTGAAGTATGAGCGGAACGACATGGTAATCTGGAATTCCCGTTAGCCAGTGGCAGCTACAGCATCTGCCTCATTCAAGACTAGCAGCTGACTCCTGCTCAGCAAGTCAGTCTGAATGTGAGAACGTGTGTTAATTTGCGACAGATGATCTGCGGGCCCGCTTTGGTTACACTGCTGACCTGTTTTCTGTTCAGGAGCCATCCGTGGGAACCCCTCCATTTGGTGTGATGCTGGTTAATCTTGGCACTCCGGAAAAGCCGGAGCCCGCCGCTGTCAGAGCTTATCTGCAAGAGTTTCTCTGGGACCGTCGTGTGGTCGATGTACCGCGCTGGATCTGGTGGCCGGTATTACACGGTATTATTCTGCGTTTCCGTCCTTCTAGGGTCGCAAAAGCTTATGCCAGCGTCTGGCAGCCAGACGGCTCACCTCTGATGGTGCATTCAAAAGCCCAGCGGCAGGCGCTGCAGGAAGCGCTGACCGCAGAATATGGCACGGACATACCGGTGGCACTGGCCATGACTTATGGCAAACCCAGTATGGAGCAGGCCGGGCAGGAGCTCCGTGCTGCCGGAGCCGAGAATATCCTGCTGCTGCCTCTGTATCCGCAGAATTCCTCATCCACCACGGCGGCGGTGATCGACCGCTACGCCAAAGCCCTTAAACCTTGTCCGCACATACCCGCGACCCGCTGGATTAACGGCTATCATGTGCACCCACAATATATTGCCGCGCTGGCGGCATCGGTGCAGGAGTACTGGCAGAGTTTTGGCCGCGGTGACCGCCTGCTGATGTCGTTTCATGGTGTACCGGAACGCTATGAGCGTAAGGGTGATCCTTATCCACGCCAGTGCCGTGAAACGGCGGCTGCACTGGCACAGGCGTTAGGATTGAAGGATGACCAGTGGCTGTGTGCCTTCCAGTCACGCTTTGGCCGTGAAGAGTGGGTGAAACCTTATACGGATTTCACGCTGAAAGAGTGGGGCAGTGCCGGTCTCGAGCGGGTGGATGTGATCAGTCCGGCGTTTGCGGCAGACTGTCTGGAGACGCTGGAAGAACTGGACGTTGAGAACCGCCATGTATTCACAGAAGCCGGTGGCCATGAGTACCACTATATTCCCTGTCTTAATGCCCGTCCTGATCACATAGCCCTGCTGAGCACACTGGTGCGCAGCAATGCAGCCGGTTGGTACTGACAACAGATCATACGCAGAACAAGGAACTCAGGTGTCCAGACATAACAACAGCGGTGTACAGATAACGGCGTATCCTCCGGGGCCGGAGAAAACGTTTCTGGTGATCGGCAGCCCTCGTGGCGGAACCTCCATGCTGTGTGGCTGCCTGCATCATCTTGGTATTTTTACCGGCGATGAGAGTAAGCCTTCCGTTTTTGAGGACAAGCGTCTGTCGAAGGCGTTTGAGCGCAAAGCGGATCTGTCTGGTGTGATCAGTGATTACAACCGCCGTTATCCGGTCTGGGCGTTTAAAAAGCCCAGTCTCAACCGGCGTATTTTCAAGTATCTGAAACTGTTCCGGCGTCCGGCGATTATTTTTATTACCCGCGACCCGGTAGCCGTGGCTTCGCGGCGTATGCATCAGCAGCAGTCCGGCGATTTTAACAGCCATCTGCGCCACGTTCTGAAAGTCTACAGCGAGCTCAGCAGCCGTGTTGCCCGCAGCCGCATGCCGGTGTTTTATTGCTCGTATGAAAAGGCCCTGCAGGACCCGGAAGCCTTTGTGCAGTCGTTGTGTGAGTTCACCGGTTTCACGGATCTCAGCGAAGAACAGATGGCAGCAGCGGCGGAATTCATCCGCCCGGAACCCCAGGATTATGTTAACTGGTGCCGCGCGGAAGTCGCGGCCATCGGGCATCTGGATGGCCTGCACAAAGGCCATCTGGTGGGCTGGTCTGCTTACCGACACAGAGACGAACAGGTTGAGCTGGAGTTGCGCGTGAACGGCGAAGTACAGACCCGGTTTATGGCCGATAAACAGCGTGACGATCTGAAGGCGGCCGGTATCAAAGCCGATGGTCGCGCCGGGTACAGTTTTTTCCTGGAGGAGCATCTGCGCCAGCCCGGAAATGAAATCCGCATCTGCGTTGCTGAAGACGGTGAAGACCTGATCGGCTCACCTTATATTATTCCTGCGGATGAGGCGGCTGAGCCGTCATCACCGGCTCAATCACAATAACAGGATAGGAACATGACTCAGGAAAACCGGGTTACCTGCGAAATCCGCGACCACATCGCCTATGTCGCCCTGAACCGGCCAGATAAGCTGAACGGTCTGGATATGCTGATGTTTGAGCAGATGGTAGCAACGGCAAAACAGATCCGCAAAGACCGCTCCATACGCGCGGTGGTGCTGAGTGGCAATGGTGACTCCTTTTCTGCCGGGCTGGATTTCAAAGCCGTGAGCCAGAAACCGGGCTCAATCGCCAAGCTGTTTCTGAAGTGGCCTTGGAAAAAACTGAATCTGGCACAGGACATCGCCCATTGCTGGCGTGACCTGCCGGTTCCGGTGATCTGTGCCATTCACGGTAATTGCTTTGGTGGAGGTATGCAGATTGCGCTGGCGGCGGATTACCGCATCGCCACGCCGGACGCTAACCTGTGCATCATGGAAATGAAATGGGGCCTGATACCAGACATGAGTGGCATGGTGACTCTGTCGCGCCTGACCCGGGTCGATATCGCTCAGGAGCTGACCATGACAGCGCGTCAGTTCAGTGCGCAGGAAGGCTATGAATATGGCCTGATCAGTCGTCTGGCAGACGACCCGAAAGCCGAGGCACAGGCCCTTGCTGAGTTGCTGGTCACTAAGTCACCGGATGCCGTGGCAGCGACCAAGTATCTGTTCAAAAAGACCTGGAAGGCGGATACAAACAAGGCGCTGCGCTGGGAGCGTTGGGTGCAGTTCCGCCTGCTGGGGCGTAAGAATCAGCGCATTGCCATGAAGAATGGTCTGGCTAAGAAAGGCAGTGAGCCAGCGCCGTTTGCGGACCGCAGCAGTTTCCGCTGAGTCCGCCTATCTGTATGACCTCAGCTTCCGCTGAGGTTTTATCTTTCCTCTGTATGATCCTCAGCGTTCGCTAAGGATCATGGTGTACTGCTCAAGCGGTTGGCCACTGACATCAAACAGTGACAGGCCGACTTCACCGGCAGCCCAGTTGATGTCCAGTTCGCCGAAATTGACCTGGCTGAAGCCTTCACCCAGGCGGTGACGGTTAGGGCTGATTTCTTTCCACTCTTCAGTCAGGCCAGAGCTGGTGACTTCCCACAGCGGCTGAGGGTGATTCACAAAGGTGCGGCTGACTTCGCCCCAATGGGTGTCACCACTGATAAACACCACATCAGCAATTCTGTTGTTTTCAATAAACTGAATCAGGCGTGAACGGTCATCCGGAAAGTTGGCCCAGGATTCCCAGCCAGTAAATTCAGGCAACAACTGAATGCTGGAGCCAATGATGGTCAGGTCAGCGGGTTTCAGGAGTTCCTGCTCCAGCCACTGCCACTGAGTCTCGCCCAACATAGTCCGCCCCTGCGTCGCCGCGTACGGGCCAGAGTTGGCAGGCTTCAGACCCGGAATCAGGTCGTCGGTACTTTCTTTAGACAGTGCGTCGCGGTTCCAGCGCAGATCCGGCAGGATCAGATGAATAAAGTGGCCGTTATCCTCAATCCAGTAACTGGCGTAGTTGCCATCATTGCGACTGCGACGAGGACTGTCAGTGGGCTCTTCAAAGAAGTCCAGCATGATGCGCTTTGACGCAGCTTTCTGCGGATATTCTTTACCGGCATCGTTCTGGCCGTAATCATGGTCATCCCAGATGGCGTAGACCGGAGCTGCCTTCTTCAGCGCCTGATAACCGGGTTTTGCTCCGAGCTTCTGATATTTGCGCTGCAGTTCTTTCATGTCGGTGGTGTCGCCGTACACATTATCCCCCAGCAGAACAAAGGCGTCGGGTTGACGGGCGACAACGGCGTCGAGAATCGGTGCGGGTTTGTCCTGATGAATGCAGGAACCAAAGGCGATACGGGTGGTGTCAGCCTGTGCCCCGGCGGTGGCCAGAAGCAACAGAGAGAAATAAAGCGGGCGGAACATCAAAAAACTCCGGAAAGGTTTTTTTGGGCCATTGTTAGCAGCTGTTACAAAAGAGTCAATGTGGCAGAGATTAACGGCGTGAATCGGCGCACAAATGGTCAGAAGTTTGGCGGCTTTGTTGCCAATTCATTGATTTTCAAAGAATTTAGTGGACAAGTAGGAGAATATGAGGCGGGTGGTTATAAAGGTAGTTACACTCATTGCATGACCGTAAATGACCCCCTTCGTCAGGACTCAGGAGGTCTTTTCTTATTCCATAGAGAGAGGCTGTTTGTTCTGAGCAAATCAGAGCTGGCCTGCTTCAGCGGAGTACCTCAGTAATGGCCGTGTCCATATCCGGATTCATAGACTTCGGTGTTTCGTCCAAGGTGGTCAGTGCGGTTGGCAGTACCTGACTCAGTGTGATCTCCTGCTCAGGGGTAAAATTACCCAGAGGTTTAATGTCCGGGCCAATGGCTGCAAACCAGGTGGTTTCTGAGCCCTCAATACCGTTCGGGAAGGTCTCTCCCAGTGCTTCCATGTAGGTTTTGACGGCTTCAGCCGAGGCGTGATGTTGCCAGTCTTCCGGCGTTTTGCCGCGACCATGATCAGAGGTCAGCAACAGGTTGGTGTTATTGCGATAGGCGTCATGACTCTGCAGAAAGTCCCATAACTGGCGGATCATGGCGTCACTGCGATGCGCTGCACGCAGGTACTGATCGTATTCACCGTCGTGGGCAAAATCGTCCGTTTCTCCAAGGCTGATATACACCACCCGAGGTTGCTCACGCTTCAGATATTCCAGCGCAAAGTTAAAGGTGAAAACATCCAGCCGGACGGTCGCCCAGGGGCTTGGCGTCTGAGCCTGCAGCTCATTCAGGTAGGCTTCTTTCATAGAGAGGGGTTTTCCCGTGGCGTCCATAAATCCGGCGTTTACTGGTACGCTGGTGCGCTCAGTGTTGATGATGTAAGGGAAGACATCCCAGCTACCAAACGCAGCTACTTTTCCTGCGTAGTCCGGTTTGTGGTTCAGCCATTCCAGAAAGGTGATGTTGTTGTTCGGGACTTTTTTATTGGAGTTAATCTCAGGATCAGCTTTGCCGGTTAAGAGTTCGTTGTAGCCCGGGTATGAGAAGTACCAGGGGTTGGACACCCGCATACGGCTGTTCCGGCTGCGGTCTCCGATAAAGACACCCTGGGTGGCCAACGTGTCCCAGAAAAAGGGCATCAAGGTTTCGCGACGCTCTTTTACGTCTTCGCGCCAGAATTCGCTGGCAAGAGCTTGGCTGTCTTCAGAGTAGCGCTCGTCGTCAATGAGCTGCCTGTCCGCCCCCTGAAACACCTCCTGCCAGCGCAGGCCATCCAGAGAAAGAATGATCAGATTTTCTGCTGCCAGGGTCGTTTGGCTGAGCAGAAGTAAAACCATCAGGCTGATCTTTTTCATGGGTTTTTACCTCATAGAAAAACGATAAAAAGGAAGTATCAAAAAAGGGCACCACGATGGGTGCCCTTGCAGTCTCAGGTACGGATCAGAAATCCAGCGCCAGAGTGGCAGTGGCCGTACGACCTGCGCCGATGAAGTAGTAACCTTCAACGCCGCCGCCGAGGTAACGCTCGTCCAGCAGGTTATTGATCACCAGATCAATCGCCGCACGCTTGAACAGGCCACCATCAACAGACTTGGCATAACCCAGGTTGAAGTCGACCACCGCATAGCTGTACAGACGGTCGTTGTTGGCGAAGTCACCATAACGGCCACCGGTGTACTTAGTGCTCAGAGACGAGTGGTAAAGACCGTTGTTGTAGTTCAGGCTTAGCACTGCCAGGTTTTCAACCGATGCAGCGACTTTGTTGCCTTCTTCGATGTCCAGTGTGCCGTCACCGTCGGTATCAACGTCTTTGTTGTACTCAGAGTTGTTATAGGTGTAGGCAGCATAGATATCGAAGTTATTTGTGATGTACTGACGAACGCTGGCTTCAACACCGTAAGAGTCGATACCACCCACGTTGATGTAAGCACCGCTGGCTTCGTTCAGGTAATCGATGCCTTCAGCAGCAGCACCGGATACGTAGGTGATGCGGTTGCTGAATTCCACGTTATAGAGTGCCAGAGTCGCTTGCGTATCCTGAGTGTTGTAGCGCAGACCCAGGTCGATGTTGGTGGATTTTTCTGGCTCAACATCGCGGATAGACTCTTCACTGCCGGTCAGCATTTCATCGCGGAACGCAGCGAAGTTCTCAGCGTAGCTGCCATGTACTTCCAGTTCCGGAGTCAGTCCGTAAACAAAACCGGCTTGTGGCAGCACGTCAGAATCACTGTCGGTGGACAGAGTGTCACCGGTGAATTCGTTGGTGTATTCCATTTCTACGAAGTATTTCTTCAGACCCAGGGTCAGTTCCAGATCACCCAGGGACAGGGTGTCCTGAATGTAAGGCATAAAGGTCGTGGTATCGAAGGTGTTGCGGTACTGAATCCAGTAAGGGTTGAAGTCGTAGTAGTGATACACGCGGGCATCAATTACTTCGTGCCAGTCACGGCTTTCCGGGCGGTGGCTGTCTTCGTACCAGAGACCGATCTCCAGAGTGTTGGTGTCATTGAGCGCGATTTCACCGTCCGCCAGGAAGCCAAAACGCTCTTTGTCATAGTGGGTATGACGGTAAGAGGATACCGGCATACAACCTGCGCTGGCGGCCCCCGAACAACTGCCGTCGGTTACCGGCTCACCGGCGTCATCCACATAGGTGTAACGGTCGACGTAACTACCACCGAACTTATCTGTGGTTTCGACCAGGTAAGGTGGCAGCCAGTCGCCACGACCTTTCATCCAGTGGTAGTAAGGCTTGACTGTCAGGGTGACGTTATCTGCGGCAAAGAATTCAACCTCGGCATAGGCCATCAGGTTTTTACGCAGGGTAGACCAGGCTTCGGCGTAGTTCTGATCCAGGGCCGGATCACCGGTCCACTGCCAGGTCAGCCGGTCCCAGTCCGGGTTGGCTTTAAACTGATTGATGGAGACACCGTTATAGTTATCTTCATGTGAGTTGTCCCAGACTATACGACCTGTGATGTTCATATCGGTCTGCTCAGAAACCACTTTGGCTTCCATATGCTGGCGGGTGGTGTAACCGTTGGAACCTTCGCCGATCCAGCGGCTGTTGTAGGAGTTCGACAGAGATACGTAGCCATAGGTATTGTTCAGCAGCTCAGCACTGTCGGCGCGGACAAAATAGCGACGGGCATTGTAGTCGCCGTTGGTCATCGCAACACGGATGTTCTGCTCGCGCATCGGGTCGTTGGATACAAAGTTGAATACACCGCCCAGGGCATCCAGAGAGGCTGAAGAAATAGCACCGGCACCCTGATAAACCTCGATGCCCTGCATGTTCTCGGCATCCAGCAGACGGTTGGCTTTAGTACCACCACCGTAGTTAGAACCCCCGTTCGGGATACCGTCGACGGTAATACCCAGCTGCTGCTCGTTCAGGTTGATGCTGTAACCACGCATGCTGATGGTGGTAGACCAGTCATCGGAGCCAAAGGTATCACCTTCAGAAATCGAAATGCCCGGCAGGTTATCGACGGTGCCCAGAACACTGGACAGTGAAGACTGCTGGTCTTTCATGCTGTCGCTGGTGACGTTATTGGCCTGTGCGATGGGCTGGCCGACGGCAATCACTTCTTCGGTAACATTTTCTGATTCTGTTTCAGCCGCCATAGCGGACGGCGTCAGGATGGCTGCCGCCAGAGCGGTCAGACGGAATACTCGCGTTCTCATACGATTCCCCAAAAACGGTATGCTGTTGTGTTTATGAGTCCGTCACAGACGGACTGGGGCGGTATGATTGATGCGGAGTGTGTCAGTAACTTGTTGTTTTTATGAAGGTTTTTTTTAAGAAAAAAGACTGATCTGTGACAGGGCCCTTGAAGGAGCCCGTTCAGTCGTCGCCAATAAACCCGCCGGTCTGGTGAGCCCAGAGGTGAGCGTAGATTCCGTCTTTTTCGAGCAGTTCCTGATGAGTCCCCATTTCGGCAATACGGCCCTTATCGAGCACGATCAGTCGATCCATCGCCGCGATGGTAGAAAGGCGGTGAGCGATGGCGATCACGGTTTTATTTTCCATCAGGAGATCCAGGCCGGCCTGAATCGCGGCTTCGGCTTCAGAGTCGAGCGCCGAGGTAGCCTCGTCCAGAATCAGGATCGGCGCATCCTTTAACAGCACCCGGGCAATGGCAATGCGCTGGCGCTGGCCACCAGAGAGTTTCACTCCACGCTCACCCACTTCCGCGTCATACCCTGTATTGCCTTTGGGGTCGCTCAGGCCCTGAATAAACTCATGCGCTTCGGCACGGCGGGCGGCATCTTCGGCCATTTCAGGGCTGGCATCCGGGCGGCCGTAGAGAATGTTGTCACGCACACTGCGGTGCAGCAGCGAGGTGTCCTGAGTCACCATACCGATGGCGGCGCGTAGGGTTTCCTGCTGCACGTCACTGATGTCCTGACCGTCGATGCGGATATGCCCACCTTTGATGTCGTACATGCGCAGCAGCAGATTCACCAGTGTGGATTTACCGGCACCGGAACGACCCACCAGACCGATCTTCTCGCCGGGGCGGATGTCGAGGTTGAGGTGATCAAACACGGTGACCTGTTCATCGTCCTTGCCCTGATAAGAGAAGGTGACGTCTTCCAACTGGATATGCCCACCGGATGGCAGCAGCGGTTTAGCACCGGGTTTATCCTGCACGTCACGTGGTTTGGCCAGGGTGCTCATACCATCGGCGGCGGTGCCGAGGTTTTCAAACAGGGCGCCCACCTCCCACATGATCCACTGCGCCATGCCATTAAGGCGCAGCGCCAGCGCCACGGAGAGCGCGATGGCACCCACCGTGATGCTGTTCTGTGACCAGAGGTAGACAGAGACCGCGGCGATGCCGAACGCCAGCAGATAGTTAATCCCCTGTACGGAAACGCTGAGCGCGGTGACCAGTCGCATCTGGCGGTACACCGTCTGCAGAAAGCCGTCCATGCTTTCCTGCGCGTATTCGGTCTCACGGGCAGTGTGTGAGAACAGCTTTACCGTCTGAATGTTGGTGTAGCTGTCGACGATACGCCCGGTCATGGTGCTGCGGGCATCGGCCTGATCGGTGGATATCTTCTTCAGCTTAGGCACCATCGACACCATGATGCCGATGTAGGCGACCAGCCAGATCACCATAGGAATCATCAGGCGGATATCGTTGGTCGCCATCAACGCCAGTACGGAAGTGAAATACACCAGGATGTAGACCATCACATCCATCAGCTTGATGACGGTATCGCGCACCGCCAGTGATGACTGCATTACCTTCGTGGCGATACGTCCGGCAAAATCGTTCTGGTAAAAACCAATGCTCTGACCAAGCAGATAACGGTGCGACTGCCAGCGGATGCGCATCGGGTAATTGCTCATCAGCGTCTGATGAATGATGGCAGCGTGCAGAAAGGAAAACAGTGGCATGCCGATCAGCACCAGCAGTGACATGCCCAGCAGCTCAAGGCCTTTCTCATCAAACAGGGTATCTGGGGTATGAGCGTTCAGCAGATCCACCAGATTGCCCATAAATCCGAACAGGCTGACTTCCATCACCGCCAGCAGTGCGCCAAGCGCCGACATAAACAGCAGTGGCTTTTCCATACCGCGGGTGTAGTGGCGGATAAAGGCGTACAGGGTGGCCGGGGGTTGTTGTGGAGGCTCAACCGGATAGGCTTTGATGAGTCTCTCAAAGAAGGTCAGCATGGTTCCGGTCCGGTGGTAAAGTAGGACAAATAAATCGTAGTCAGAGGCGGAACCTTAGCTGAATTTCCCCCTCACTGTCAGTCATTGAACGGTCTTTTGCGCCAGTGTTTATGACAAAGACAGCGGTCGCTGGAAAAATCGTAAAAATAAGCGATAAATTCACTGTACATCCGCCGCAATATGCTTATATTCCGCAACTTCTTAAGCCCATACCGGGCTGAGTCAATTTTTGGAGATCCCGATGCTGACACAACCTGAAGACTACCTCGATACAGAGACCTTCGCCCGTATCAAAGCCGCCGCTGACCAGCAGGAGACCCCTGTGCTCATCGTCGACACCAAGACCTTCAGTCGTCAGCTGGATCACCTGATTGAGTGCTTCCCTTACGCCAAAACTTACTACGCGGTTAAGGCCAACCCTGAGCCTGAAGTGCTGTCGATTCTGCGTGACCGCGGCTGTAACTTTGACGTGGCCTCGCGCTATGAGCTGGATAAAGTGATGGCTCTGGGTGTGACGGCAGACCGTTTCAGTTACGGCAACACCATCAAGAAAGCGCGTGATATTCAGTACTTTTACGAGAAAGGTGTGCGTCTGTATGCGTCTGACTCTGAAGACGATATGCGCCGCATCGCTGAAAACGCACCGGGTTCGCGCGTATTCGTGCGTATTCTGACCGAAGGTTCGCAGACCGCCGACTGGCCGCTGTCGCGTAAATTCGGCTGCCATGTCGATATGGCACTGGAGCTGTGTGTGCTGGCGCGTGAACTCGGCCTGCAGCCTTATGGCATTTCGTTCCATGTCGGTTCGCAGCAACGTGATATCGGCGCCTGGGACTCCGCGATTGCCAAAGTGAAGTGGATTTTCGAGCGTCTGAAAGAAGAGCACGATATCGAACTGAAGATGTGCAACCTGGGCGGTGGTTTCCCGGCCAACTACATCAGCCGTACCAACCCGCTGGAAACTTACGCGGAAGAGATCACCCGCTTCCTGAAGGATGACTTCGGTGATGATCTGCCGGAAATCATTCTGGAGCCGGGCCGTTCTCTGGCCGGTGACTCCGGTGTACTGGTCAGCGAAGTGATTATGGTGAGCCGTAAAAACCGTACCGGTCTGGACCGCTGGGTGTTCACTGATATCGGCAAATTCGGCGGTTTTGTCGAAACCACCGACGAGGCGATCAAATACCCGCTGTACGTCGAGAAATCTGGTGAGACTGAAGAAGTGATCATTGCCGGTCCGACCTGTGACTCAGCCGATATCCTGTACGAACAGTACAAGTATGAACTGCCACTGAGCCTGGCCTCTGGTGACCGTCTGTACTGGTTCACTACCGGTGCTTACACCACCACCTACAGTGCGATTGAATTCAACGGCTTCCCGCCGCTGAAAACCATCTGTATATGATCAGCGGCCTGCTGTTCTCTGACGTGCGGATGCTCTTGCTCCGCACTTCAGGCATAATGCCCCACTTTTTTAAGGGGTAATCTTCATGTCAGTCGAACAGACATTACGTGAGCGCAGCGGTGAACAGTGCGAACTCTGCACCGGTAAAGACGGCCTGACGGCGTATCAGGTACCACCGGAAAGCGCGGTGGCCAGTGCCGATAACAGTATTCTGGTGTGCTCTGTCTGTGCATCTCAGATCGCGTCTGGCGAGCTGGATGTGAATCACTGGCGCTGCCTGACTGACAGCATGTGGAGTCAGGTGCCTGCGGTGCAGGTGATGGCCTTCCGTATGCTGAACCGTCTCAACAGTGAATCCTGGGCGCAGGATGCGCTGGATATGCTGTACCTCGACGATGACACCCGCAAGTGGGCTGAGACCTCCATCGCTGCAGAACAGCGTGAACCGACCCTCGACAGCAACGGCGCGCCACTGGCCGCCGGTGATAACGTCACCATCATCAAAGATCTGGAAGTGAAGGGCGCGGGCTTTACCGCCAAGCGCGGCACTATGGTGCGTGGCATCTCGCTGTCGGATAACCCGCTGCACATCGAAGGTAAGGTGAATGGCTCGCGTATTGTGATTATTGCGGCTTACACCAAAAAGGCCTGAAGCCCGTTTGGTCGGCGGACGTATAAAGCGGATCGGTTGTCCCTGATCCGCTTTTTTTATGCTCAGCTGGCGGAGGCGGCGGCGTCTTTCATGGTGGTGGCCAGCAGACCATAGACTTCGGCCCAGGCCGCTTCGACGTCTGGGGTGAAGTCATCCCCAAGACCCTGACCCAGTGTCCACAGCAATGCGGCACCGACGGTATCGTAGTCTTTCTCTTTTACTCCATAGCCAACGTGGCGGGCACCCAGCTGTTGCACCACAGGCACAATGCTGTCGAGGTTGGTCAGGCCGCGCACTGCAATAGCCAGTGTGGTCATGAGCTTGTCGCCCTGTTTGGCCATATCGCCTTTGAACAGGGGCCGGAGTTCCGGGTCCAGTTCAAACAGGCGGCCGTAGAAAAGCTCGGCGGCGGTAGCGGCAATGGGGGCAACTTTATTGAAACTGTTCTGTACAGCGGCAATTTTGGCGGCGTCCATGGAGCTGAGGTTCCTTATAAGTGTAATGGGCAGAGTCAAAAACGGGCGTCGTCTCTGTTGCCGGATCAGCGGACAGAGGGACGCCTACAGGAGTCAATTGTGATCACCGGCACCCGGAGGTGTCGGTGAATTTAAATAAGCATTCAATATGCCACTTTTATAATATCCAGACAATTCAGGAAGTTAGTGATTTCCTGAGTGCTGTGTCTGGCAGCCGGTGATGCAGGTTGGAGCACGGCGACCTGATCATGGCTCTTTCCGGGGCGATTTCAGTCACAGGGCGTGACTGACCTGACCAGCACGGTCTGCGGCTGCGGATAACACCAGGTCACGTTCAGGTCCCAGAGACGGACACCGTATTCCCGCTGTGGATCGTGGCTCTGATAGGCAGGTCTCGGGTCCTGTGCCAGACACTGGCTGATGACCTCGGTTACGGGCTCAGACAGGCGGGCAGCCTGCTGCTGAGATGCCTGCAGAGCCTCCTCAGTCCAGTTCACGTCACAGGGCTCCGGGGCAGCCGGGGCGATGGTGTTGATGGCGTGAGGCGGTACATCGGAGTAGGGCACATAGGGTTTGATATCGATGATGGGGGTGCCGTCGAGCAGATCAGCGCCGCTGACCCAGATGTCCGTACCTTCAATCCGTTCAACCCTGACAACCGACTGGCCAATGCCGTTGGGCCGGTGCGTACTGCGGCTGGCGAAGACGCCGATGCGCTCATTACCACCCAGCCGGGGTGGCCGTACGCGCAGCGTGTCCGGACAACTGCCGACACCATGAAACAGAAACAGCAGCCAGATGTGTGACACCTGCTCCAGCCCTTCAATGGCTTCTTCTTTATTGTAAGGAGGCAGCAGTTCAATCCGGGTACGGACTGCCGTTGCCAGACCGGGTTGTCTGGGGATGGCAAACTTCTCCCTGAAAGGGGAGTGCGCGACGGCAACGTGGATCAGTGATTGCGGCATGGTCAGGGCTTAAAGTGCGATGCCATCAGTATACCCGTCACGTCACCGCCGGGTAAAAACCTGAAAAACTTGTCCGGTGACAGAAGTCCGTTTAGGCTTGCGCTACACAGTTTTTAACATTTGGTTAAGGAATCACAGTATATGAGTGGTGTTCAGGATCGTGCGCAGGATATGAAGGAGCGCATTCAGGATTGGTGGGCGGTACGCAGAGCACCGGGTGGCGGTATTACCCGTCTGGTTATAGTTCTGCTGGCCGTGTATCTGCTGGTTGCAGTCGTGGTCGGTATGATCTGGTCCCAGGAGCCGGACAGCTTTAATGTGAATGAAGTGGCTGACCTTAAAGCTGAGGAAATGGCCGTTTCCAAAGTGCGTGGCTTTACTACCATCACAACTCTGATGGAAATTACCGATACCCTGCTGCACAAGAACGGCGGCTACCTGAGCAACGATGTTTTTCCACCGGGCCTGTGGCTGGATAATATCCCGAACTGGGAATTCGGCGCGCTGGTGCAGGTGCGTGATTTCTCCCGTGCTCTGCGTAAGGACTTCAGCCGCTCCCAGAGCCAGTCAAAAGAAGATCCTGATCTGCAGGTTGCAGAGCCTCAGTTCCACTTCGATAACGAAAGCTGGGCGATTCCGTCAACGGAAGCCGAGTATGAGCGTGGTCTGGATGCACTGAATAATTACCTGATCCGTCTGTCGGACCCGAAAGAGCAGAATGCCCAGTTCTATGCCCGTGCCGATAACCTGCGCCAGTGGCTGTTTGATGTCGAGACGCGTCTGGGCAGTCTGTCCCTGCGTCTGAGTGCGTCAGTTGGTCAGCGCCGTGTGAATCAGGATCAGGGGGCTGGCTCGACTGTGATGACGGATCATGAAATCGTGCAGACTCCCTGGACTGAGATTGATGACGTTTTCTATGAAGCACGCGGTACGTCATGGGCGCTGCTGCATCTGCTGAAGGCGGTGGAAGTCGATTTCCATGACATTCTGGAAAAGAAAAACGCACTGGTAGGCCTGCGTCACATTATCCGTGAACTGGAAGGCACCCAGACCGCACTCTGGTCGCCGGTGATTCTCAATGGCAGTGGTTTCGGTATTTTCGCTAACCACTCTCTGGTCATGGCGTCCTACATCTCACGTGCTAACGCTGCGATTCTCGATCTGCGCGAGCTGCTGGCTCAGGGCTGATCCTCTCTGGCGGGGGCATCCGGCCCCCGCTTACCATCCGGTTACTTTCTGAAACACTGAATACCGCGAATTCCCCCTCAGATTTACATTGCCCCATCTATACTCTGGAGATTAACCGGAGTAACAATAATGACCAGAAAGTCAGTTTTCTCAGCTGTGGTCTGATATGAAAAAAATAATAATAATAACGCTGGCATCTGTGATATTGCTCTCGGCCTGTGGTAAGGGTGGCTCCGGTGGTGGTACCGGGCCTGAACCTGTCACCCCTCCGGTGAATGGCGGTGGTGAAACCCCGGAACAGCCCACCGGCCCGACTGCGCTGGATAATGAACTGTCGGCTCTGATTCTCAGCATCGGTTTTGACCCGTCTGAGCTGGAGCAGCGTGATCTGCCTGCGGTGGATGACCCCGTCGTTCTGCTGGGCAAAGAATTATTTTTCTCCCGCTCCCTCAGCTTTGCCGATGATGTGGCCTGCGCCAGTTGTCACGACCCGCGTCTGGCAGGTACCGATAACCTGAGTCTGCCGGTGGGTGTGGGTGCCCATGACGAGATGATTGTCGGCCCGGGACGCCGTCATGACGGTAACTTCTATATTGATCCCAAAGCGGATTCCGGCCCGAACGTTGGCCGCAACAGCCCGACTACCTTTAATATCGCTTTTTATGACAAGGCCATGTTCTGGGACGGTCGCGTTGAAACGGTCAGTCTGACGCCGGATGGCAGCTCTTACGTGTCTGCCGATTCCGGCTTGCCGAACGGCGCGGGCGCACTGATCCGCACACCAGACAGCTATTCCAACAGCCCGGATAAAAACTCGGGTGCAAACCTGACAGCCGCACAGGCACGCTTCCCGGTGACGGCGGTGACTGAAATGCGCGGCTTCTCTTCGGCAGCGGGTCAGACTAACCAGCAGGTGCGCAATAATCTGGCGCAGAAGCTGATTGACCGCCGTTGGGAATCTGCTTTCCGTGACGCCTTCAATGACTATGTGACTGACACGGATACGCTGGTCAGTTACGACAACATTGCCTTCGCACTGGCTGAGTACCAGCGCTCTCAGGTTGCACTGGATAACCCCTTCTTTGCCTATCTGAACGGTGACCTGACGGCGATTTCCCAATCCGCTGTAGCCGGTGCCATCCGCTTTTTCGATGTGACTCAGGGCGGTTGTGTGAAATGCCATTCCGGCCCGCATTTCAGTAATGAAGAATTCTACGCCCTGGCGACACCACAGATCGGCCGCGGCAAAAACGCCTTCCGTCAGGACTACGGCCGCTACAACGTCACCCGGGCAACATTTAACCGCCATGCTTTCCGCACTCCGAGTCTGCTGAATTCTGAGCTGACTCATCCGTACATGCACGCGGGCACCCTGACCACGCTCAGGCAGGCTGTGGCCTGGCACTTTTCGCCAACGGTGTCACTGGCGGATTACGATTATGGCCTGCAACAGCTGCCGCAGTACGCCGGTCTGGATACCAATACCAGCCCGTACGAACCACTCACGGAAAGCATCAGCAACTCCTACGTGGCACAGTCGCGCAGCCGTCTGTACGAGGACGATTACCGCCTGATCTCCGCCACTGATCAGGCCATCGATGATTACGTTGAGTTCCTGAAAACACTGACCTCGGACTGTCTGCAGAGCGCTGCCTGTGTTGCCCGCTGGATGCCGGACCCAACACGCCGCAGCCCTGACGGTATGCGTCTTGATCCGATCCTGAGTGTGTTTGATAACTCCGCTGTGTTTGCCGTGTATCCACCGGACCCGTCAGAAAGTGCGGCGGCGTCGTTCCCGGATCTGTCTGCCATTCCGGAATATCCGGTAGGCGTCTGCCGTGCTTCTGGCATTGCAGCCCCGGATGAAACCGGTGTGACACGGGGCTTCAGTGCTGCAACGGCGCCGGCGTTTGAGCGCCAGCTGGGTTATGCCTGGTTTGCCAACCAGCGTCTGTATGTGGATTCTGTGCTGATGAGCGGATCGGTGGCGGCTGCCGACATCGACGGTGACTGCGATATTGATCTGATCGTGGGCAGCGGTTATCCGCAGGGTATCCGCGTGTTCCTGAACACCAATGGTGTGTTCAGCGCATCACCGGATAATTACGGCCTGAATGATCAGGTGACGGATCTGGCCGCATTTTCACTGGCGGATGTGAACGGTGATGGCTGGCCGGACCTGTTCGCCGGTCACATCATGACGGAAGATGCCCGGCTGTGGCTGAATAATGGCGAAGGTGCCTTTATTCCGGTAACCGAGTTCGGTTTCTCTTCCGTGCGTATGACGCACAATGCTGCATTCGCTGACGTGGATGACGATGGCGATCTGGATCTGTTCACCGCGAACTGGTCGGTACAGAATACTTTCGAAGAGCCGCACCTGTGGCTGAACGATGGCCGTGGCTATTTCAGTGCCGATGACGATACCGGTATTGAAGGCACGTTTGGTGAGCGCGATTTCACCATGACGCCGAACTTTGCTGACATGAACGATGATGGCCATGCCGATATTCTCAGTGCGGCAGATTTCCTCACCGCGCAGGTGTATCAGGGACACGGTGACAGTCAGTTCTCCAATGCTACGGATATCAATGTGATCACCGATGAAAACGCCATGGGCGCGGCTCTGGGCGATTACGATAACGACGGAGATCTCGACTGGTTTGTCAGCAACATTTATGACGCTGAGGTCATGAGTGGCCGCGAATCAGAAACCGAGGGCAACTGGGGCCCTACCGGCAACCGTCTGTACCGCAATGACTCGTTACCGGCGGATGATATTGTTCTCACCGACGTGACAGATGATGCCGGTGTGCGTGACGGCGCCTGGGCCTGGGGTGTGTGTTTCAAAGACTTCAATAACGATGGCTGGCTGGATCTGTTCCAGGTCAATGGTTATGGCTTTGCCGACGGTGACTTCCAGTCCCCTCTGTTTGACCTGCTGGATGGCATGGGTATGACCAGCATGCTGGGTATTCTGGACCGGGGTTATGAATCCTCGACGGATCTGCTGGATGCTATCTATGCCGAATACTCTGACTACAGCCACATCGATGACCTGCTGGATCATGAATACTCCTCTGAATCTGAGTTCCGGGCGGCGGTAGAAAACCTGTACGCCGGGGCCGAAATGATCCGCCTGACCGATTCGGTTTACCGCGAATTCCGCAGTAAACCTGCCCGCCTGTTCATGAACAATCAGGACGGTACGTTCAGCGAGAAGGCGACGATGCATGGCATTGCTGACCGCAATGAAGGCCGTGGCATTGTCTGTAACGACTTTGATCGTGATGGTGACATCGATATCCTGATTCTGAATCACACGGGTGCGCCGTCTTATTACGAGAACCATTTCCGCCAGCAGGGCAGGGATGATGATCATTTCCTCAACATCCGTCTGCAGGGTAAAGAAGGCAACCGTCCGGCCTACGGAGCTAAAGTGAGCGTCACCAGTGCGTCACTGAATCAGTACCGTGAGATGCGGTTTGAAAATAACTACAACTCCAACAACGCACCTGAACTGCACTTTGGTCTCGGCACAGATCAGCAGGTCACACGGATACGCGTAGAGTGGCCTGACGGACAGGTCAGTACGCTGAATAATGTCAGTGCTGACCAGTTTCTGGTGATTGAGCACCCGTCCATCGTGCACTGAGCCTGTAACAGAACTGTCATTAATCCGTAGTAATTTCGCCCCTGAACTTTCCGGGGTGCGTGCTGTACCCCGGCGTCTTAACCACCGGGGGAATCATGCACTTTTCCACACGACTTTTTCTTTCTCTGGCGCTGCTGCTGACGGGCTTGCCGTCGGCAATGGCTGCCACCACTGTGGTCTATATCAGCGGGGATGATACAGACGGCATCGCTGTAGAAATCGGCGATAAAAAGCAGCTGGTCAATCAGGCCGGCTTCGCTATTTTTGATCTGGATCCGGGCAGCTACGACGCTGTATTTACTCAGTTTGCCGAATGGATCGGTGAAACGCCGCTGACCATTGAAGCCGCCGATACCGACAAAGACATCTTTGTAGAAATGCTCGGTGGTGAAGCGGTGGCGGAAGTCCGCCCGGCAGACAAAACCGCGACCGGTGTGGTCAGTGGTCGTCTGATCTCCCGTGAAACCGGCGGCCCGGTTGCCGGTGCCCGTGTGGGTGTGGTCGACAGCGACATCGGTGTGATGTCGGACGACGACGGCGCCTTCGAACTGGAACTGCCACGCGGTAAATACGACCTGAAAGTGGCTGATCCGAACTACAACCGCAAAGAAATCCGCGGTGTGTACAGCCTGCCGGGCGTGCCTATTTCTCTTGATATCGACCTCAGCCTGGCCGGCAGTGGTGTGATTGAAGAAGTTGTTGCTGTGGGTACTTACATCCCGGCAACGTCTACCGCTCAGGAACGTGATGCGTCTGCTGTTCTTGATTCCATCGGTGCTGAGCAGATGTCCCGCTTTGGCGACTCCAGCGCTGCATCGGCTCTGACCCGTGTGGCCGGTGTGTCTGTGGTGGGTGGCCAGTACGCCGTTGTGCGTGGCATGGCAGGCCGTTATATCTCTTCCACGCTGAATGGCAGCCTGATGCCAAGTACTGACCCGATGAAGCGCGACGTGCCACTGGATCTGTTCCCGGCCAGCGTACTCGGCGGTATCGACATTCAGAAAGCCTTCACGCCAGATCTGCCGGGCGACTCTACCGGTGGTGCTATCCGTATGACCACCAAAGGTCTGCCGGATGACGGTTCCGGTTCAAAAATCACCGCAACCCTGGGTATGAACAGCCGTACCACCTTCAGCGACATCAATGGCTATGAAGGCGGCAGCACCGACTTCCTCGGCTTTGATGACGGCACCCGCGAAATGCCGACCTACGCTGATGATCTGACTGACGGCGGCCGTGACAGCGTGAACTACTGTGCCAACACATCACTGTGTCTGACGCCGGAGCAGGGTGTTGAACTGAGCGAATCGTTTGAAAACATTTACAACGTCAGCCAGGTTCAGGCGAAACCGGAAAAAGGTTTTTCTGTGTCCACCGGCAACCTGTATGACTCAGGTTTCGGTAATTATTTTGCCTTCCAGTACAAAGACAAGTGGTCTGCCCGTCATGATGCGCAGATTGACGATGCCGTTACCGTCGGCAGCTACGAGCGTACCAAGCGTAATATCGATGTCACCGGTTATATGGCCATCGGTAAAGACGCGGATAACTGGTCGGTTCTGAGTAAAACCATTCTGCTGCGCAAAACCGACAACACCATTAAAACCTCCAGCGTGTTCGACGATTCCAAAGATCAGGATAACGATACCATCCTGCTGCAGTGGGTTGAGCGTCAGTATGTTGGTCAGCAATTTTCCGGTGATTTTTTCTGGAATACCGGCAGTGTTGAGCACACCCTTGAATGGCGTGCAGGTATTGCCCAGACCGGCCGTTACGAGCCTGACCGTCGTCAGTATTCCTTTATTAACGGCAACATCCTGCCGGGTTCACTCGAACGTCGTTTCTCTGACCTGACGGAAACCGCACTGGATTTCGGACTGGATTACAAACTGGAATGGATGATTGACGACTCTTTCTACGCGCGTCTGAAAACCGGTCTGATGGCCAACAATAAAGACCGTGATGTTGAGCTTGGCCGTTTCGGTATCCTGACGCTGAATTCAGGTGCTGATCAGACGGGTTCACTGGAAGAAATTCTCAGCGATCAGGCATTTGAAAACGGTGATTATGCCGTCACTACCCGTACCGCTGACACCGATAATTATTCCGCCAAAGACGAAATGCTGGCTGCTTATCTGACCGGTGAACTGGAATATTACGACTACACCCTGATTGCCGGTGCCCGCGTGGAAGATGCCACTCAGTCGCTGGAATATCCGGATGCACCGTCTGCGGATAACGAACTGGAATCCAATAAAGTTCTGCCTATGATCGGTGCCGTATGGCGTGCCACGGAAGAACTGCAGTTCCGTGCCAGCATGAGCCAGACCATTTCCCGTCCGGGCCTGACTGAACGTTCTGAATCGGCCCAGTACGATCCGGATACAGACGATCTGATCCGTGGTAATCCGGACCTGGTTATTTCCGACATTACCAACCTCGACCTGCGTGCGGAATATTATTTCTCCGATGACGAAAGCATCACTCTGGCGCTGTTCAATAAAACCGTGGACGCCCCGATTGAACGTACCGTTATTGAAGGTGATGGTTCTGCTGTTGATGGCTTTACCTACCAGAACGAAGACACAGCAACTCTCTCTGGTGTGGAACTGGATTTCCGTAAAAACACCTTTGAAGGTGACAGTTTCTCCACCTTTGTCGGCGGTAACCTGTCGTATATCGACTCCGAAGTTACCCTCAGTGCCAACAGTGCAAAACTCGAAGGTATTGAGACCCGCCAATTGCAGGGACAGTCTGAAATTCTCGGGAATTTACAGCTCGGCTTTGACCATTACCCGACCGGTCAGTCTCTGACATTGCTGATTAATTACTACGACGACCGTATTTATGCGGTGAGCCGTGGTGCCTTCGGACTGGAGATGGAAGACGGCCGTACCACCTTTGATCTGGTCTATCAGTACGACGTGAATGAGAACCTGAAAATTAAAGCGAAGGCGAAAAATCTGACCGACGCGAAAGTCTCTTATTCCCGCGATGACCGCGAGATTGAAAGCTATTACGAAGGCACGGATTACACCGCGTCTGTTGAGTATATGTTCTGATAAAAAAGTTTAACGGTGCAGAGAGCTGTAACTTTAGTGTCATCTTTCTGGTTAACAATCTGCACCGAATTTCCACATTACACAGAGGAATTACCATGGAAATCAAAAAGCATTATTTAGCAGTTGCCATCGCTTCAGCCACTCTGGTTGGCTGTGGTGGTTCAAGCAGCAGTGGCGGCGGTAGCGATACTCCGGAAACTCCTGAGCTGCCTTCATTCGTAAGCTGTGACGGTGACGTTTGTACTCTGAGCGGTACCATCAACGACGACTACACTCTGACTGCCGATACCACCTGGATCCTGAGCGGTTTCGTAAAAGTTGGTCTGGGTAACGGTGGCGTTTCCAGCGCGGCTGACGTACAGGCTCTGAAAGATGACGGTGCAACTCTGACCATCGAACCAGGCACTCACGTACGTGCCCTGAACGACGGTGTGCTGCTGGTTACCCGTGGTTCCAAACTGATGGCAGAAGGTACTGCCGAAGCACCGATCACCTTCAGCTCTTATCAGGATGATGACTTTGACGGCATGGGTGAATGGGGTGGTGTGATCGTACAGGGCTTTGCTCCTCAGTACGGTGCAGGTAACACTGGCGCCTGTTTCGACGGCAACACTGACGAAGTCTGTAACGTTGTTGGTGAAGGCGGTACTGGTGTAGGTTTCTACGGTGGTAACGAACCGGCTGACAACAGCGGTGTGATCAAATACGTCCGTATCGCCGAAGGCGGTAAAGTGGCTGGTCCTAACAACGAAATCAACGGTCTGACCCTGCAGGGTGTTGGTCACGGTACTGAGATCGACTACGTTCAGATCCACAACAACCTGGACGACGGTATCGAGTGGTTCGGTGGTACTGTTAACGTGACTCACGCTGTACTGACCGGTAACGACGATGACGATATCGACTTCGACACCGGCTACAAAGGCAACATCCAGTTCGCTATCGTACGTAAGAATCCTGATGCCACTGCGCCTCAGGGCAGCAACGACCCACGCGGTATCGAAGCTAACTCTTCTGACGACGAGTACGTTCCACAGACTGAAGGTGCGGTTGCTAACGTCACCATCATCGGTTCTGCAGTGAACAAAGCCGAAAACAGCAACGGCGATGGCCTGCAGCCTGGCATGCGTCTGCGTGGTTCTCTGACCACCCGCATCTACAACACTGCGGTTGTTAACTTTGATGACTGTGTCCGTGTTGATGACTCTGACACTGACGGCGACGACACTGTTGACGATTTCTCCGACGTCACTCTGGTTAACGTGATCGGCGCTTGTGATGACAAGTTCTACGCCAAGCGTGATGCCGACGTTGAGAACGGTACAGTGGGTATGGAAAGCGCCATCACTCTGGACTCTGCGGTTGCGATCACCAACGATTTCGCTGCAGACCTGAGCGCTGTGTCTTTCTCTGCTGTTGCTAACGGTTCAGGCTTCGCCTTCGAAGCAACCGATTACATCGGTGCGGTTGAGCCAGGTACTGCTGCTGTTGACGCATGGTGGGCTGGCTGGGTCATCGACGGTTCTCTGGACGACGTAGCTGAAACGTTCAGCGGTAACGTTCAGTAAGATCTGTCAGATTATCTGACCTCATAAAACGGCACCTTAGGGTGCCGTTTTTTTTATTCCTGCCAGCCTTGTATCGGCTGCCGGGAAAGACAGGCCGGATGAAATATTTCCTTCATATTTCCTTCATCTCTGTCACAAAAATGTCATCTCTTCTCCGTATCCTCATCGCCTGAAAAGAACACCCTTGAACGGCACATTTACGTCAGGAATTTATTATGGCTATCAGAAAACGCCTGCTGAGTGCGATGGCACTCACCACCCTCGGGCTGACCACTTCCCTCGCTTTTGCCGCATCGCTGAACGATGCCGTCGACGAAGGTGTGGAGCGGGTAGAAAAAGCCCAGTCGTCACAGAAAAAAATTGATTCTCTGGATAAGGATATTCAGTCAGCTGAACGCGATTACCGCGCACTGATGAAAGAAATCGAAGGTCTGAATGTGTATATCGAACAGCTGGACAACCAGCTGAATGCACAGAACAAAGAACTGGCCGGTATTGAAAACAGCATGGAACAGGCGTCACTCGTTGAGCGCCAGATCATGCCACTGATGCTGCGCATGATTGATGCGTACGAACTGTTCGTTAAAGCCGACGTGCCGTACAAAAAAGAAGAGCGTATGGCCAGCGTCGAAAAACTGCAGGCGCTGATGGGCCGCTCTGATGTCACGGTTGCTGAGAAATACCGCAAAGTGATGGAAGCCTTCCAGAACGAAATGGAAGCAGGCCGCACCATCGATTCTTACCGTGGAACTCTGGCTGCCAGTTCCGGCGGTGCCGCGGAACGTGAAGTCGACTTCCTGCGTATCGGCCGCATTGCGCTGATGTATCAGTCACTGGACGGTGAAGAACTGGGCATCTGGAATAAAGCTGCCAACAGCTGGGAACCTCTGGACCCGGCCTACAAAAGCAAGGTCATTGCCGGTATCCGTATCGCCCGTGAACAGGCCGCACCTGATCTGATTAAAGTCCCTGTCTCTGCTCCTCAGGAGGCCAAATAATGAAATTCCGTCAACTGATCTGCTCCGTCGTTCTGGCGGCTGCACTGCCACTGACTGCTGTGGCTGAAACCACTGATCTCGACAGCCTGCTGTCTCTGGTAAAACAGGGTCAGGCGCGTGATAACAAAGAATTCAACCAGCGTCTGGCCGAATTCAACAGCTCCAGAGCACAGCAGGAACAACTGCTGAAAGACGCTCAGGCAGAGCGTGCCCGTCTGGAAGCTCTGAGCGCCCAGAAAGAAGAAACCTTCCGTACCAATGAGCAGGCACTGGCCGACGCACAGGAGCGTCTGACCGAGCGTCTGGGCGCTCTGAAAGAACTCTTCGGTGTGCTGCAGCAGGTGGCTGGTGACACCAAGTCGGTATTCGAAGGCTCTGTCATCAGCTCGCAGCTGCCGGGCCGTGATGAGTTCCTCACCGACCTGATCCGTGTGGCGGGTGCGACGTCAGAACTGCCGTCGATCGAGCAGCTGGAACAGCTGTGGTTCGAAATTCAGCGCGAAGCCACCTACAGCGGTGACGTGACTCAGTACATGGCGGATGTGGTGATGCCAAACGGCGAAACCACTCAGAAAGACGTGACCCGTGTGGGTGCATTCAACGCCGTGGCTAATGGCCTTTACCTGAACTGGGATCTGGAAACCGGACGTCTGGTTGAACTGGATAAGCAGCCTTCCGGCCGTTACACCAGCGCCATTGCTGATCTGGAATCCGCGACCGGCAACAGCATGACCGGCTTCTGGGTTGACCCGTCCAAAGGTCAGCTGCTCACTATCCTGGGGCAGACTCCGGAACTGGGTGACCGTGTACAGCAGGGTGGCGAAGTAGGTTACATCATCCTCGCTCTGGCGGTGATCGGTATCCTGCTGGCGGTATGGCGCATCATCGTGCTGCTGGGCGAGAAAGCCAGAGTCATGAAGCAGATGAAGTCTGATACAGCGGATGAAGGCAACTCTCTGGGCCGCGTGATGGCGGTCTATAACGCCAACAAAGGCAGTGACACTGAAACTCTGGAACTGCACCTGGGTGAAGCCATTGCCGCTGAAATTCCGAAACTGACCCGTGGTATCGGCTGGATCAAGATCATCTCTGTGGTGGCGCCTCTGCTGGGTCTGCTGGGTACCGTGACCGGTATGATCGACGTGTTCGAAACCATGTCTCTGTTCGGTACCGGTGATCCGAAACTGATGGCCGGTGGTATTTCCCAGGCACTGATCACCACGGTACTGGGTCTGGTAGCGGCGATCCCGTGTGTGTTCCTGCACACCCTGACCAACAACGTCAGCCGCTCTCTGATCATGATTCTGGAAGAACGCGCTACCGGTATTCTGGCGCGTCAGTCTGAACTCAAAGAAGCTGCCTGATCATGTACGAGTTATTCGAACCCGTTTATCTGTTCATGGAGAGGGGGGGGCCCGTCCTTAACCTCATCTTCCTGCTGATTTTCTTTCTCTGGCTGTTTGTGCTGGAACGGGTTGCCTACTTCGCCTTCTTTCACAAAAGTGAGCTGAAGGACGCAGTCAACGAATGGGAAGGGCGCAAAGAGCGCGCTTCCTGGTCAGCGCACCAGATCCGTCATGATCTGGTGACCCGCCTGACCAGTGGCCTCGACAGCAATATGAGCACCATCAAGATGCTCATTGGTCTGGCGCCGCTGTTCGGTCTGCTCGGCACCGTGTACGGCATGATCAGCGTGTTTGATGTGATGGCCTTTCAGGGCACCGGCAGTCCGAAAGCGATGGCCTCCGGTATCTCTCAGGCAACCATTCCGACTATGGCCGGGATGGTGGGTGCGATCACCGGTGTGTTCGCCCAGTCACTGCTCGACCGTTACATCAAGCGTGAAAAAATCCGTGTTGAAGATCGTCTGACCTTCGACCACTAATTTGTGAGAACCCCATTATGAGACGCAGTTTTTCCAGCTCACACCAGACCGAAGCCGAAGGTGAAATCGACATCACCCCGATGCTGGACGTGGTTTTTATCATGCTCATCTTCTTTATCGTGACGGCTTCATTCGTGAAGGAATCCGGTATTGAAGTGAACCGTCCGGACGCCAGCACGGCCCAGGCCAAGCCGCGCGCCAACATCCTCATTGCGGTTAACGCAGCGGATGAAATCTGGATCAACAAACGCCGTGTGGACGTCAGCCAGGTGCGCGCCAACATCGAGCGTCTGCACGCTGAAAACCCACAGGGTACTGTGGTGATTCAGGCGGATGAAGAGTCCAACACCAAAGCCGTTGTGGCGGTGATGGATGCGGCCCGTGCAGCCGGTGTGTACGACGTTTCACTGTCGACAGAGGCCAAGTGATATGCCGATGCTGACCCGACTGGGCGGTGCATTCATCCTCGCGCTGGCGGCCACCATCGCTGTGTTCTGGGTGATGCAGAGCCTGATTCACAGCGGCGGATCAGTGCTCAAGCCGGAAGATTACGGCCGTATTCACAGCTTTGTGATGAACAAGCAGGACGATGATGTTCAGACCAAAGACCGTCAGCCGAAAAAGCCGCCGGTAGCCCCGAAAGAGCCACCTAAGCCGGATATGGTCAAGCCGGAGCTGATGTCCTCAAACTCATCGGATCTGTCCGTTGGCGCGCTGGATTTCGCCACAGATCTGGCACTGGACGCCGGTCTCGCCGGGGCCGGTGGTGACGGTGAGATGATGCCCATCGTGAAAGTCGCCCCGACCTATCCGCGCCGGGCTGCCCAGCGGGGGATCGAAGGCTATGTCGTCGTCGAGTTTACGGTTTCTTCGCTCGGCACTGTGATTGACCCTGTGGTGATCGAAGCGGAACCACCGGGCATGTTCGACAGCGCGGCGATTGATGCGGTGAAGAAGTTCAAATACAAGCCGCAGATGTCCGATGGCAAAGCGGTGGATGTGCCGGGTGTACGTAACATCATCCGTTTTGAACTTGAAAAATAAGTGAGAGGCCGGAGGTAACGCTATGAAAAAAATCCTAATTGCACTGGTTCTGGTAACCGCCTTTGGTGCCCATCCCGGCAAAATTTCTCTGGTGCCTGCAGCGGCCGCGGAAGAAGACGCCGGTTCGTCGCGGGTACGTCGCACTCAGACCATGCGTCCGGAGATTTATAAAAAGCTCGAAGAAGCCCGTGATGTGGCGGATAACGGTGACACGGCCGGAGCCCTGGAGCTGCTGCAGAAGCTGGAGAGCCGCAAGCGTAACTCCTATGAAACGGCGATGACGCACAGTATCTACGCCTACGTGTATTCGATGGCAGAGCGCTATGACGACGCCACGCGTGAGTATGAAACCATTCTGGGAATTGCTCAGGCACCGGACAGTCTGCGTCAGACCACCCGTTTCACGCTGGCTCAGCTTTACATGATGCAGGAGAAATACAGCGACGCTCTGAAGACGCTGAACACCTGGATGGAGAGTTCAGAGAAAGCCGGTGCGGACTCCTACGTTCTGCGGGCTCAGATTGAGTATCAGATGGAGGCCTTCCCTGCCTCGCTGAAGGATATTCAGACTGCACTGAACCTGCGCCGTCAGGCTGGCAGTGTGCCTCAGGAAAACTGGCTGCTGCTGGAGCGTGCGGCCTTATTCCAGATGAAAGACTATAAAGGTCTGGCACAGAATCTGGAAGCGCTGGTGGCTAATTATCCGAAGTCAGAATACTGGGTGCAGCTGGCGGCTGTGTATAACGAACTGGGCGCACCGAAAAAAGAACTGGCTACGCTGGAAACCGCGTACGACCAGAAAATGCTGACCAAGGAAAACGAGCTGATCAACTACGCACAGGCATTGCTGGGTATGGATATTCCTTACAAGGCCGGACAGGTTCTGAGCAAAGGCATGAAAGATGGCGTTGTTGAAGAATCCGCGCGTAATCTGTCCCTGCTGGGCGATGCCTGGATGCTGGCCAAGGAATACGACAGCGCCATCGTAGCTATGACCAAAGCGGCGCAGGAATCCGGCAAGGGTCTCGACTACTTCAAGCTGGCGCAGATTTATACCCAGCGTCAGGAGTGGACCCAGGCTCTCGATTTTGCTGATAAAGCGCTGGATTCCGGCGATCTGAAACTGCCGTCGCAGGCTCTGATCATCAAAGGTCTGGCGCAGTTTAATCTGGACCGTCTGGAGTCGGCGGCAGCAACCTTCTTCCAGGCCGGGCGTTACCCGGAAGCGGAGAAAACCGCTCACCAGTGGCAGGACTTTATCGAAAGCGAACAGCAGCGTCGTGAGTACATTGCCGCAGCCAGTGATAACTGATTCATTCTGCAGGTCATAAAAAAACCGGGTCTGGTAACAGATCCGGCTTTTTTTATGGGCGTGAGGTGGCGCGTTTATTTACGCTTTTCAGTCCAGGCCCAGGTCATGTTGGCGCTCACTGATTCCGTACCGGTTTCATCGGACAGGGTGCATGGCACCAGCACTTCGCCTTTGGGTTCGTCAATCATCCGCTGACGTTCCGCCGCGCTTAAGGTGGCCGTTGCCGTCAGCGTGCCTTTGGTGCGCTTCAGATAGTTCAGTTCCATGGTCTTGATGACCAGAACCTTGTTGTCCGGCACGTTCATGGCAGCGACAAACCCGGTCGCTGATTCAGCCGCCAGCGCCATGGCAGCGGCGTGCAGGGTGCCAATGTGATTCCCCACTTTACGGCGGTAGCGGATGGTGACGGTGCAGGTTTCCGGTGTCAGTACCTCAAAACGCACCCCCGACGTTCCGGCATAAGGAATGATTTTACCCAGCATGAAAGAGCGGGCTCCGGCGCGCCAGCCCGCGGGCAGCAGGTCGACTTTGGCCATGGTTTTGCTGAGTTTATTGGGCTTGCTCATCATACTCTCCGTTGTCGTGGTGGGAGGATTGTAAATGACTGGAGAGCAGGAACACATCCTCAATTGCCCTGTCGAGTTCATCTGCCTGAATCCGGTAACCGGGCTGGCACACCAGCAGCCAGCCATCCGACCATTCCACATGTAGGCCCGGATGATTCAGTAACCAGCCGATCACATCCGGCAGGAACCAGCGGCGCATGCGGTGTCGGCTGTCGCTGAAACAGCACCAGCCCGCCAGCCTGCGGGGCAGGTCCTTATCCGTCAGGCGTTGCAGGCGGTCGCCATAGGTGGGGGTGAAGCTGTCTTCGTTCAGCCAGGGGCGGCGGCTGATACACAGGCGCCCCTCAAGGGCTACCGGACAGTGCAGCAGCAGGACGGTGGTTTCTTCAACGCCATTCCGGGTCAGCGTGCTGCAGTCAAAGACAGACAGGCTGTCGTCCTGATCAATCCAGTGGCGGCCTGACGCGGAGGCCGCACAGGCAAGGCTGCGGAACTGGCGGAACCTGAGCTCACGGCTGAAGGGCTGGCGCGGGCTGTAACGCCAGCGGTGATTGAGGGCAAAATCCTGTAACTGCCGGGCACGTTCGGTTCTGGCCCGGCTGAGGAACCACAGGCACAGGCCTGCGCTGAGGCAGAAGAAGCAGGTCAGGAGAAAGGTCAGCATCTCCTGATAGTACAGATTCTGAGCGGATCAGGAAGCGCTGAATACCGCTTTGGTCGCTTCGATTTCCTCACACAGGGCTTCATCCATGATGACGTCGTTGTCGGTTTCCAGCCCTAAACGACGGAAAGCCCCGATTTCGGCCCGGTTGACCGAGGCCAGCGGATGTTCTGTGCCGGCATAGCTTTCGATGACGGTGACCTGCACCAGATCAGTCAGATCCGCTTCTTCCGGCTGGCGTTTCAGATCCAGATATTCACGCGGTACGTTAACCAGCTCAGCTGGCAGCCCCCAGCTTTTGAGAAGGTAGGAGCCCAGTGAGGCATGCAGCTTATCCATCACATAATCCAGTGATACACCGTCCTGCAGCAGCTGGCCGTTGTTTTCGGCGTACGACAACAACGGCAGTTTGCCGATCTGGTGAATCAGACCGGCCAGTAATGCCTGATCCGGCGGCAGGCTCGAGAAATGCCGTGCCAGTACCTGCGCCGCCGCAGCGATGGCTACCGACTGACTCCAGCAATCGTGCATGCGCTGATCGATCTGATCATTGGTGGCCTGAAACAGCTGCTGCATGGAGAGGCTGACGACCAGCGTGGCGGTGTAATCAATCCCCAGCCGCGAAATCGCCGTGTTGAGGTCGGTGATAGGTACCGGGCTGCGCACCAGCGGGCTGTTGGCCACACGCAGCAGGCGGGCGCACATGGCCGGATCTTTGGTCAGGCAGTTGATGATGTCATCAATGGTGGCGTCCGGGTCTTCCGCGACATGGCGGATGCTCAGGGCAATTTCCGGAAGGGTGGGTAGTACCAGTTTATCGCTGCGCAGTTGCTGGCGGATGTCGTCCCTGACCTGTTTGACTAATTCCACGGACATAAGCCGGCTCCTGTAGTTGCCCGGCTGTGGTCGGATCCGGGATCAGTTTGCTTTTTCCTCAGTATAGAAGAGCTTTTCGAGCCTGATGTCGCAGTCGCCGATCCGGGCCTCCAGTTCAGCATCATCGGCACTGATCACAGCCAGACCGGTGCGGTCACAGGCAGCCGCCAGCTCACCGATGTTTTTGCCGTCGCGGCTGATGCCGGTCATCACGTCCGGCAGTGCATCATCGCTGTATACCTTGTAGAGGTGACGCTTGCTCTTGCCCAGATACTGCAGACGGGCGACCACTTCCTGCCCGGTGTAACAGCCTTTGGTAAAACTGATCCCGCCCTGGGTCTGCCAGCCAATGTACTGGGGCACCCAGGCATCCTGAGACGCCGGTGTAACCCAGACCCAACCGCTGGCAATGTCCTGGTTCTGCCATTCGGCTTCCGGCATCAGGGGGCCGGATAACCAGCCGGAGATGACCTGAGGTGAGTCCGTCCAGAGCTCCTCACGGCCATCCGGCCAGTTCAGCAGGATGCCGTCTTCCTGATTGGCTACGGCGCGCTGGTCGGAGTTCAGAGCGATACGTCCGAGCAGACTCAGGCCGGATTCCGCGAGCTGTGTTTTATAGAAGACGGCGTATTTTTTCAGGTGGTCGAGCAGGGGCTGCAGCTGCAGCGCTGGCAGTCGCAGCAGAAAGTCGTCGCCCTGGCGCACCACAATAAAGTTGGCGACCATGCGCCCTTTGGCACTGCAGCAGGCACCGGGTACCCAGGTGTCTTCCGTCAGCTTAGTGACGTCACAGGTCAGCTGGCCCTGCAGCAGGCGTTCACTGTCCGGACCTGAAATGCGCAGCACGGCAAATTCAGACAGCACTGTGGCTGCCGGGCGCTTGCCGTCATCACTGTGGGGCACGAAGCCGCCGGGGCCAATTTTTCCGAATTCGTCGTACATGTGGGTATCTTGTCTCTGTATTCAGGAAGTTCACCGGTTACCTGCGGCGATTTCCGGGTATAATTCACGCCACCGGAGGAATTACCTGTGACTGATATCGAAGCTAAACGCGCAGCCTGGCACAGCCGCCGTGGCATGCTGGAACTGGATGTATTACTGATGCCCTTCGCTGAGGAAGCCTATCCCGGCCTGAGCGCAGAGGACAAGGTGCGCTTCCGCCAACTGCTGGACTGCGAAGATCCTGATCTGTTTACCTGGTTTCTCGAGCACCGTGTGCCTGAAGACCCGGATCTGGCCCGTATGGTCAACCTGGTGCTGGAGCATGCGCAGAACCGCCGCTGAGTGGTCGCTGCAGCCATCACGGCGCCAGCGCAGCCTGAACCTTCTGTTCCTGCTGCTGGCCGCCGCCCTGATTATTCCCTTCTCAATACCGCTGGCACTGCTGGTTGCTGTCGCAGGTCTGCTGCTGATGGTGGTTGTATCACGCCCACCGGTTCCGGCACTGGGTGTTGGTAACGACGGCTGGTGGATCAGCTGGCGGGGTGAGCGCCGTTCCGTAGAGTGGCGCAGTGGCAGCCAGCGTCTGCCTGATCAGTTATATCTGGTATGGGGCTTCTGGCCCTGGCAGACCCTGCATATCAGGGCGGACAGCTGCCGCAGTGCGGATGATTTCCGGCGTCTGAAAGCAGCCTTGTACGGCAGCCAGTAAACGCCGGCCTTCAGATTTCGCCGAGTTCCTTGATGTACTTGGACGTCAGTACAATATCGAAAGCGCGGGGCAGGGCATCCGGATAATCGCGGCTGTAGTGCAGACCACGGCTTTCCTTGCGGCGCAGGGCTGAGCGGATGATGATGTCGGCGACGTCTACCAGATTCCTGAGCTCCAGCAGGTCATGGGTGACCTTATGATGGCTGTAGAATTCCTGAATTTCCTGACGCAGTAACTCGACTCTGTGTTTGGCCCGCAGCAGGCGCTTATTGGTGCGGACAATGCCCACGTAATCCCACATAAAACGACGCAGTTCATCCCAGTTGTGGGAGATCACCACGTCTTCATCTGAATCGGTCACCTGACTGGCATCCCAGCAGGGGACGGTTTCAACCTCTGCACTGAAGTCGGTGGTAGCCATGATGTGTTCAGCCGCCGCGCGGCCATACACCAGACATTCCAGCAGCGAATTGCTGGCCAGACGGTTGGCACCGTGCAGGCCGGTAGAGGCGGTTTCGCCGATGGCGTAAAGGCGGGCAATGTCGGTGCGGCCATTGTTGTCGGTAACCACGCCACCGCAGGTATAGTGCGCGGCCGGTACTACAGGAATGGGTTCCCGGGTCATGTCGATGCCGAGTTCCAGACAGCGTTCGTATATGGTCGGAAAGTGGCTGCGGATGAAGTCGGCCGGTTTGTGCGATATATCCAGATACAGGCAGTCGGCACCTAAGCGCTTCATCTCATGGTCAATGGCGCGGGCGACCACGTCGCGCGGGGCCAGTTCTTCACGTGAGTCAAAATGATGCATGAAGCGGCTGCCGTCCGGCAACAGCAGATGACCGCCTTCGCCTCGTACGGCCTCGGTGATCAGGAATGACTTGGCCTGCTGATGGTAGAGACAGGTCGGGTGGAACTGATTGAATTCCATATTGGCCACCCGGCAGCCGGCACGCCAAGCCATGGCAATGCCATCACCTGAGGTACCGTCCGGGTTGCTGGTATAGAGGTAAACCTTGCTGGCACCGCCGGTGGCGAGCACCGTAGCATGGGCGGTAATGGCTTCCACCTCACCACTGCGGTTGTTGAGGAAGTAACCGCCGATACAGGCCTGCCCCGTCATACCCAGCTTCTCGCGGGTGATCAGATCAATGGCAATGTAGTCCTGCAGCAGGGTCAGATTCGGACGTTCTTTGGCGCGCTTTACCAGTGTGTCCGAAATCGCCAGACCGGTGGCGTCGGCGGCATGAATGATACGTCGTACACTGTGACCGCCTTCACGCGTCATGTGCAGCTGGTCGCCGTTCTCCCGGGTAAAGGGCACGCCCTGATCAATCAGCCATTGCAGGGCTTCGGCGGAATGC
>CETZ01018564.1_pt1 | contig 50340 bp, 71 predicted proteins | sample 531441 | NCBI WGS metagenome assembly CETZ01 (sample SAMEA2623098, study PRJEB7988) | marine metagenome | isolation source: saline water (ENVO:00002010), including | reverse complement strand
TCTTTTCAAGAAGAAGTGTCAGATTAAGTCGAGACTAATTCACATTAGTCGCTACCGATATTAAGTCATATATGATTATTCACTGAGGCCTCACCTCACAAGAGAGCGAACTATGATTACTACATAGTAACTCCGTTTATTCTTGGCTTTTTCACTATATAAGCCCGATACATTAACTACTGTTATTTGAAATGGACAAACAATGTGATGCGTTCCCTTCTTATATAATACTAGCTTGGATCTTTAGACACTTTTTAGTTATACAAGAAGCCCCTATCTAGGGGCTTCTTACATTGCACTCTATTGACATTAAAAGGACTTTTAAATGAAGAATTCAATTAGTGAATTTGTAAAGGACTACGATGGCGTACACTTACGCGGGGAATCTATTGTTATAGATTTCTACTATAAAGGTGTACGTTGTCGTGAAACTCTCAAGAACCTTAAAGCTACGCAAGCTAATGTGAAGTGGGCCTTTAATAAAAGGAACGTAGTACTTCACGAAATTGCGACCAAGATATTCAGTTACCGCAACCACTTCCCTGACTCTAAGAAAGCAGATCTGTTTGAGCCAGCAGCAATAATACCTACCGTTGCTGAAGCATTAGATACTTGGCTTGAAACCAAGGAATCTGAATATGCACCTAAAACCTTTCGTGGCTACAAGAGTACCGTAGAGAACTACCTTAAGCCTAAGTTTGGTAACAGGCGCATAGACTCACTGATGCAGTCAGAAGTGAAACGTTGGCGCAGTAGAGATCTAGGCCAGCTCACGAACAAGACTATCAACGATATTCTTACACCGTTACGTGGCGCCTTTAAAGATGCTATGGCTGACCGAGTTATCGAGTTCAATCCACTAGAGCATGTTAAGAACTTAGAGCGCGACTCTGAAGACAATGCTGATCCATTCACAACTGAAGAGTTGATTAGAATAGGTAAAGCTGAAACTTCACGCGAGTCAGAACGCAACGCGTTCCTCTTCGCTTGTCACACTGGTGTACGTATTTCTGAATGGCTTTGTTTGGCTTGGGAAGATATCGACCTAGTTAAAGGAGAGGTTTACATTAAGCGTGCTGTTGTTCGTGGTGACTATAAAGTACCAAAGACAAAAGGCAGCGTTAGAACCGTTCACTTAACCAGACAAGCTAAAGAGATATTATTGGCTCAACAAAGTATCTCAAAGATGAACCGTAAGCATACGGTTGAAGTTACCCAATCAGATAAACGTAGAAAGAAGAAGGAAAGTCTCACTTTCGTATTCCCTGACACATTCACACTAGAGCCTTATATAAATAGTGCACGTGTAGCAGAGAGATTCTTCGAAGCGTTTCTTAAGAAACTCAACATTCGATATCGTGGACCTAATCAGGCTCGTCACACATTCGCTAGTAGATTATTAACGACTGGTGCACCTGAAAGATGGATCATGCGAGAAATGGGTCACACTTCCATAATGATGTTCGAAAAACATTACGGCAGATGGATGGATGATGAGATGCCAGGAATGAGTGAACGAGTATCGAATCTTATCGATATGGTCACATCTGAGTCACATGAAAAAATGAAATCTGCGTAAGTTGTTGATTTTATTAGTAAAATAGTGGTGCCCGGGGCCGGACTTGAACCGGCACGCTGTTACCAGCGAGGGATTTTAAATCCGTATGAACAGCCTAGCAAATACACAGGCTTTAAATGTATTGTTCCTAACAAAATCGCTTGTTTAAGTGTTTGATTTACCGTATTTGGGCTAGTTCTTGTTAGGAAATATATAACCCGTATTGCTTAATTATAACAACTGTATATCCTTACAGCATGAGCAAAACAAGAAAACTATTCATATATAAAAATGGGGTTCACATTCAAACCGTGACCTACGTGAAAGCCAATGGGTTTTGGTCGTCTACCCACTTCTTCCGCGACAAATACATTCCATTCGCTCTTCACGAACCGCTTAGCTATCAAAAAGAATGTTTAATTAAAGGTGGGTTTACTTGGAAATGGAACTAGCTTTACTAATCAGACCAATCCATTGAGGATTCATAAGACATAGGGGCGATCGCCCCTATCAATTTTTTATTGATGATGTTTTAGGGGTTGAATACTATGGGCGCTCATCTAGCACCATGCTTAATATAACGCTTCCTTGCTTGCCTGGCCCGATTATTACTTCACCTTCTGGGTAGGTTGTAGAATATGCCCAAATCGTGGGATTCGAATTCCCTTCAACTGCCAACTTCCCCCACGCTATTTTTATTCGAGACCCAGCAAATGAAACGTGATCTCCATCACTATCAATTGACTGACCTTTTTCGACAACCTGTATTCTCGTAACCCCCGCCGCATTTAGGTCAAAGTCCACACCATCCTTAGTAATATTGTATTCTTCTTTGGCGCTAGAGTTTTGATAAGCGGTGACGCGCAGCATAATTACACCGCGCTAATTTCACGCACATAAATCTGTGCGGCTGGGATATCTACAGTATCACCATCTTCATTGGTAATATCTCTGTCGTTAGCGTCGACACTCACAAGAACTTCAGACGCTGAGCAATAAACAACTTGGATATCATCGGTCGATGCTGCCACACCGCTTGGGTCAATACCACTTTTACCATTGATGGTTACTAGCAAATCATTGCCAGATGCAGAAAATGATACATCAGTCCCAGTAAGTAGAGTGGTGGCAATAGACTTAGATTGAATAGTTGCCAAACCATCTGCCGAGGATGGGTTCTTGCATAGATGAGCAACGGTTACATTGTCCTTTAAATACTGGTAACCGTTTTGTTTGATCACAAGCTTAGTAAACATAATTAAACCTTATTAAGTGAATAGCTGTTTGCTATTGGGGTTATTGAATATATTGGTGTTACAGGTTGCAGGCGTAAGCCCGTTAAATCAGTGTTATCTCCACTTAAAAGAACATGAAGTATCTCAGTCTCTGTTAGTTGTTCTACCTCAATAGTTTTTATCTTCTGCAGGTCTTTTATTGAAAGTGCTTGGGCGTCTGAGGCTTGTTCAGCAGTTACGAGATCCAATTTATTGACCTGACTAACTAGCAGAGTTTGGGCCCCTTCTCGCTGCTCGGCCACTATAAGAGTGATTAACTGTCCAGTGTATTGATCCACCGTTAACGGAGCAGCGTTCTGTATTTCTTCAGCAACCACGAAAGTTAAAGCCTGAATGCTCGACAAGCTTGCGCTTAACGCTTGCTCAACCTGTTTAGCTATGATGCTATTTAAGCGCTGATGCTGAATTGACGTTAATATTTGAGCTTCTGAACGATGCTCTGCGGCTGTCGAAATCACGCTTTGTGATGCCGTTTGTTCAACAGTCAACATCGAAGCTTGATGCCGTTCATCTGAAATAGTGGCTTTGCCCACCTGCGAGCTAACAAGATTCAGCACATAACCATTGGTTGCGTGTTCGCCCGTAAGTAAATTTACCGAAAGTGCTTCTGATATTGGCAGAGTAAGTGCTTCATTCTTGATTTCTGCAGTAATGAGGCTAACGGGCTGCGCAACTGGCTCTGGCTCGCTTCCATCATCATAAAACACCCACTGACTATCATCCGTAGGGAAGTTTTGAAGCGTTCCGTCTAGGCTATTCTCTTGCTCATCGTATGTAGTGTCATTGCCACCGATTAGCGACAGCTTTAAATAGTCTCTAGAGTTTGATGGCGTGTCGTAGTCAATAACTCTTAATCGCCTAAGAGACCCGCCAGTGAAATTCCTTGCGCCTTGGTCTGAGCTTACACTTCTGCCTAAAAATGTAATCGTAGAGTTTGCTAAACACGCGCCTCTGAAAGACGTTGTTGCGCCCTCTTTCGCGCCCTCCAAGAAAAGCTCGGCTGTACCGCTAAAACCTCCCGTGTGGTTTCGCACTGAGTAAGTGACCGTTCTAATGTCGCCGCCATTAACTGATGACGAGGACTCTATTGTTTCCGTTCCATTTAAAACTAAAACTTTACCAGTGCTTGACACGCCTATCCTAAAGTGGGAGTTATTACTTTCCGCGTCCGATGGGGTGTTTGAGCCTATGATTGTTTGAACGTTGCCGGTGTTGCTAAAGTCCATTATTATGTCAAAGTTGGACATAACAGGAAGTGGCGGAATATCCACGTAATCATTAGAGTCACTAAAACCAAGCTGATACGCCATTACGCAATAGCCCCGTAATAGTCATCAATGTATAGCACAGAATAACCGCGTGGCACTTGCGCTAAATAGTCACCTACCTTTTCTACTAGACCAAAGCCTGTGACGCGATGCATTACGCCTTGCACTTCTGCGTATACCTGCGGCCTATGCGGGTCTGTGTCTTGCGTGATTGTTATTTTAATCCATCCATTAATTGGTGTTACCTGCTTGGTATTGATGATTTCACCACGAGCCTTTCGCCAGTCATACTCACTTACGTTTTCAAATGGTTTTACCGTGACGTTGGCAGCGTTAAACACAGCGGTTGCAAATCCTAGTGTCAACGTTCCTGCTTCAACCAGGCTGTTCATTTTGTTGGAAAGCCTGTCACCATCAGTTTCTGCGCTGTCTTTCACTTCGTTTTTACGAAAATCGAATCTGCCGCCACCGCTTCTAAATAAAGTTAAAAAAACCCTTACTGACTCGTCAGTGCTTTCAATGGCTTCAAGGGCACTCAGATTGCCTGGGTGTTTATCGAAAATGACGCCCATGTCATTAGCGTTAAGGATAACGCCCCGACTTTCCGTATGCGTCCTTGCTGCGCTCAATGTCTCAAAATCACCTAGCTTCATTAGTTGATGCTCCAGATGCTAGCCATGTTTTCAACAGCCAGTTCATGCGCCTCTTCTAAATCTGCGAGAGTCACATCAGTCATTACACCTGTGGGCGTATCGGCAAGCGACCATTGGATATTGGTTAAATCTTTGCGCTGCGCTGCTAAAATAGCGTTTGCCATGCGAGAAATACTTTGCTCGTCCGCGTCATATTTATTGCCGTTTGATGTGGTAACTACCGCACTATCAAGAAGTTGTTGGCGGGATGCCTTGAATTGATCCACTTGCTCTTGCTGGGCAATGCTATCTCTATCTTCTTGGGTTAGGCGCTGAATGAAGATTTCACCAGATTGTTCTTTGGCTAATAGGGTTTGCCATACGTCTATTTCAGTTAACGAACCATCTTCATTTATGATGTTTCGCTTAAACCCTTCCTTTATACAACCCTCATTCCCCTCATGCCGCCAATATATAATTCCATCGTTGCCTTGCCAGAACTTTTCGACCTTTTCAAAATCTGAGGCTTCTACAAAAGTTAAGTGTGACATTTTATCCCCTTAAAACTGTGCTGTAATTTTGTCGGTGGCTGTTTTGCAACGTAGTTTAAGTGGCTGATCCTTTGTTATTCCACTCAAGCCCGAAACCTGCAATACCAACTCTCTGAATGAGGAACGACTATTGAAAGAGGGGGTAACACCAGCAGCTATTAGCGTTCCGTCTGGCGTTACTACATCAAATGTTCCAACCACCCCCCTCCCAGTTGGGGGAGCCTTTGATACTAATGGGAAGTAGAAGTCGGCCACGGTGGTGGAAACTGCAAAACCATAACAGCCAAGATTATCTCCCGCCGCACCACCAAAAGAGTTAAAGTTAGTGTTTCCAGAACTATAGAGTTCTTGATGGTCAAAGGATTGGCCATCGTCGTTTGAAAACCCGATATAAGCGTTAGCAGTACCTGATATATCGCCTATGTAAATTCGGCCATTCACCGCATTGTTATTCGCCCTGATAGCATTCAGGAAAACTCCATACCCCATGTTAGGCGGGTAGTTTTCTGCGGAACTTCCAGCTCCGGAATAGAACCCACTTGGAAGCTCTTGATGAGCGTTCAAAACCGATGGCGCTAGACCTCCAACACCTGCAGTGCCAACTGTTAAAATATCCCCCGGAGACATTCCTACGTTCTTTGTTGCCGCCGAGCCTAAATACCCCTTAGTAACAACATCATCATTAGCACTCGGTGAAGAAGCTTTAATCCTGCCGTTAGAATCGCGCTTTACGAAGCTGTTAGTCGTGGCGGTTGCACTGGCGCTACTGACTAAAGATTGAATATCTGTGATTAACTGTTGCGCGGCTACGCCAGCTGATGCAGCTGCGGCTGCACTGGGTTTAATCGTGGCTGATGTAGTTCCGGTGCTACCAGGCCAATTATTGTAAAGTGTAATGGTGTTACCACTTACCGACTTCACCTCTACCGGTTCGTTGTAGTTGCCGGCGGTTAATGATGAATTAGCTTTTACACTATCCAGACTTGGGCCCGTATTAACCGTTACTGTTTTACTGCCATTAGTAAAAGACAGGCTAGAGCCTGTCCAAAATGTTGCTGTCATTTTATTATTCCTCTGTGCTAATCAGCGTGACAGATTGGGTGTCAATGAATTGCTGTGGATGCCAGCGAGTTTGCGAAGACACGAGGACTCTATAGCTAAAATTACTAGTACTAGAACTCGTGTCGGTGTATGTCCAACTCTCCCCCGCATTTTCGATGTTTCTGCAACGCGGAGGCTGGCCTTCAATTTCGATTGAGGTGTGGCTCGTGGAGCCTTGCATCTCGCGAGTCTGTATTGTTTGCCACCCACCAGAGCCTATTTTCCGTTGTAGAGTAACCGTACAAGAAGGGATTACGGAGCCGTTATAACACGCTCCGTCAGACAAGGAAAAGCCCGACCAACTAACACCAAATACCACGTTTTTACTGTTGCCGTTCGTACCAAACGGCCCCACTTCTACAGATGGGTTTAATGTCAAGACTGAAGAACGCGCTGAATTACTGAGTACACCGGCACTCAAACTTCCGCCAAAGTAACTATTCCCTTCTGTATCTCTCCACTCTGTGGCATTCGATTTTTTTGCTTTAGCATAATCTGGCTTGCTGCCAGACATAAATTTGGGGCCATAATAATATGTCAAACCATCAGGTCCAAAGCCGTCTGGATTTGCTAATTCCATGTAGTTTGCACCTATGTTTTCGGAAGCGTTTGAGCGCAGCGTGCCGCCAAACACATAATCATCCGTCTCTGTATCGAAAAACAAACGAGATACACCCTGACTGTTTTGAAAAATGACACGCATTGCTTTAAATATTATTTCTGAAACGTCAGGTGTGGCCCCTAGCTGTATGAGCGCGGCGTTTCCATTTGTATCTACAGCGAGTTGTGCAACAGCGCGGTACTCATTCAGCTCATTATTGACCTCTGACAATAGGGTAAGCGCGGACTGCGCTTTGTCATTTGCACTTTCCGCCGTTGATTTAACCCCCGTTATTGCGCTGGCGTTGGTTGTTGCCTTTCCGTCGGCCGACTCTGCGGTGGTTTTGGCTTGCTGTGCAATTGTGTTAGTGGCACTCAAACCATTAGCACTATCATTGACCGCGTTTGAAATACTTTGGATGGCACTTGCATTAGTGTTTGCTTTTCCGTCGGCGTTTTCGGCTGTCGCTTTTGCTTGCTGCGCAATTGTGTTAGTGGCTGTTAAATCGTCGTTCAGAATGCTTACATCATTCTCGATTCTTGTAATGGATGAGGCGTTTTGCGCGGCGTTCAATGCAGCGTTTTGCGCGGATGCTTTAGCTTCTTGAGCAAGAGTGAAATTAGCTTGCACACTTTGTTCTAAATTTGTTGCTCTCCCCTCTATAGCGCTCAAAGTTACCGCGTTTTCATTGGCTTTAATTTCAACTAAATCAATGCGAGAAAGCGCACCCGTCAAATTACCGCTCAACCCAGATACGCTAAGGTTTAATTGCTCTATTGCAATGGCATTACCCTCGGCATCTGTCTCAACTTGAGATAGGCGCTTATTGGTGGCGGTTATAGCATTACCGTTTGATAGTGTTACCGTTTGCAACTCACCGATATCTTTAGCGAGCGAACCTTCAGGAGAAACATCAATCTGAAGCTGGTTGACCGCTAGTGCAACTGATTGGTTGGTTTCGGCCTCTTGCATATAAGCGGATAAGTCATTAACTGCCTGATGAAGCAGTGCCGCTTGCACATCGTAGGTTTGAATTTGTTGAGAAGCGAGCCCCGCAACCTGCTCAGTAATGCCCAGGCTATCTACCTGCTGTTGCACATCGCTAATTGATGACTCAACACCTTCAATGTCTTGCTCAAAGCTTTGAACAATATCTTGAATAGTACCGGTTTGACCGTTTAGAAATGTGGCCGCAGATACAGCCTTCTGAATGACATTGTTGTCGATAAGTTCTTGGCGTTTTGCTTCTAGCGCAATGATGGTATCGAGCGCATTAACTCTCTGCTCAACGTTGCTAACCGTTATTGCGTTCTCGTTGAAATAAGACGTTGATACACGTTGCGCTATCTCAGCTGCGTTAGCATTAATGGCTAGCTCGGCTGCGTTAACCCTTGATGTAACATTCGCTAAGTCTTGCGTAGTGGCATCTGCTTTACCTATCGTAATAGATGTTAACTTGAACTCATCACTGGCATCAGCACCAAGAACCAAACGAACGCGGGTTACTGTACCCGAGTAGTTAGGCATTGCTGAAAAATCAATTAGCAGCAACGAAGCTTCTTCTACGTAGTTAGCATAAGTCTCAACTGAATTATCATCGCGTTCGATAATAACAGTGCCAGACCAACCCGAACCAGCTAGGCGCTGTAGCGAAACACGAATTAACTTATTTTCGCTTGCTAGATAGTTAAGCGTATTGTTCTCAATATCGCCGTGCGTAACCGTAATTTCGTTAAGGCCAGCAGTTAGCGTTCCGTTAACTGCTTGCCAACCCTGGGCGCTATCGAAAAAGTTGAACGCATAGGCAGGCTCTAACGCTGAAATTGACTCGCTGACAATGGCAGTAGCTTTCGCGGTGATAATGCCAGGTATTAAAGAGAGCTCTGAAGATAAACTAGTAATTGCATCTTCTGTATTTTCAATGCGCTTCGAAGCAAGCTCGACTTCGCCAGACACACCATCAATCTTTAACGATGCTTCAGTGAATTTATCATCAGCATAGTTGTAAGCGCGATTAACAATTAGACCGTTAGACGGGTCACGATAAACTACCGCGTTGGTAAGTTCTTCGCCCTGCTCTATTCTGCGCGCCAACTCAAGTTGATACGCTGCGTTTTCACTGATGCTTTGTAGTAAGAGCGCCTGCGCCGCTTCAGTGCTGATGCGCTCTTGCTGAACAATGCTCAGCGTTTGTGCTTCAAAATCAACAAAGCGATTGTCAATATCTTCCACACTTAACTTTAAGCTTTCGATATCGACTGTGATCGGCGCAAGAATAGGCTCAATGATTTCAGTGATAGGCTGCGCATCATTGTGCGTAGTAGCCTCAACCGATACCCAATCAGAAACACCAAGCGGATTGTGAGAGCGCACCCAAATTTTATAGTTGGTAATAGGTGACAAGCCAGAGAATGTATAAGAAGCCGCTGGCCCCCTAATTAACTCACCGGGCTCTGTCGCATTTTCATCTGTAATTGTATAGTCGAATGAAACTGAACTTCCCGCATTTTCTAGCCACGGAATAACTTCAATATCGAAGTTTGAAATGTTGAGGTTTATGCCTGTCGGTGGTGAAGGAACTTGCATTACAAGTGGAACTTCAGCCCAGCCAGAACGTTTGCCCAAACCGCCCAGGGCACGCACCTGAAAACGGTACTGGCCCATATCAAAGCCTGAAAGCTCAACAGAGTGAGAAGCAACACGCTCAGTTTGGACAATCACATCACCTTTCAGTACACGATAATCAAAACGCTGAGATTCAGATACCCAGCTTGCTCTCACTTGGACAAAATTATCGTATATGTGCTCGATGTTTAAGTCAGTGGGAACATCAGGTGTTTTATTCGTATATGTAGTGTCTGGTAGTTCTGGCTTGTTACCTAGACCAAAGAAGTCATAGATGTAAGGCTGATGTTCACGAATAGTAAGCTTTACTTCTTCTCTATTTTCTTCCTTGGACTCAATTCTGAAAAGCTTTGCATCCCAAAATGGTAGGCCGCTCATGTATGTAACCTGAACAACGTCTCCTACATCATAGATAGTAGCCCACTTAGGTAATGTGATGGTTGTGCGAGTTTGCTGGCGTGATACTTCTAAGTAAGTCTTCGCAAATTCTAGCGCTTCGTAATAATTGCGACAGGTTTTTAGGTCAACGCTTTCTTCACGCAAGAAGCCATTGTCTTCAGCTAGCATCTGCTCGAAAAGCTCGCTATCAGGCTCAGGATAAACCGCCTCTTGCTTACTGCCATCTGCTTCAGGGTCATAGTAAGTGACGCTTACACGGTTAAAGCGATTATTCTTATTCCCTTCGGAAATCTTGCCCATTTGAAGAATGTCTTCTTCAAGAATAGGCTGATCAACTGGCGCGTTATCTTCTTCAATGATTAGCGTGATCTGTCCATTGATAATGGGTAGCCAGCCGCGCATAGGCTTAAGTAGCGTATTCACGTTTTCCAAAACGGTAGCACTGGTGTCTAGTGCTACGTTGCAGCTGAATAAATCCCTGTATACTCCGCTACCTATCTGCTCCTCAACATCTGAATCACACAATGCTTTTGCGTAAGTAAATGAGGCGCTATTGATGTAAGAAGACGGTAAACCTTTGCCGTAAATACTATTGGTTAAATAGTCCAATAACGCTGTAGCTGGGTTTGAGTGAGTAGTGCCAGTTAAGTCTGCGGTAAGGTTTGGCTCAGATGTGATGGCGGTTTCATCATCGTGATACTCTAAACGGATGTAAGAGCATGCTTTACCTTCGAGTTTGTCAGACGCTCGCCAACCTGCACGGGTAAGTATTGGGTCTGAATAATTGCCCATGCCATTTGGAAAGTTTCTTACGAAAACAGCACGTTTGTCACCCGCGTAAAATGCATCATCATTCGATGAATTGGGAATGTCATCAATATAGACTTCATCGATACTCTCAACTGCTTCACCCCATACAACGATGATATGAAGCAAGTCGTTTGGGTAATCATCATCGTCGTTATCGTTTGTTTCTTTAAATACGATGTGACCCGTTTTCTTTTCAACTTTGCCGTATATCTTTGCAATACTTGCATCAGTTTCAGCGCTAGTTAGTTCAGCACCAGGTGCCAACTGCTTGGGCGGGTCCGGCATAAGCCAGCCGAATATCGCTCCACCAAGAAACGAAACTGCATCGTCTAAAAAGCCCATTTATGGCAACTCCGGATCAGGAAATTTGGAACGCGGTCTTGTGGTGTCATAACCGTATGAAGCAGATGAAGGCGCTTTACGCCCCCAATAAATTTTTCTTTTAGCCTTTGCAACATGATCGAAAGCAGTGTCAGTCGGATAGTTACGCTGCTGGCTTTTGGTGTTCGTTCTTGTGCCAGCTTCCTTATCGAAATCAGCCCATACAGACGTTATGTTGGCTAGGATTTTTCGTTCTTCGGGGTCTAAATCGCGAGAATCTAAAAGCCCTTCAAAGACATTGCTGGTGAAGATGAGACCAAGATCATCATAGTGCTGCTCATAAATTGTTACGGGACCATTCATCCAACCTTCATTAAGAAACAGGGGCACAAAGCTATTTTCGTTTGCGTCTATCTCAATGCCGATATCGTTAGTCTTCGGCTCAGATGTTGATTCAATATCATCAATACTTTCATCATCGATGTAGCCTGGGTAATAAGTGGCGCCTGCAAAATCAACTTCTGTATCTGCGTCGGTGATATAAGCCCACTCACCATTGATTTTCATTTTCACCAGATAAATAGCTGTTCGCCCCGCGCGGTAGTTGTCTTTCAACCGTTGCAGGGTTATAGAATCTAGTTGCTTCATATTTGTTCGATTAGCTCTACATCGTGGGATATGAATTTGCTGTCTTTGGCGGTGATATCTGCGCTATCTCTATCTTCCATACATACTTGGAAAACAACGTTTGCGCCGTACTTAACAACTGAGGGGGCAAGGTAATTTTGAATTAAAGCTTGGGTAAGCTTTACTTCGACGTGACCAGAAGAGTTAGCATTAGCATCGGCCAAAATACGGTAAGATTTCCTACTGCCATTTATTTGAATGAAATCGCCAGCAATAACGGCATCAGCTTCATTGGGCTGCGCACCTGCCAAAACAATTTCACTAACTCCTTTATTAGCTGCCTGATACAAATAAAGCCCTGTTTGGGCTTTTTGTTGTGGTATCGGGTTGTAAAGATCGAAGTTATTAATGTTTCCATGGTATGAGTCCAAAACTGCGGCTACTGCCATGCCCTCCCTCAGAGGTAGTGGAGGGGTAGTCAGTGTGAATCGGTAATATGGAGTTTTGGGGCCCTCGCTCTTGTAACGCTTGAGCCTTTCTTTGGGCGCGCGGCTATCTGAGACAAGCTCAACGTTAACGCTGGAAAATTTGTTTATGGGAAACATTAAATAGGTCTCGCAAGTAACTGCTGTAATACGCGTTTGGCTCTGCGGGGCTGTCGTTCTAGTGCAGCAACCACATCATTGTCAGAACCATTAATCACGGTATTCATGCTAAGAGAAATGGAAGGGCTTTGGCTTTGCGCATCCATTGCCTTTCTAAGGTTATCGTTGCTGGTTATCTGTCCTGACGCGCCAGGCGTAAATAGTTCTGGCCCCTTCTCACCAACGAGGTACGTTTTACCACCACCAACCTCGCCACCCATCGCGCGAGCCCCTGCTATTGGTGTTGACTTAATCGCTGCAACGTTTGCCATACCCGCTGCTACGGCTGTAGCTGCAAATATCTGCGGTATAGGTGGAGGAAAAGGTGCCGCTAGCGCTTGGTTAGCTGCCTGATAAGTGTTGATGATTGCTTGTGAAATTGCTGCAGCTTTATGTATGCCTGCCAGTTTTTTACTGTTGGCGGTTGCTTGCTGCAAATCAGAGAGGAAGTTTTGTGTAGCACCTTGGCGCTGTCGTTGTTCTGATAGTTTCTTAAATTCTTCTATGCGTTGCTGCTTTTCTTGCTCACGCTTGATCTCTGCTTCATCACGAGCTAGAGCTTCTTCTCGCTGATTGTTGTATAGCTCATTTGACTCCGCAATGTAAAACGCTTGCAACTCAATGAGATTAGAAAATCCCCTTGCCTTGATAGCTTCTTCATCAAGTTGTAGAGACTCTATGATGCTAATGCGTTCATCATTTGCGGCCAGTATAGCGTCATTTTCAGCAGCGAATTGTTTCTCGATAGACTCTACCTGTGAAAGTGAGCGTGTCTCTATTGCCGACTGTTTCTGGTTTTCTTCCTGTTGCTGATTGATCTTATAGAGCGTTTCAAGAAGTTTCTGCGCTTCATTAGGTAACTCAGAAATGGAGTTTTTGCCAAGCGAAAAAGCGTTGGCTAGTTTGATTGCCTCTAGCTCATTACCGTTTATTTTCAGCTTGGTTATGTCTAGTTCTTGTTGCAGCTGCTTTATGAGTTCAGCGCTTTTGTCCAAACTTAAGTCTGGCGGGGCTACTGAGCTATCATCGCCACTTTTTATTTCCTTTAGCTTTTCGCTTAGGAACTCAGCAATCTCGGCAGAGCTCTTTGCTTCAGCAAAGAATAGACGCAAATCCGAAACCATTAACTTTGCAGATTCTGACACCTTATCGCCCGAGAGCGACAAGTCAGAAAGGTACTTTTGAAGCGTTTCAAATCTGGTCGCATCTGGAGATTTTTGCAGTTCTGCCAACTGCTGAATTATTGCGGTGCCTACTTCCGCCGCCGCTTTTCCCGTCCTACCAAATTCTTCACCTAATTCTTTTGCGGTGTCTCTAAATCCTTCCGTGTGGCTTACAGCAAAACCGAGATCTGCGTTTAAGGCTTCGACATAATCCGCAACATCAGAAAAGCCATAACCAACGTCTAAACCTGAAAGTTTTTCTACGATGCTTGATGCAGCCGCCGAAGCTGCTTTTTCTGCTCGGATTAATGACGCTTCTAACTCAGCCGCAACAACCGTGGTTCCAACCTTCGATAGTTCACGAATGGTATCAGTAAAGCCATAAACGCCAGTCTTGCTCTTTTCCGCAACTTCTCGCAAACGTTCCATCGATTGCGAAAGTTCGTTCATCGCGTCTTTTGATTTAAATACTTCAGGTAAAAGCGTTAAACCTAAAACGGAACCAATCGCGATAAATGCACCAACCACTGCACCGGTAGGTCCGAATATTCCAGCAAGTTGCGAACCCTGTTGACCAAAGGCGATTAAGGCGTTGGTTCCACCGCCGACCTGTACCGCGAAATCCTGAACCTGATAACCAACCTGTGTTATTGCGCCGCCACCAAGCTTTTTAGCTGATTTCGATGCATTATCGAACGACTTAGCCATTTTATTGTTTGTGTATTGCGCTTGATTGGCAGCATTTTGTTGAACCTTTGACCATGCGACCGTTTTTGCAGTGGTTTTTTCGAGCTCGCGCTTAAATTGCGCGCTCTCCACCGTCATTCTGGTTACCAGATCGGCTAGTATCGTTTTTGCCATTCAGAATTATCGCTTCTTGGTTTCGTTAACCTGTCGTTCTACTTCAAGGTTTCTGTGGTGGTAGTAGGCCATCCAGTATGTGAATTCTTCACTAGTCATTGATTCACATAGCTGCTGAACGGTCATTTTGAGGTCTTGCGCCAAGCGAAATGCAAACATGTTACCCTCGGCGCTGACTAGTTTTTTACCGCTTCCTCTACATCGCTGGTGCTTGATTTAGAAAGCTTGTTGGCCTCTGAGAAAAGCAAATTCAAATCTTCCATGCCCTGCTCAGTCATGCCAAGGTCATCAAGGATGCTTACCAACTCATTAACGTCCATTGAATCGCTCAGTCTTACACCTTTTTCAGCCCATGAATAAGCGATAACCAGAAGGACATGTTCAAAGGAGCCTTCAACGGCTGCGGCTGACTGAACATGTAGCCTGCTGGTTAACTTCATTGGAAGAAGGTCAACTTTCCCGATAGTTTTTGTTTCCACCGTTGCTTTTTTAGAGTTCTTTGCGAACTCCATGGCTAGAGAAAGAGAACCCATTATGATGAAGCCTCGTCAAATTCAATCGGTGTAGTTCTGCGGATAACGCAAGCCCACATTTTCGTGCTTGGCGCATCGCCGCCCATGATGCCGTAGTTTTTGAGTTTTGCTTCAAACGTGACAGTTTCGCCGTCCGAGTAGGTAACCTTGATAGTGCAAGCGCCCTTTTGTCTCGCTAGCGTTCTGAATGCTAGCTGCTCAGCGTCACTTTTAATGTAAAAGGCAGTAAGTTCTTGTTCTGTCGGAGAATCCATTTCGTTATCATACTGGCGAACAGTATCAGACACCGATGTAACTTCTCGTTCCCCGCTCTCTTCACGGAAATCAGGCAGCGTTTGAATACCTTTTACTTCAGTGAAAGTAGTATCGTCTGTTGAAAACTCAAACTTTGAGCCAGCAATGATTGACGTAGTCATATATAAGCCTCTTTATTTCGGCGACTTGTTCGCGCCGGTATGGTGAAATTGATATTCCAGACTGATTTCAACAATGTCTGGCTCTAATATTTGATTCTGGTTTTCGTCAATGAATTCGGTCAGAAATATTTGAACGCCATCAAACAAACCCGTTTTACCAGAGAGTGTTCTATGTATTAGCGTTGCCATTTTCTTGGCTTCTTCGTAAGACGTAGATCTGGCAGTTATGAGAAACCTAGAGCGACAAACGCCCATAGCGACACCGTGAATATCGGTATCTTCTGAATAACTGGCTTTTTCGTATGAGATTGAAGGAAAGCTATCTCGCTGAATAGGTGATATTTTATTTCCAACAATCAATGAGAGCTCGGTGTCACTGGATAAGATGGCTTTAAGCTGTTTTTCCATACTTCTTTATGCTCTCTAAAATTATGCGCTGCCTGAGTCTCTCTCTCAGAATCTTGACGGATGCGCCGTGTTTTCTATCGAATGCACGCTTCAGCATTGGGTAAGGCTTTGTTCCAGGGTGATTAACATTGCTGTAAACCTTGCCTTTCTCCCAACTAACTTTTGCATTATTTTTTGTTTTGTTTCTTCCTCGGCCCACTGTCTTGCTGGGTATGCGGTGACGCTTGGCTCCTCTTTCAAGTATTTGCCCGTACCAAGCCTTTTTCTTTCTGAACCCTATGTGAAGGGTCGCAACGCTATCGGAATAACCTTTACCCCTGAAAACTTGGCTGATGATGTTTTTCTTTAGCGTTCCTGTCTTTGATGGCGCGTTATTTCTTGCATCTACAATGATAGGCTTAGCTGCGTCTCTCATAGCACCAGTGAGCGCTTTAAACCCTGCCGATCTACCAAGTTGAACGAGTGCTTTTTCAAGGTTTTTAGTGCCCTCAGTTTTATAGGTAACTGATTGCATTTATAATGATTTCCTTGTTTAGTCCTTTTACGTTTTCAGCGCTGGCGATTTCGTACTTAACGCCCTTGTACGTAAGGGTCTGGCGGGGTGTAATGTTTTTGTTGTATCTAACGCGAAATGATTTAGTATCTGCTACATCATCGCCATCAGCGTTAATGCTCACGCTTTTTTCTGAATCAATTATTTCGGCAGAAATGGTAAAAAGCGGAACTTCTGTTTCTATTTTTTCGCCGTAGTCGTTTTCTGTTATAGATAACTCATTGATGGTTATGCGGTGTCGCATGAATCTCGCTGCAATCATTAGAAAGCGCTCAAACGAAGATGGCCAACAAAGGCTTCAAGCATGTTATCTAACATATCGGTGTTTACCGAGCCCTTTGCGTCAAAGTAGTAGCCTGCAATTTCTAAAACTGCACGACTAATACTATCGTTCACTACAATATAATCACTCTCTGGCTCTGCTGGCACATCACCCTGACTGTCATAAACGGTGCGGTTGATGTAGGCCTTTACTTTCTCTTTCGCCGCCGCAAGGTGGCGCGGCAGATCCCCATCAAACTCGTTCTCGTCCTGCGTCAGATTAAGGTGAGATTTAAGATCGTATATTGTAGGGAATGACATTATTTAGCCTTATTTTCTGGAACTCGCTTAGCTTTATTAGCTTGAGCTTGTGCTTTCTTCTGCTGTGGCACGTCATCTTGAATAATCCCATTTTTTTTTGCATAAGGCTGGGCAATCTCAGGCACTTCTTCGCCCTCTTTAAACGTTGTCACCGTGTTACCATCAAGGCTATATTGGAAATCTTTTAATGCTTTCATAAAATAAAAGGGTGCATTGCTGCACCCTTCCTATCTATTTTTATTTAACAAATGCGGATTAAGATGCCGCCATTGATAACACTTTAATTGCATTACTGTCGGTCAACATGCCGCCAGTTCTGCGAGTGGTGTAGAAATGAACGAAAGGCTTGTTAGTGTATGGGTCACGTAAAATGCGTGTACCTATACGATCAACAATGGTGTAGCCACGAGAGAAATCACCAAACAAGATAGAGTTAGCATTTGCAGCCATATCTGGTAGGTCTTCATTCTCTACAATTCCATACCCTAGCAATGAAGAGGCAGCACCAGCTTCTAACCCTGGGCGCCATAGATAGTTACCATCGCTATCTTTTAGCTTGCGAATTGAAGCAACACTCATGTTGTTCATCATGAAGCGTGAGTTGCGGCGATACCCTGCCTTGGTTGCGTGGATAATGTCAATAAGATCGTCTGTTGATATTGCAGTAGTACCAGAGGCAGTCAGCTTTTGAAGTTGACCAAATGCGCGTGCTGAGTCGTTTTGCGCTGAAAGCGTATACGCAAGTATGCCTTTAGGCTTGTTTGTACCGTTACCAGTTAGGAAAGCCAAACTTTCTTGATCAGAAAACTCTTTAGCCACCTCACTTGAAATCCATGCTTCAGCATCAAAGAACATATCATCCAGCGATGTCTGTGTTGCTGCTGGGTTTGCATAAATCTCCCCCATAAGTGCAACGATTTGTTTCAAGCTTGGACCAGTGGTTTCTGGGCGCTCATCTTCTTCGCCGACCCAGCCAGAACCAGCACCACCCGTGTTAACCAATTTTTTATAATCCGGCGTTGATACACTCATCACGCTACATACTTGTCGCATGGGTGACATATCGCGCTCAAGCTCAAGAATAGACCGGTCTAATTCTTCTGGAACAGCAAAGCCACCATCCGCATCTGTGCCAGTATTAACTGCTTTAGTTTCGATTTTAGAAGCATCGCCTTTGCGCATGAATGCAGAAAAGCCTTGCTTGTACTCGTTCGCTTCTGCGTCACTAATGCCTGGACGATTTCGCTGTTTTAGCTCAGTTTCCATTTGCTTTTTGTAGCTTTCAAACTCGCTGATTTGCTCGTTTAGCTTGTCGACTTTACCTGAAAGCGATGACTTTTCTGCTGTGATAGCTTCAATGCGCTTGTCATTTGCGGCCTTGAACTCATCAAACTTCGCCTGAATGCCTTCGGCTACTTCTTTAAACTCTACGTTAGTAGTCATGTCTATTTACCTTTTAAAACTGGAAATTAATGGATTTAAGTGCTGCGATGGCAGCGTTTTGGTCTGAATCTGCATCGCGCAGAGCCTTAAAACCATCGGCCATGAATGCTTTGGCTTGTGAACGTGAAAAACCTACGTCTCGCAGGCACTTCTCAACTAAGGCAGGTTGAGGAATCTCACCCGTGTTAAGGGCTGTTTTCACGTCAGAAATTCGTGCTTCTTCATTTGCGGGGAATGTAACGAGAGAAACTTCCCATAAATCTAAATCTTTGAGGATAAACGCGTCTTTTTGATTGTCATATTCGTAATCATTTATGCTGTACCCAATTGATAAGCCAGAGATAGAGCCTGCTTTTAAGTGCGAATGGGCGCGTTTTGCTAAAGGATCATCGTCAATAAGTAAGCGGCCTTTGACAAATAAGCCGTTATCATCCTCTTTCATTTCAGAGTAGACACCAATAGGCTCATCCATTTGGTGTTGCCATAAAAGTGCTGGTAAAGAGCCTTTTTCTTTGTGCTTATCTAGTGATTTCTGAAAAGCACCTTTTACAACAATGTCACTGTAAGAGTCTTTCACTCCAAATACAGAGCCGTACCCCTCAAATTCACCAGTATCAGATACGGATTTAATTTTAAGTCCGGCATGTAGTTTATGCTTTGTTAGCATCTTCATTTTCCTCTACTGGTTTACCGTTTACCGCCATATTCAGCGGAGTAAGGAACACATCACCGCCTTCACGCGGGTTCATATCCTCTTTTTCTCGTATTTCATTGGGTGACATAGCACCGTTCTGCACCATTTTCGTGTAAAACTCAGCGCGCGCCTTCATGTCACCGCGAAGCAATGCGTTAACGTTGAACTTTACATAACGGTTTTGCTGCTCACTTTCGTTAAATAATGAGAATAAAACGCGGTTTTCGATGCGTGTTAGGTACGGCATCAGGGTATGAGTAACGAATTCGAGGCCTTGATTCTCAATATTAGAGAATGTTGCACGCTCTAAATCGCCAACCATGTGAGGTGGGACTCGATACATGCCGCATATTTCACTGCGCTGGAACTTTCTAGTTTCCAAATACTGTGCGTCTTCGGGTGTTATTGCGACTTGCACCCACTCAAGCCCGCCCTCTAGTATTAGCGGTTTGAATCCGCTATCGGCACCTTGATAGTTTTCAAGGCGCTTCATTAATCGGTTGTATTGGTCATCTTTTAGATTTTGACTGGTTTTGAGTCCACCGAATGGCTTAGCTCCATTCTTAAATAGACTTGAACCGTGCTTTTCTGTTGCCTTAGCCAGCCCTAATGCGTTTACATTTTGCCCAATTGGACTTAAGCCTTTCAGACCATCAACTGAAACCGTTTTGATGTGAAGTATTTCTTCTGCTAAGGCGGTTTTAGTTACACCATTTTTAAATGTAACGTTGTAGGTTACCGTGTAATCGTCGTTCAATTTAGGGGATACCGCATCTGGCGATAGCGGTAATATTTCAACAACTTTGCCCATGACGCGGTTTACATAGCTGTAATGGTTTCCGCGCAAGCATAAATGGGCAACAACAAGCTCTTTCCACTCTTGCGATGTCATGTAGTCGTTTGGGCCAACCTTGAACAATTTGTGCAAAGGGTGCTTTGTATCTTTGTTTTTACTGTTACCATCTTCAATAAAAACTGATAGTGGAAGCATGCCAATCGATTCAGCAAGCACCTTAACGCACTGGTAAACAGTCGTTATATGCATCGCATTTGACGGGGTTATCTGAACCCCGCTATCAGAGTCATACCAAGAGCCAAATAAGTTTGCTAGATCTTTGGATGTAACAATTTCTGAGCTTTTGTTACCAAAAAACCTGTTAAAAATACCCATTAAAAAGTCTTACCTTATATTTGGTTCTGGCACATCATCAGCGTTGGCAATAATGCGATTTACAGCCATGAACAAAGCCACCATTCCATCTATTTTGTTATCGGGGTGTTCTTTGTTTGGGAAATAGTTTTCGTTTCTGTCTAACTTCACCACGATGTTTGAAGCCATCCAGTCCATCATTGGATTTTTATCTTTGTGTAGTTCACCGCTTATTACTTTGGCTTCCACTTCTTTCATTGACTCTGAAAGGTTCTTAACCGTTTGGGGAATTTCCACCATTGGCGCACCTTCTTCGGCAAGCCTGATTGACATTTGAGTTGAGCCCCAAGGATCGAAACCTACTGCTTGAACATCGAAATGATTAAGCATTTCTCGGATATCTTGCTCAATATAATCATGATCAATAATGTCACCATCGGTTAATGTTAAATAACCCTGCTTGGCCCATGTGTCATACATGTTCCCAATGGTACGAGACTTCGCAAATATGGTGTTTTCGGGTAAGTAGAACTTACAAAGAAAGTGTATCTTGTTGCTATCAGGAAAAGCGGCAACTACTGCAGCGACGTCTAGCTTGTTGGCTAAGTCCATGCCAATGTAGCAAGGCAAGGTTTTAAGGTATTCAATACTTCCACGCTCTGGTAGCTTTTCCCACCTAACCATGTCTAACCAAGCGGTTTCAGCGTTAACCCAAACATTAAGGTGCTTGGTTAAGAAGTTGTTCCTTGCCGCAGGCATTTCTTGCGCTTTCTTAGCCAAGCGCTGCATATCGTCGAGCTTTTTGCTTCGGCCAAGGTTTGGGTTAGCTTTAACCCACACGCTTTCATCAAAAGGATCATCATCTTCATCAATTGTAAAGATAATGCCAAAATAAGTGTCATCATCAACCACGCCATTAAGCACTTTTGAAACGTACTCGCGTTGCTCATATCCAATACCCTGCTTATTGAAGCCAGCTGTTGTAATAGCCAGTATTAATGGCTGTTCACGCGCACCGGTGGCGGTTTCTACAACATCCCAAACCTCTCGGGTCTTATGAGCATGAACTTCGTCCATAATGCCGCAATGGATATTCAAGCCATCAAGGGTTTGTGCATCTGATGAAAGCGGCTCAAACTTCGACGCGCTTTTCATGTGGTGAATGTTTAATTTATGAACCCCGAAAACTTTTTTAAGCGGGGCTGATTTGCGCACCATGTTCTGCGCATCGCCAAAAACTATTCTTGCTTGGTCTCTGGTGGTTGCTGCGCTGTAAACTTCGGCACCGCCTTCCATATCGAATGCGGTCATAAACAAGGCTATGCCAGAACAGAATGTCGACTTTGAATTTTTACGAGCGACTTCAACATAGGCCGTTCTAAAACGGCGCTTTCCATTCTCATCAACAAAACCAAATAGGTTTATTAATATGAACGCTTCCCAATCTGAGAGTTCATATGGCTGACCGGCTAACTTACCCTTAACGTGCCTAATAAAATCAGGAAAGAAATCAAGTATTCGCCTAGCCTTATCAACGTCAAATTTATGAGTATCTAAGTCTTTAATGAAGCGCTTGCACGCTTGCTTAACCCACTTACCCGCAATGACATGTCCAGCCAGTACATCATCTGCGTACTGACAGGCACTTTCGATTGTTGCCATTTAGACACCATACTTACTGAGCGGGTCGTCCTTATCATCAGGTTCTTCGGTTTTAAGCTTAGCTCTTGCACTCGGAGTAAGGCCGAACTCAGTCAAATAAGAACGAAACGTGCTTTCTGCTTTTTCTAGCTGAGCCACCTGAGGCAGGGCTTTGTGAAAAACAGCTCCGTCTTCACGCACAGACTCATACGTTGTGGCGCCATGATCCTTAATAGACTTTTGCAAATCACGAATTCGGGCGTAAACCGAAACAAGAGTCTCAAGCGCCAAAGCGTCCGCCAGGGTGAGCACTCCCATCTGTTCGAGATGAGCGCATAACTTCTTCCAAGCAGTCTTGGCTTTTGGGTCTAAATGAGCTGGACATTTTGGTACACCTTGCTTCGGCTTGGGCTCTTGCTTATTTATTTTTCGCTTGCCCGGGTTACCCTTAATCAACCTCAATGCTGTAGGTGTGGGTTTCGGTGAAGCCATGATCTAAATCTCGAAAAAAAAGTTTTGAAGTTGCGGACGTAAAAAAAAAGCTTGGGCGGCGGTCCTGTGTAAAAAGGCTGCAGAGATTTAACCTGCCCCTCCCCGCCTGTGTTCTCTCGCTGTCTTGGCTCTGTGGCAAGGCTCACACAACGATTGAAGGTTGGGTAAAGCATCTGTACCACCATGTTCTTTCGCTTTTACATGGTCTACTGTGGTGGCTTTGATGTACTTGCCTTTGGATTTACATAACTGACATAGATAAGCGTCACGCTTTAGTGCTTGCAATCTTATCGCCTGCCAATCTTTACCATAACCACGTTGATGTCTGTTACCTTTAGCCTTCTCATTAGCAAACCAACCGGCTTTGTCTTTGTGCTGCTCACAGTAACCTTGATACTTTCTGTCTGTTACTGGGTTAGGACAGTTGCTTATTCTGCATGCTTTGGCTGGTCGTGTAGGCATAATAAAAAACCCGCTCAATGGCGGGTCTCTGTTAAATGGCTGCTAGGAACTCTTTAAACTTGAGGCGGGAATATGATGCTGTTCCCTTTTTATCAATACTGAAAATGATATCTTCGTATGAATCACTCATGTTAACCCTAATCCTTACATCATCAGCCAAAACCATGCGCTTGAGGTAATCCAGTGGAACAATGACCACGCCTGTGCTGCTTGTGTATATTGTGTTAGTTACAGTGTTGTAGTCAGATGAATCAAAGATCGTGCTTCCTGACGCTTCAAACTCCCTGATATCGCCATCAATGTTTACACTTATACCTTCGTAGCTGGTATAAAAATTTGAATTATCAGTTCTTGATTCATTGATCAAAAAAATTATAACGCTTTCAGGGCTACTCTCTTGCCACTTAGCACCGAATCTAGTTGATGCGAACTGCCAATCATTCCCTGTATAATTATTTGACTTTGACAGAGTAACAACCCTGCCTTTATCGAAGCTAGACCGACCCACTTCAATTTGGCCGATGCCTGCCATTTTATCCATAGTTGACATGCAGCCCGTTCCCAATAGGGCTATAAATATAATTAAGCTTCGCATTATGCACTCCTTTGTTAGGAGTTTAATAATAGCTAGCAAATCGTATTTTATGCAACCTTAGTGTTAATGGTTCTCAAACCATCTTCAGGGTCGCGCCAGTCAGTTCTGACTCTACTACTTACCCATCTATTGATTTGATGGTTAAGTAGGCCATTAGAGTTATTCATCACTGTTCGCCATCGCTCTCAAGGTTGCATCGTGAAGCTCTTGTTTTCTTCGCTCGTCTGCCAGTTTGTATCTGTCGTCACGCTTCTTGTAGTAGTAGTTAAGACACAGACCAGCTACACCTACCAACATGCCGATTAAAATACCGAATTCCTGTGAAGTGAGTATTCCCCAAAACGCTGAGATACCGCCTCCAATGTAGGTCGTTATTGATGATTTATCGGCCATTTCTTGATTGTATTCGTGTTGGTAGTGAGTGTTCATGCTGTTGTTCTCCAATTCAGGTTCAACAACATGGTTATTCAAATGGTGTTCCATTTTGTATTAGACAAAGGGTTACTTTTTGTTCTTAAACGCCAATAAGTTGCGTTTACCAATTTCTCTTAACCCTGCGTAAGTGAAAGGCAGGGTAAGGAATGCGCCTAGTATCATCAGGTCTGGTGAATCGGTGATAAACGCGTAAACGATGCCAGCAATCAATGACAATGTAGCGTGTGTAGGTCTTACGTATTTAACCGCGCCTTCTGCATTATCGCCATTGCGAATGGTTTGCTGTGTCTCTGAATGGCTACGCTGCTTATCTTGAAGTTCTAGCGACATGACTGATTCAAGGTGCCGATTTACTTCAGCTTCACGCGCTGCGGCGATTTCTTCGAGTCGAACCAAAGCATCGGGGTTACTTTGCAGTGTCGCTAACGCTTGGTCGGGGTCTGTCGTTCCCGTTGCCTGTGCAACCATCGAAGCGCCAGCGCTGACCGCGCCCACTACATTGCCCGTTAATAACGAACCAACTAAGCCGACCACGCCTTTTTGATTTTGCTTTAGAAAGCTTCCTACGTCTGACCAATTCATTATCTCACCCTATGGCTTGTACAATTCAAAGTGTGGCAGGTCGCGGAAACGCTCGTCACGGCTTCTACCGTCCATATCCCAATCACCACCCCATCGAAGTAGGTGTGTGATCTTGCCCTCTTTGTGTAACTGGCGAGCAATACACATGACATGACCAGCGAATACAGCAAAAGCCAGTTCGTCTTTCCAGTCTGTGTTACTTAATTCTACGAAATAAGGACCAGCGTCAACGGCGAGTGAAGGGATTTTGTTGTGTTTGGAGTGAGGCCACTTTAATTGGCTGAGACCATCGGCAAATGCTTTGTTCTGATCTTCTTTACCACGGTGACCGCAAAAGATAGACGCATTAATATACTTCTTCACCTCGTCGAATATCGTTTTAATATCAACATGGCACGTATCAAGACGCGCTTGTGAAGTTTTGCCGTAGGGGAACATAAATTTCAGCCATAAAAAAAGCCCCGACTGGTTAGGTCAGGGCTGTAGTGGTAACAAGTACCAGAATAGCTAAATTATGCCACTTTTGAGGGGCGCTAAACACACAACATCTGGTGAATAAACCACAACATCTGAATGTTTTACCCGTATTTTCTATGACAACAAGGGTATGAGTGAGTTTTCAGCCTCTCTGATGTAGAAATCACTGCGCTCGTTAAGGTTAATGTACTTGTCATTTACCGCTTTCCTGCAACCGAAAGAAAGTTTATTGATTGCATCGCCTATTCTCTCTATATGCGGGGGTATATAAATTGAGTCTGCTGAGCTATTAAATAAATGCAAATCAGAACTTGTATAAACCTCAGTTTTAAGGGTTTCACAAATCTTTGCTGTGACTGACGTTCGAGCGTAACCAGAGCCAAGTTTTTTCTGGCTCCAAAATAAGCCCCAGCACCTTAAATCTTTGCGAACTTGTTGTATGGTCTTAAGCTGCACCTGACAACCTCCTAGCTTCTTCTAATCCGAAGTGTAGAGCATTAACAATAGTTTCAACGTCATCATACGCTGGACGGGCACGCCCTGCCTCCCAGTTATAGATTGTGTTGACGGCAAAGCCAGTGAGTGAAGCAAGTTCCTCGCGGTTGTAGCCTCGTGCTTTGCGTATTGTGAGAATTATCTTACCACCATTAGTTGGTTTTCTCATAGTAACCTCTTAGCGCACGGCTTAGGCCGCTTTTTGTTTCTGCATTTCGCGTACACGCTTGCGATAATGCGCCTTAATGTCTTGTATTTGTTCTATGGTGTAGTTTTTGGGCTCGTGTGGACCTTCTAGCTTATCTACTAGCTCCTGCCCTATTCTCTTGACCAGGTTTATTCGGTAGCTAATTAGGTTTCCCGACTTGTGCTGATTACATGGAACGCACTGACGATGGCAATTATCTTCATCAAATCTCAGTTCGGGCGCACTTCCTACGCTTCGGTAGTGCCCTGCATCGTACTTGCCAGTGTGATACCTACCGCAACTGATACACGGCTCTTGCGCATCCCGCTCTCGAATGAACGCGTTAAATGCCACTTGTGCTTCGCGTAGGTGTTCGCCTTTTGTTTTGAGTTTTTCTTTCTTTGCCTTGAGTCGCTTCGATTCAATTTGCTTACCCTTCTTAGCCAGTTTAGAAACGTTAGCTGCCGCCCACTCTGCAAAACAGTTTTGGTCACAGAATGCCTTTAGCTGTCGTAATAGCATGTCGCTTTGTAGGCCTTTCTCTTTGCAGTGTGAGCAACGTCTATTTTTCACCAGTCCAACCCCTTAGCTGCTTCATATACTCTTTTTTTGGCTTGCTCTCGCTTTTCGCTATCGCTGACTTGCTTTTTAATAGGGCGTAATTTTGATGCGGCAATTTTATCTTGCTCACAACGAAAGCAGCGAATCGAAAGGTGGTTGCCGTGCTTGCAATATGGGTCATTCATGATTGCGGCCCCTTGTTATAGCCAAACATATTTCTTGCTATCGAAGACCAAACAAATGACGGGTGACGAGGCCATAGGTTCGGCGCACAGCCTTCACAAAAGCAATCAGCGTTAAGGGAAAATCTCTTTGCGCATTCGGCTGCTAGATAGCGCTTAACCTCACCTGGCTCAATCTTCAAGTCGGAAAAATCGCCAGTGTGAACCATCCAAGGGTGATACTGCTCCACTGGTTCTTCTCTCACGATGATTCGGTCAACTTCGGAGTAAGGTAAATAATGCAATTTCATCGGGCGCTGCTGAAGCTCTATCAGTGCGCCGTTAACCCTTGCCGAATTAACCACAAACCTTTCATTGCTATTTTCAGGTATCGCATAACAAACCGTTCTTGTTGGTGTAATCATCTGAGCCTCACAGTCTGCTAAGTGAAATAATCACGTATCCGTGATCTTCACCTAAATATTTATCAATCAAATTTTTCAGGTATCTTGCATCTGGGCGAAAAAAGGATTTCACCCAAAAATCAAAGCACCTGTATTCTGTACTTGTTGCGTGAGGCTTAATGACGCTGACGTTGTAATGACGCTTAATCACTGCCTTGCCCCCATATTCTCTTTACATGGCCACGGCACGAAGACGCCAAGTTTCTCAACCAGTGTTTTGTTTAAAATGTCGTAGATAGCTGGATAATCGGTGCTACTTGCGCGTGTAGTGGATTTCTCACCCATGTACGCTTCTTGCACCGGCTTCCACAAATGCTGCTTAACCGCTTCCATCGTCCACGGTATTTCTTGGCGTTTGCTCAACTGAAGCACTTGCCTTACGTCCATGCCTTTATCATTGAGGGCGTGAGATACCTGAGTTAGCCATACGTGAAGCGCATTGTTTTGCAACTGGCTGCGCTGCTTCTCAGTTGTGGTTTGCATCATTAGCCATTTGTTTTGGTGCCACTTTTCACGCAATTCTTGTATGGCTGCATCTAGTGACTGTTGACTGTTGATAACGCGGAGTTGACCTTTCACGCCTCTAACTCCTTCCATAACGCATTAAAGTGTTCTTGATCACTTAACGCTATTGCACTGGCTTCGCGATACTCTTCATTGATACGGCGAGACTTAGCGCGCTTTTGCAAAGTTGGGCCTTTTGTTTCACGCTTAATGCGTAGTGAGCGGTTTTCTAATTGGTGTTTGTTCATGCTGCGTCATCCTTCAAAATCGCCAACCTTTCACTAGCAAGGCTGAAATACTTTTCGTCTTTTTCTATTCCGATGAAATTTCTATCAAGCTTTGTTGCGGCTACACCTGCGGTACCGCTACCCATACAGAAATCAAGAACGGTTTCACCCGCATCGGTATAAGTCGTTACTAAATACTCGAGCAAAGCCTCTGGCTTTTGAGTTGGGTGAAGATTTTGCTTTTGTCTATCAGAAGAAAACTTAACTACACTGCGTGGGTACCGCTCTGTAGAGTCATATACAGTTTTCTTGACACCTTTACCGTAGACCTCGCTGCCTATTTCTTTTCTGCCTGCCGTTTTTCTAGCATGACCAGTAGTTTTAACAGGGTTATAGGTGGGTAACTCTTTGTAGAAAACTAAGATGTTCTCATGCGCTTTAAGTGGCATTTTCTTAGCATTAAAGAAGCCTGTTGCAGCTGGTTTTTCCCACACCCACTCATGGCGTAGGTATTCAAGCTGCGAATAGCCAAGTTTGATGCTGAAAGGTATTTGAGCGAAAAGAACAACTGCAGCGTTTGGCTTGGCAACACGCCAAAGTTCAGGCCAAAGCAATTCAAGGTCAATTATCGAATCCCATTTACATTGAGTGGTACCGTAAGGCATGTCTGCACAGATGAAATCTACGGTACCGTCTTCAATACTTTTGAGGTGCTGCAGGCAATCTCCTTGAATTAGGTTAATCATGCTGCCACCTCCAACTTGTTAACTTTCCCTTTTTCCATTATCGCTTCACGCGTAACAAACGACACATGCCCAGCGCTTACGCGGTGTGGGTCAAACACGAATATCACTGAGCCTTTGTTATTACCCTTTTGCGGTACGCCGTTCTTTAGGAACGCTAAGCGGCCATCGGTAACAAAGCGGGTTTCACTGGCATATTGCTGAGCAAGGCTGAACCATTTGACTGATGGGTCGCACATAACGAGCATTACTGTCATTCGTCCGTTTAGTTGTGCTTCAATCGCCTTTTCCACCCAGGGCTTAATGTTGCTGTATGGTGGGTTGCACCAAAGCGCCTGATTACCAAAACGAGACTTACCAAAATTCGCCCAGTCCTGAGTTAACGCGTCATCTTCGATGGTCCAATAGACTAGGCATTTTGCTGTTTCATCTTCCGCGCACACATCAACACCAAAGCAAAACTCTTTATCTAGCGCGTTGAACACCTCTGGTGGCGTACTCCATAAATCGTTACTCATGCTGCACCACCTAAAATGCTGATTGACTCCAAGCCAAACGGTAAACCTCTGGCCTTACGTGACTTCGCAATATCTACCGGTGTGTAGTCGCGAATAAAACTGGCGCGGTAACGAATGGTTTTGCCATGTTCATTGTGGTCAGCTTCATAGGTAACACCGTTCTTGTTCTGCAAACTCTTCAATGTGTTACTTGGTCTGTTATCGCCAAGGTGTTCAGCTAGTTCTTTAGTGGTTCGCCACTCGCCATTACTGAAAGCGATTGCTTTTTCTATGTTGTTCATTACGCTGCATTCCTTTCGCGAATAGCCATAAAGCTTTTGAAAGCGTTGGTACGGCGATAGCTAGCCATGTTCGGGCACATATCGAGATAGCCTTTTTTACGCAGGGCTAGTAAGTGACCTGCAACGCTATTAGGCTTTACACCAAAATGCTCGGCAATAACTTCAAACGTAGGAAAGTTGTCATTTTGCTCGATGAACTTTTGAATGAAGTCCATGTAACTGATTTGCTTATCTGTTAGAACTGGGTTCATGCGGCCTCTCCCACTTCAAATTTTTGCCCTGGATTTCTCCACACTGCCTCTTTTGATTTGTAGCCAGTTCTACGACCACGAGAACTGACAACTTCGCAAAGGTCTTCAAATGGAAGCCAAGAAGCACCAGAATTTTCACAAACATCAACTTGCCCGTTTCTGCTTCTGCACCAGATAGCTAGATGCTCATAGTTAATTTCACTAAACGGGTATCTGGAACCAGCCTTATTGTTATATGGCGGGTCTATGTGCCAATGCGCGTTATAGTTAGGTATGTTTTCATATGAAGATTGTTGAATTTCCCACTGAGAAATTAACGGTTTTTGTTCGCAGACTCTGGCCTTAACTGCATCACCCCAAACGCGACAATCTTTTGAGTCGTTATATTTGAAGTACCATGGGGATATTTTACTTGTTGGTTCACTGCGCCCTTTCGCAACCCAAAACTTGCAAAGCAGCTGCTGACCTATTTCAAGCGCCTCTATTTCATCCTCACTCTTAAAGGTTGATGGAATAGCCATGATATCCTTGCAGCTCGAGTTAATGAGAAAATCCCAAAGCAGGCATATGTTTTCAGAAACATCATAAAGTTTTGCTTTTTTGACGTTCCAGCGGGTCGAGTAGCAGGCAGAACCAGCGAAAGGCTCAATTACTAATTCACTTCGAGGGGCCCCCAAGTGTTTAGCTACTTGGTACTTTGCGCCGTAATAAGAGAAAAATGGCTTCATGCCTGCTTCCTCGCTCTGAAATCTTCTAGCCCTTTTTCAAACTTCTCAAACGCTGCCTTGTTCTCTAGCTTGTGCGCTTGTAAGTCTGCGAGCCCTGCCACGTTGTTCGGCAACTCTGCAAGTGGGCGCTTTTCAAATTCCAGGTAAGTAGCAACGAACTCTTTTTGAACCCAATTCAATTTTTCTTCGTCTTTCTGGCAAAGAAACGTCCAGCCACCGATTGACGTCACTACTGCGGCGGTTACTGGGTCTTTAAACTTCGGTGTGCGGTGAGCACCACAGCCTTTGATGGCCTGTAAAACGCGAAGCCATTGCATTTCAGCTTTGCCCTTCAGGTTTTCAAGTTGCTCTTTCTCACCTGGTGATAGGAACCGAATAACATCAGCTGGCTTTGGTTGGTACTGGCCGCGTTCAGGGTCAGAGATATGCTGAGTTAGCGCACGGCATACGTCTGCAATGTCATAAGGTTTGAGTGTGGCCCACCAAATATCCATGAGTTGTTCAGATACTTGCTTGACGCTGTAAATTTCAAAGGTGCCGTGAATAGCACTGGCGAAACGGGTACGATCTTCAGTCTGCATGTGCTACTCCTTATTTGCCCAGTTAGACATAACGCGCATGTTTTCTTCGCGTATGTGTTCTTGGTGACTTTGGAAGGTGCGCCCCTGGGGATTGCCTTTAGGTTCAAACAAGCCTTGATAGCCGTTAGAAATTGAGTTCTGAATGATGGCTTCAATGTCGTGACCTTTAGCGTGCCACGCAGCAAGGCTTTTCAATTGCATGTTTGCAGCGCGAACCGTAAAAGGCTTTTTGATTTCTTTTCGGTGTGCAACAAGCTCAGCCCACAAGTCAAAACTTAGGCATTCTGGTAGTGCAAGGTTTAGCACTTCAGATTGTGTATCTGGCTTAGATTTTTTAGGGGGGGGGGTTTTTGGTAGAGCGGCAACGCTCGCGTTATCTTTTGTATAATAATCTTTTGTATTATTATCTTTCTTATTGTGAGGGTCGGATTCGACTGGTGTACGAGTCGAATTTGACTGGTCGCTAGTCGGATTCGACTTTTCTCTAGTCGAATTTGACTTGTTTTGGCCTAGTCGTTTTTGACTTTTTTCCAGTCGAATCCAACTGGAAACAGTTGTGTTAATACCTATCTTTTGACCGTCTTTAATAAGTACATTTTTCTTAAAAAGAGAACTTTTCACTTTGCCAACATTCGTCACATCAATGCCGGTTAATTCGGAAAGCTGGCTAGATGAAATCCAGTCCATTGCTTTGTGGTAACGATAGGTTTTAGAAATGATGGCGTGAACAAGCTGAAACTCTCGCCCACTTAATCCGACTTCATTGCGCATAAGTGCGTCTGTCAGTTCGTTAGCGACACGAGTAAAGCCGTTTTCAATATCTGCTTTCACTACGGGCCTTTCAAAGTTGATTATATTTGCTGTCTGAGTCATACTTACCTCGATGTTTATCATCTAAACCCCGCATTTGCTTTCCACGGCTAGCGGGGTTTTTTTATTGGTGTAACAGACCGATATACTGCGTCACCCAGTTAAAGCGCAGACTGCATCTGTGCAATCCGCATAACGCTTTGATGAATGACTGACCGATACCACACTGACCAAGCTCATTACCCGTTAGGGCGCTTCTTGCGTTACATCCCTAGCAGTCATTCTCAAAACGCCTTGTCTCTCCAAGTGTCACCTCTGTCTTTCGCCGCTAGCTAAGGTCACTAACCATGTCCGAGTAGCCCAACACTCTTATGACTTCTGCTTCGTTTATCTGAATGTCCTCGCAATACGGAAGAGGATTGCTCAGGCGGTACATTCAGGACGTCTAAAGCGCAACATCAAACGCTTACTGCTAAGGAATTACTTGCTTAATTGCTCTTTCAGTAAATAACCTTCAAGTGCCCAAATTTTGTTTTTGGCATTATCACGCGCAATCTCTCGCCCAATCTCTTCATCGAAGTTTTCAGGGCTAGCGCATGCTGATTCACCAGACACCGTAAACCCGTTCTCAAGCGTCAATAGACAAACAGTGAATGTCGTACCAGGAAAAATATGGTATTGCTCTGCTTTAATTTTGCTCTCAATGATTTCAGGTGTTACACGCGGTGCAGTTAAGCCTTTTTCCTGAATTTCATTTTCAATATTGTTGTCGTTCATTTTCTTTCCTTTTGTTAAATTTTGATTAGCGCTCTATCCTGATAACTTCCTCTAGCGGCCTTTACGCGTGACTAATTCAAAGCCAACATCGTTTTATCACCTCGGCACAGGGCAAAAACGCTAATAAAAAACGCCTACAAACCGCGTAGGCAAAACACTCAGGGTTGCAGGAACCTATTCAGCCAATAGCTGTTATTTGCCATTAGCACCATTACGGTAATCACAATGGGTAAAACAATCACCGACAAACGAAATTGCCAGTCGGTTTTAAATTCGTGCTTAAAACTGCGCACTTGACGCTTACACCACCACACGAACGGCGAGCGCATTACGCCGCTCTCCGTGTTGGTGTAAAAGCTGGCTTTGGCTGTGTGCGTTTAGGGTTTATTGGAACTACTTTGCTCATGCTGCCTCCTTCTCTTCGGGCTGGAAGTGTTCGCGTAGCGTGTCTACACGCTCAGCTTGCGGGGATTTGATATCACCTCTCGCAACTTTATAAAGCCACGCAATAGGGATCTTGGTTGCCTTACTGATAGCAGGAAGCTCACCTCTTTTGCTGTGAGCAGTCTTTAGTTTTTTTATAATCGTTGCTGTTTTCATAAGATGAGTATTATTCCGGCATATGGATTATTAGTAACACATATGTGGAGCATAATCTCAACCTTGGAGACTTTCAACCTGATTTTGAATTATTTTCTACTATGATCACATTTTAGTGGAGCATTTGCACAAAACTGGATTTTGCAGAACTAAAGCTTGGTGAGGTTTAAAGATAGAATTAAGGCACAAAAAAACCGCCCGAAGGCGGCTTATTAATATCCCATCTATTATCTTTTGCTTTGTATGAGAAGAGTCTTGTTAGGCATTAAATGCAGAGCAAAGAACGCTGCTGCAACTACTAGGGTGACTGATATAATTTGAAGCGTTAGAAGTGAAACATCGACACTGGCGGTCGTGTTTGCTCTTACAGGTGGTGACAAAATAAAGGCGTAACCCATATTAAACACTCTCCCACTCAATTTTAACGTGAATGGTGGAAAAGCCAGCATAAAAGAGATTGCCAGGCTATAAACGAATAAAACAAACGGTCTATTGATTTCCATATACTTGATTCCTATTTATTACTTTACTTACCTTATTACCTTTCAGAATTATATTGAAGTGATTTTGTTCAAGTCTCTTCGATAATGGTTTGTGAGATAGTTACCAAAAAAACACTACTGTATAAATGAACATGAGTCTAAAAGGTGCATTATTGTGGAATATATTCCATAATATAGCGTGTATTAATCAAAAAGATTTATTTTTATAGGAACCGCGTAATGGATAATAAGAAGGTTTTGGTAAAAAACTTACGCGCTATTTCTCAGGCCTTGGGCTGTGAAACTAACGCATCTAAGTTTGCAAAGCTGATAAATGAACGCGCTGGCGATAACGTTATTGATAGAAGTTACGTTGCCAGAATTCTAAAGGACTCGCCTAAAGATCCAGCTAACATTAGTTTCGACAAGCTATCGACCATAGCCAATGCTCTTAATGTCGATGTGTGGCAGATAGTTCACCCAATGGGCTTCGATAGTAAAGGTAGATCTTTGGCTTCAAGTAGCGCACTAGATGGAAATATATTGAAACGCGCTGTTAAGTATTCAATCTCTGCGGCTGAAGAACTTAAAAACGAGAATTTGGACTTTATTTCAGAAATGGCCGAGACTGGCTATCTTTGCATGGTGAAGGGAGAAGACGAAAAGCTTGGATTTGAATTAGCCAAGCTTTCTCAAAAATATTCTTAATCCGCTTCGCTAAATTCCCTTTCAAGAGATTCCGCGCTGTCTAGCAACGAATCTCTTTTTTGTTTCCACTCAACAAGTTTTTTAAAGCGCTCAGTTTTACTTGGCAAGCTTTCAATTTCCCTGCTTTCTGATAAGAGCCTTATAGCTTTGTTTGTCATAATACCCCACTTCGCCAACCGTGAAACGAGCTTATAAAAACCGATAACAACGATAAATAAAACGGTTGTCATAAATGCAACTGATAGTGTTAAACCCATAGCTCTAATTCCTTTTTACTATTGCACACAATAAAGGTAATACCGCCAAAGTGACGAAACCCGCATTTGTGAGTGCAATGACCTCTGAATAAAAATAGTTCGTTATAGCAGCGTCCGTAAGCTTGATATCGATTGCCCTAACTATGTGGCAAAAGATAGCAATGGCCTCTAGCGCTGCGCTTATCAAAAGAGCGTACAGCGGAGCTCGTTTGCGAGCAACCAGAAAGAAAAGCGTAGCCAGGTAGACAATATCAATTAAACTCCAATAGAAATATCGCCACACTTCACCTGGGTCATACGCTTTTATTGGACAGTCCAGCAAGAACGATAAGAAGTAGAAAGAAAAGAGTGTAAAACAGAAAGCGAAGTGCCTCCACTTCCTTAGAGCAGCCGAAGAAATCAAGCTCAACAATATTAACTGCATTGATAAATTGTCGAACATATCGCCATCGACTGCTATTACACACTCTTCCATTACTAGTCCTTATTTAGTTTTGGTCTTGCTGTCACTACCGTCATCTGTCGGTTTATCTCTATCGTCACCGTTACCGTTACGAGGCATCGTTTTGCTCCTATTTTTAAGTTTAATGTAAAAGTGGATTATTTTCTACATATAAGTAATAATTGATCCACAATTTTGATATTAGCATATATGCACAATACTTATATCGCTAGTTTGTGTGGTTCATAACAAACTACACTTTAGTATAAAGGTAAACGCATTCACCGCACAAAGAGTTTAAATAAAACCCAAATAAAGTGCTGACGACTTAAATTGCAACCGCTGGAAAGCTCTATTCTTTGCTAGTGTTGGGGCATCAAAAATACTGGGGTGTAACGTGGATAAAAAGCGGGGTGAAAGAATAACAAAACTTATGCGTGAAAAGGGCTTCACGCGTGATGATTTTGCTATGCGTTCTGGCTACTCCATAAGCACCATCAGCAAGATCAGGAACGGACATGACTTTACAACCGATGTGCAAGCCGTTCTCTGCTCCTTACTTGAAACAACTCCTAACTACCTGCACGGCTTTACCGACCGCACCCCTCAAATAGAACACATTTCATCGAAACTGACAACCCACAAAGATCCAAGGGTTATTCAGTTAATCTATGATTTTCTTGACATTTGCGACACCAAATAATCTCTAAAAATTAAATTGGGATTATACGCACAATTTTGTTGACAATAATAGATTGTGGATTATACTCCATTTGTGGACTGCAAATAGAGGATAAAAAACATGACCTCAACATACGTAGATTTATTTAAGTTTCAAAAAGACCTAATTGTTTCTCGGCTTACAGAGAGCGTAATGCGCGGTAAAGCGTACACGTGGTCTGTTGTGTCGGGTAACACTATTCAGCCAGTTACTGTGTGCTTGGATGAACAATCTGATGTGCCCGTAACCCTCCCTAAAGAAGTTGAACGCGCCTTGCGCAGTGCGCTTGAAACCTTCAATCGTGCGCCTAACGGTTACCACATTGATGACTTTCTCTACAACGTAGAAGGTAAAGCCGCATGAATACCAAATTCAATATTTTCCTAAAGCCAGGCACTACCGTGTCAATTAACGGCAAAGAGTTTGATGACCGTATGTGCATCATTACTGAACAATCCATTGATGTAATTCGCAATACTATTGGTGACTCAGTTCAGCAAGTAATAGGTGAACGCGACTTTCAGCCGCAGGCACACGCGCACCGCTTTGATAGATACACCTATCTGCCAAAGCTGACTTCTACTTGCGAAGTTAATGTTTATGAAGGTGAGTTATCGCCAGCGGAACAGCGAGTTTACGACTTAATTGTTGTCGGTATGAGTCAACAACAAATCGCTGACAAACTTTGCTTGTCGCTACAAACCATCAAGTTTCACACCACTGCGATCAGCAGAAAGAAAGGCGTTAATTCAACGCGTGAAATCATTGCCCTGCACTACATGGGTCGTGACAAGTTTATGGAAGTGAGGAAAGCAGCATGAGCACGTTTTTGTTTGTAATTGGATTGTTTGTTTTGATGGGCGCTTTTGCGTTCTTAGTTGGCGCATTCATTCGCTCTGGTCAAGGCGAGCGTGACGACGAATGAACACGGTATTCACACTTATTGCGATAGCACTAGTGTCACTCTTCTTTATCGCTGTTATCTCAACGGTAGAAGCAATAAAGAGTATTGATTTTAAGGAGGGAAGATGACCAACAAATTCAACGTAGAGCAATACCAAGACTGTGTTGTCGAGCATAAGGACGGCACAAAAAGAATTGGCAGAATACAGAAAGATGGGCGCGGTGAAAGACAGTATTTCAACCTGGCATCTTATCAAGATAGAAAGTGCCATGTCGTGTGGCCTGTAGAGGATGTAGTTAAAGCTGTGCCAATAGACTTTGACATTTAAGAAGTAAACAGCGCCCCCGAAGGGGCACACACCACGGCTGCGAAGTTTTGGACAGACAGAGCAGCCATAGCAACGAGGATGATAAACGATGGAAATCCGAACCACAAACACTAAAGGCTTATTTTGCCTTCAATGGCGTGATAGTGGCGTAAATGGCAGTGAGTATTTTACTCGCCTAGAAACTATCACCAATTCACGTGACACCGATGTAACGCTATGTCGTGAAGGTGTACCTGGTACAACGCTAAACATCGATTCTGATGCCGTAGACGCGTTTTTTGAAATGGCTAACAGCGTCGATGTGCCTATTGATGTAATCAACCCTTTTCCAGCAACTGAAACAGTTCCATCGTCTGCCAAGGATGGCTCTTTCTCTGGTCGAGTTACAACTACCCCAAAAGTTGGTATGAAAGCCCAAATAAAAACCTGTTGTGTAGAGGGAAAGCTACACATGGGTAATGAGTTCACGATCGCCAGTGTTCCTAGAGAACTTTGCGGAACTTGGGTGGTTGCACTGAACAACGAAGACGGCTCTCGATTCAGTGCTGGCTATGACTTGTCAATGTTAGAAATAACCGACCTAGGGGAAGCAGCGTGATTATCAAATACAAAAGCATTAAATCGGCTCGCCGCGAGCGTCTTTTTTGGGATTTTCTAGGGTTCAACACACGTATTTCAGCGAAAGCCAACCGCTACAAAGTTGAGCTTATCGCATTCGATTCATTATTAGGGAGAGCAAATCATGGGTAGCACAGCATTAGCACAGGTAGCAAATCGCCTTGCAGTTTCAGAAAGCGAACTTCAGAGCATTGTTATTAACACAGTTATGCCAAACAAAGGCCAGCAAGTTAGTAACGATCAGTTTATTTCATTCATGGCCGTAGCTAACGAGTACAAGCTTAATCCGCTTGTAAAGGAAATCTACGCGTTCCCAGCGAAAGGTGGCGGCATTCAGCCCATCGTTTCAATCGATGGCTGGCTAAAGATTATCACCAACCATGAACAGTTTGACGGTATGGAGCATGAAGACATTTTGGATAACGGCAGCTTGGTTGCTATCAAATGCTCAATTTATCGCAAAGATGCAAAGCGCCCTATCACGGTAACTGAGTATATGAACGAATGTAGGCGCGGTACTGATACCTGGAAGCAATGGCCAAACCGCATGTTGCGCCACAAAGCCACTATTCAGGCTGGTCGTTACGCATTTGGTATCAGCGGCATTGTTGACCCTGATGAAGCTGAGCGCATTAAGGATGCGGCTAGCGGCGAGCGTGAAATCAACCCTGCGCCAGCGAGTAACGAAAAGCCAGTTTACACGCAAGACCAGTTCAACGAAAACGCTAACAAAATGGCTAACGCCATCAGTGCTGGCAGAAAAACGCCTGAAGACTTCATTCAAATCATAGAGTCGCAATTCACTTTGCCTGAAGAAATCAGACAGCAGATTGAAACCATTGTAGACGTAGCAGAGGAAGCATAACCATGAAGCATATCAACGTTACTCAGGGAAGCGCTGAATGGCTAGCGCTTCGCAAAGAATTTTTTACCGCATCAGAAGCACCAATGATGATGGGCGATCACAAAAACATTAGTCGCAATCAATTGCTAGATGCAAAGAAAGGCTGGACCACGATTGTAGACGAGTATCTACAAAAGCTTTTTGATAAAGGTCATGCAACTGAAGAAGCGGCTCGCCCTCTTGCTGCCGCCGATGTAGGTGAAGATTTATTCCCTGTTACCGGCTCGCTAGAAGTTGAAGGCTTAGCGCTACTTGCCAGTTTTGACGGTTTGACCATGTTTGATGATGTGTGTTTTGAGCATAAGCTTTTCAACAAAACGCTTGCTGAGAACGTGCTTAATAACGTGCTAGAGCCCCACTACTACTGGCAGTTAGAGCAGCAACTTTTAGTGTCTGGTGCGGAAAAGTGTTTCTTCGTTACCAGTGATGGAACGAAAGACAACTGGCAAGCAATGTATTACGTGTCAGTTCCTGAAAGACGCGAAGCGCTTATTAAAGGCTGGAAGCAATTTGCCATTGATTTAGAAAGCCATGAGCCGCAAGCGAAAGTTGAGAAAGCCGTTACCTCTGGCCCAGTACGTGAACTGCCATCCATTAACTACAAAATGAATGGCTTAGCACTAGAGTCAAACCTAGAAGCGTACAAGCAAGCTGCTACTAACCTTGTAGCGCTATCTGAAAAGCCACTTGAAACAGACCAAGACTTTGCCGATGCCGAAGCGCGTCAAAAGGTTTTCACCAAAGCAGAGAAAGACATTAAAGACGCATGTGATCGCGTTATGGGTGAGATTGATTCAATCGATAACTTTGTAAAAGACATGCGCTTTATCTCTGAACAGATTCGCCAAGCGCGACTAGCTGAAGGTAAGCAAATCAAAGCGCGTAAAGAAGAATTGCGCAAAGAAATTTATCTAAATGCAGAGCAAGAAGTAACAAAAGCGCAGTTCTCAGCAGCACAAAAGGTAAACGCTAAGCTCCCTGAAATATATTTTGATGCTTGGAATGCCATGAAAGGCAAGCGCACCATTGAATCACTTCAAGACGCAGCTGATACCGAAGTAGCGAAAGCGAAAATTCAAATCGCTGAATTTGTCGAAGTAGCACAAGCCAACATGCTTGTTATTGCTGATAACCGCGAGTTCGATTTCCTATTTAACGACTGGGCCCAAATTGCTTTCAAAGCAACTGAAGACTTCAAGACGTTGGTAACGGCTCGCATTGCAACTTATCAGACTGAACAAAAAGCCAAAGAAGATGCAGAACGTGAACGCATTCGCCAAGAAGAGCAAGCGAAACTGCAACGTGAAGCTGAAGCGAAAGCGCAAGCAGAAGAGCAAGCCAAGCGTGATGCGGAAGAGAAAGCCCGTTTTGATGCTGAGTCAGAAAGCAACAAGCAATACGTGGCAGCAACAAACCAGTTAGTACAGGAAGCCCCCACCCATGAGCCAAAAGAAAAAGTTCAGCCAGAACCGCAAGCGAAGCCAGCGCCTAGCGTGGTTCGACAAGAACAAGCACCAACGCGCCAATACTCAGTAATGGAGCTTAACGCTATGGATCAGCTAGCCAAGCTAGTTGAAGAAGCCAACAAGCCTTACGCCAGCGACTTACGCGAGTTTGTTGAATCGGTTAAGGCTAACAACTTGAAGAAGGTGGCGTGATGAACGCCGCCGACCTTAAAGCCGGCGATAAGTATGAAATGACTTTTCCGTTTCACGCTAATCGGTTTATGGGAACTCTCTATTGGACTGGCGGTTGCGAAGTTCATGTAGAGCGGCATAGCGAGTGGGAATCAGAGCGCTTCTTTACGGCACATGGTGAAGGAAAAGTGATTTATGAAATTCTCTCTATCGCTGAAATGCCAGGTCGTTACATGGATCGCGTGATTTTCAAGAGAAGCACCATTGACCCTGAAGGAGACACGGCTAACCCAGGTGAAATAAAAATGCTAACGGTGCGCAAGTTTATAAAAGACATAACTTCGCGCACACCGTTCCCAGTTGATTATGAGTTAGAGGCGGCTTAGGCCACCTCTGTAACTTTTCTTACTAAAAGGTAAAGAATTTTATGATTTTCAAAAACGCAAAAATTTACAAGATTACACAGCCTTTGGCATTTAGCAGCGAAGCATTTGAGAAGTTATTAGGTGAGCATGAGTTTCGCCATTGCGGTGCACACGACTTGGCAACTATGGGTTTCGCTCGCTGTATTGGTGGTTTGTTCGCGCATGTCGCACAAGGCATGTTCACTATCCGCATTCAGAAAGAAGAAAAGCTTTTACCAGACAGCGTAGTCAATCAAGAGCTTGAAGAAGTAGTTGAGCGCATCGAAATGGAAACAGGTGCGCCGGTTGGTAAAAAAGCAAAGGCTGATATAAAGCAAGAGATTATCACCAAATTGCTGCCACAAGCTTTCAGCAACCGCAAAAGCACTTACGGCACAATCATTCCTGAAAGCAATCTGGTAATTGTTCACGCTAGCTCAGACTCACAAGCTGAAGCTTGGCTTGCTATGGTTCGCAAAGCTATTGGTTCACTTCCCGTTGTTCCATTTACTCGCCGCAGCATTAAATCTGAACTGACTCACTGGGTTACCGACACCACGCCTGACACCATCAACCTGTTAGAAGAAGCAGAGTTAAAAGCTACGGATGATACGGGCGGTCTAGTGCGCGTGAAAAACCAAGCGCTTGACACTGATGAAGTAATAAACCATTTGGACGCTGGCAAGCTGGTTCAGAAAGTAGCGTTTGAGTATGACGAGGCTTTCAGCGCCATTCTTTGTGAAGACGGTTCAATTAAGCGCATCAAGTTAGCCGATCGCGTTCTAGAAGAAAATGACGACATTCCTAGCGACCAAGCAGAAGCGCGTTTCGATGCTGATGTTTATCTGTATGTAAGCACCCTGCTCGGCTTTATTAAGTTGATTGATGCTGCATTTCAGTTAACCGAAGAAAGTAGTAGCCAGCCTGACTCTGATGAAGTTGAAGAGGACCAACCAAACCCTTTCGTAAACAGTGAAGGTAAAGACGTTTTCTACGATGAAGCGGTTAAGTTCGTGCGCGAGACAAGACGCGCATCAGTTTCAGCAGTGCAACGCAAATTTAAAATTGGCTTCAACCGTGGCGCTCGTTTAATTGAGCAGATGGAAGCTGAAGGCATTGTAAGTAAGCCAGGTCATAACGGTGTACGTGAAGTGCTTGTTCCACCTAAAGCCGCTTAATCACTTTAAGAGCCCCTTCGGGGGCTAAAGGAAAACCCATGACCACAATCATAATAAACAACAAGCCGATACGCATTCATGCAACGGTGGTAGCACGTGTTCAGAATCTACTAGAAGCGGGTGAAAGTATTGAAACGGTGCGCCAGAAAACAGGGCTTTCAAAAGGCCGTGCATCGGCATTAATCGACACTATTCAAGGTCAATCACAAATGGGGAGAGTGGCGTGAGTAAAAGTTTAAAACAGATGGCATACGATACGATAGAGGCTCATCAAGAAACCATAGCTGATCTACGCACACAACTAGCAAAGGCTAATGAGCGTGTTGCGGAGTTAGAGAAAGAGCGCTCTAACCTGTCAGCAAAGTATAAGAAGAATGTTTCTGTTATAGGAGCTTTTGTATCTGAATTAACAGGCAAAGTAATTATCTTGCCCAAAATGCGAACAAAAGAAGAAATAGAAAAATCGTTCAACAAATTCGCCATAGAGAAGAAGATTGAAGCGCTAGACGAAGTTGAGTCTGTTTATATGCAAGCCGCAGAAACATCAGAACCTATATCGTTTAGAGAGGCTTTCGATGCAGTAGAAGAACAACTACGCAAGGAGCAAGAGTGATGAACCCAAGAATAGAAAAAAAAGTCAGTAAGCGTCTTTTAGAAGTAGCCCCAAGTCAGTTTTACGGTGTTTGGCAGAATAATGAGTGCCCAACGGATTATGCGGAATCACAAGGGAGCAACATTACTGGCTGTTTTATGGTTGGAGGTGGATTAAGCTATTGGGGTGAGGGCGAAGATGCTCACAGCCTTTATGACTGGTTTATGCAGTCGTGGATGTTTTGCAATCGCTTCGCTTTAGACTGGGATGGTGAGAATTGGCCAGACACTGGTAAATTCAAACCAACGGCAAAAAATATAATTGCCTTGGCGCGTGAAGAGCACGAGTTGAGTCTACGCAAGGAGCAAGAGCATGTTTAGCAAAATGGTCGATAGCTTAGTAAATAAGTTAAAAAACGCCAGTTATAAATCATCGAGTTCTTATGTCGGCGATTTAACCGTTCTGAGCGGCTTCAATAAGGAAGAGTTAGCAGCCGCGAGACAAGCAATATCAGAGTGGCTTCAAGACAACCACAACGACCTTGCAGTTGAGAACGAAAAGCTAAAACAAAAGCTTTTTATCTGTAATGAAATCATCAGCAAATCGAATTTTGCACCGATGATTGTGCCGCCAGTGAGGGAAGAAAGTGAGTAAGCGCAAAGCAAACACCCCAATCAAGCGCAAGCAAATGATTGCTAGAACTGCGCTTAAAAACCTTTGCATTGCCATGGTATTAGGTGAAGCAAAGTATTGCTCGGTAATGAATTACAAATCGTGTAATGAAGTTAAGGTTTCTCAACAAGTCGCTGAACTTATCGCTGGCCTTCCGTGGAAATGGTATTTCGAGTGCTCAGTAGTATGCCGTGACCAACAAGGCAAAGAGTACATCGTTAGCGAAACGGTTCATTGTGAGTCAGCTTATCGCCAGTCTGACCCAAGACTTAACGAATTTCTAAACACGCACCACAAAGCGTTTTTAGCAAAGCAAAATCACTTACACGTTATCACCCTAGCATGGGTAGCCGTTCCTGCTATCGGTGACAAAGTAGATTTAGAAATTGAAACACTAGATAAGATTTACACCAAGCTAGGTGCATTTGAATACTTGTCTACGTGGGAAAATAACCAGTTGGAGGATGCGGCGTGATTGATTGGGAATTAGCGCCAGAGGGTGCAGTTGAGCTAAAAATGCTAACCGATGGCGGGTGTGCAAGATGGTTCAACAAAGACGGTAATTACTTCAGTGGTAGCGCTTGGTTAAATCCAATGCTCGAATACAAAACCATTGCCACACGCACACAACAAAAAACCGTTGCTGATGCTTATGATTGGGCAAATGGTGAGTGGGAAGAGGGCGAGAAGTGGACGCATGTTGTAGATGACGATGAAGGTCAATTAACAAAATGCAGAAAACACTTAAAGCTATGCAATGGTAGCGATTGGGTTTACGTGTGTGAAAAGGGTGAATATTTCGTGCCGAGCAAAATGGGTTATTGTGGCGTAAAACCCATCAAGCCAAAGCTAACCAAGGCGCAAGCGTGGGATAAGCTAAAAGGCTTGCCAGATAATGAGTGGGACGTTCACAGCCATATCATGAGCATCGAAGAAAAATACGACATAGTAGAGGTGCCAGCCAATGACTAACCAACAAATACTAGCGAATGGGCCTGAGGGCTGGACTCATGTTGCAATTGTTGAAGAACACGCTCACTACTGCAAGCTTTCAGATGGAATTATGCGCGATAAGTTTGTTGGCGTAAAAGATATGTGGACTCAGTTTCAGGGGTTTGAAGACGTATCACAGTTTCGCTCTCGCGAAGACATTGAGCGCATCGTTTATCTTGAAAGTGTATTGAAGGGGGAAGCGGCGTGAACGACTTTCTTTCAGATCAAGAAATTGAAGAACTTACCGGCGCTAAACAAGTGAGTAAGCAAAAAGAGATTTTGACAAAGAATCGAATATACTTTGTTGAGCGCACAGATGGAAAAATTAAAGTGTGCTGGCACCACGTTCACAACCCTATGGTTGAGATGCAATCAGAAACAGACTCACTAATTAACTGGAAAGCAGCGTCATGACAAAAAGGAAAAGCCGCAAGGATGCATGGATGCCGTCGCGTGTTTACAGAGGTAAGTCAGCTTATGAGTATCACCCTAAAGGGGGTGGTGCTATTAGGCTTTGCAAACTTGATGCAAAGAACTGGGAAGTATTAAAAGCCCACGAAGATGCAGTCCAAGCGCTTGAAGCCAAAGAGAACCTTTCGGGTTTAGTGAGCGACTTTTTTGAAAGCGCTGATTTCTCTGATTTATCGAAAACTACGCAAGCTGATTACCGCAAGTATAGCCGTAAGGTTTTATCGGTATTTGGTAAAGTTCACCCCGACAACCTAGAACCTCGCCACGTTCGCGCATACATGGATAAGCGTGGAGCGAAGTCTAAGACACAAGCCAACCGTGAAAAGGCTTTTCTTTCTCGCTGCTACCGCTGGGCTTACGAACGCGGCCTAGTGAAACAGAACCCCTGCAAAGGCGTTAAACAGTTTAAAGAAACGGCTAGAGACAGATACGTTGAAGACTGGGAATACAAAGCAGTATTTGAAAACGCCCCACCCCATGTGCAAGCAGCAATGGAAATTAGTTATTTGTGCGCTGCACGTAAAGGTGATGTTCTCTCAATGACGTGGGATCAGATACGTGATGATGGCATTTTCATTCAGCAAGGCAAAACGAATGTAAAGCAAATTAAGGAATGGACCCCTCGCCTTAGAAAAGCTATTGAGTTAGCAAAATCGCTGAGAACGGGAAATATAATTAGTCGCTGGGTTATATGCCAGGCTAATGGAAAGTGCTACACAGGCCGAGGTTTCGATCAAGGCTGGATGGATGCGCGTGAAGCAGCTAGAGCAAAAACTAACATGGCTTTAGATTTCACGTTCCATGATTTGAAAGCGAAGTCTATCAGTGATTATGAAGGAAGCACGAAAGAAAAACAGATCTTCTCTGGCCATAAAACTGAGCGCCAAGTTAATACTTACGATAGAAAAGTGAAAGTTGTACCTACTATAGGTTCTAAGAGATGAGAAAAGTATCTGGTAAGAGTTTAGAAAACCAAGAAAAATGGATTGGCAATGAATACGGGAGTTTAACCGTCACGAGATATGTGGGGCATAATAAAAACAAGCATGCGGTATTCGAGTTTAAGTGCGAGTGCGGTTCTTTCATTGAATATCCAATAATTGATGTGAGATCTGGGTCGCCTTCTTGTTGTGGATGCAATAGAAATAGATATAAGTGCAAAAACAGAAATTTGTATTTGGTTTGGTATCAAATGATTAAGCGCTGCAGTGATAAATCATCAAAAGACTTCAAGTATTACGGTGCTAGAGGTATTTCGGTCTGCAAAGCATGGCTTGATTTCGATGTTTTTGCGAACTGGGCAATAAGTAAAGGTTATAAGAAAGGGTTAACTATAGAGCGTAACAATGTAGACGGTGATTATTGCCCACAAAATTGCAGTTGGGAGACCTGGGAAACTCAGGCTAAAAACAAAAGAAATAGATCTTGAATTAGGAAAACGCGTTATGAAATCGTTAGGAACGTCTAGTCGCAAAGAATTAAATGGCTAACCTTTAAGGTTTTAAAGTGTTGATTTTAAAGGTTTTTTAATTGGTGCCCGGGGCCGGACTTGAACCGGCACGCTGTTACCAGCGAGGGATTTTAAATCCCTTGTGTCTACCAATTTCACCACCCGGGCATCGGGTTGCTTTTCAGCAAAGGTGTCAGGCGTAGAACCTGATGCTGCGTTGCAGCGTTTGGAGGCGGAACCCGGAGTCGAACCGAGATAGACGGATTTGCAATCCGCTGCATAGCCATTCTGCCATTCCGCCAGATGCGTCTGGCGTGTGATTAAAACTCATCTCTAAGAGATTGGAGCGGGAAACGAGATTCGAACTCGCGACCCCGACCTTGGCAAGGTCGTGCTCTACCAACTGAGCTATTCCCGCATGTCTTAATCGACCATTTCGTTTGGTTGATGTCCTCTCGAAATGTGGGGTGCATTCTACCTACCCATTCAAAACTGTCAACACAAAAAAGCGTTTAAATTGAGATAAATGCGGTTTTTTATGATCGTTTGCTATTTTTTTATTCACTTTGATTAATGTACGATCAATTTCACTTTACTGCGCCACTTCGAAGGTGTGGCCAGGCCGCTTTTGTATAAACAAACATTGACCAAATTGACAGCACTGCTGAGAAATATAAAAGAATATAACCTAACGAAACCCAATAAATTGTGATACCCATGAAGGTTTCTAATCCCGACAACAAGCCAATTAAGGCTAACATTTGCGCAGTGGTTTTTGCTTTACCTATAAAAGACACTTTAACCGCATCCCTTACACCATTCGAACCCATCCATTCACGTAACGCCGACACATAAATTTCACGAACCAATAGCGCAATAGATGGCAACGTGATCCACAGGTTTGCATAACTATGAGTAATCATAAGAAGAGCAGCGCCCACAATGAGCTTGTCTGCTACAGGATCTAAGAATGCACCAAAGGGTGTAGACTGCTGTAGTTTTCTTGCTAGATAGCCGTCAAACCAGTCCGTTATTGCCGCAAGCCAAAAAATAAATGCGCCTGCCTCGTGCGCCCAGCGCCAATCAAGAAAATAAACAACTACAAATACAGGAATAAGGATTACTCGGAATAAAGTAATACAGTTTGGAACAGTCCACATAAAAAGTACGTCTCGGTGTTATGCCTCTATAGGCGTTTTAGCGCGGTAGCGTATAAGCTCTGCATCTTTCATTTTTGTAACACATTACCTTAATTTGTAATGCATTGCTTGTTACTCATTCATTTATTGATGAAGGTGGTCGTAAATAGTTTCCGCCAGTTCAGGGCTTATACCAGGTACATTTGAAATTTCATCTTTGCTGGCTTTCTTAAGACCCTGCAAGCCCCCCATGAATTTAAGCAGTGTTTGTCTGCGTTTAGCACCAATACCAGGTATGCTTTCCAAACTCGACGTGGTTTTAACTTTCTGGCGTCGGTTGCGGTGCCCAGTAATGGCAAATCGGTGAGATTCATCGCGAATATGCTGAATAAGGTGAAGCCCTGGCGAATGGCTATCCATCGGCAGAACCTGATGGCTACCTGCCAGTATTAGTGTTTCTAAGCCAGGCTTACGGGTGGTGCCTTTTGCCACGCCTAACAGCATAGGCTTTTTATCATGGGGCCAATCTTCAAAAAACGCTTCTGCTTGGGCAAGCTGTCCTTTACCACCGTCTATTAATAGAAGGTCAGGTATTTTTTGCACTTCTTTCACTGACTTGTAGCGACGTTTTAACGCCTGTGCCATGGCCGCGTAGTCATCACCTGGGGTAATGCCTTCTATATTGTATCGGCGATAGTCACTTTTGTGCGGACCTTCACGATTAAATACCACACACGAAGCCACCGTTTGCTGGCCAGACGTATGTGATATGTCAAAACACTCCATGCGTTGAATAGGCGTATCAACTTCCAGTGCCGCTTCTAAGTCGAGATAGCGTGCAAACACAGACTTTTGCTGACTGTATTGAGCATCTAACGCAGTTTGCGCATTTGACTGCGCCAGCTGCAGGTACTTGCGCTTCTCTTCCCTCGCCCCTTTGAAGAACTGGACCTTGTGTCCCGCTTCACTGGCTAGTACATCTGCTATAGCGTCTTCGTCAGTTAATGTATTGCTAAGTACTATCTGCTTGGGAATAACTTTGTTACCCGCCAGATAGAACTGTAGGAAGAAAGATTCAAAAACTTCTTGTTCATCGGCAGTGTTGGGTACTTTGGGAAAATAGGCCTTGCTGCCTAACAACTGCCCTTCACGAATAAACATTACCTGAATACACGCCATATTGCCTTTGAACGCAAACCCAAACACATCCATTTCGTCTTGAGTACCGGCAACCCACTGTCGTTCTTGAACTTTTCTTAGTGCATTAATCTGATCGCGGTAACGGGCAGCGGCTTCAAAGTTGAGTGCCTCGCTGGCTGCTTCCATCTTTTCCACCAGCCCACCAATGACCTGCTGGTTTTTACCTTTCAAGAACAAGCGTGCAAAATTGACCTGCTCTTTATATTCTTCATCGCTCACATAGCCTTCTACACACGGCGCACTGCAGCGCTGCATCTGATACTGAAGACAAGGTCTGCTGCGTGCTCGGTAATAGCTATCTTCGCACTGACGTACGGGGAAGATTCGCTGCATTGAACGCAAGCTTTCTCGCACCGACCACGCACTGGGGTATGGGCCAAAGTATTCGCCCTTTTTCTTTTGAGGGCCGCGATGGAAAGAAAGCCTTGGATGTTCGTGGTCGGATAAGAAGATAAAGGGATAAGACTTGTCGTCACGCATGACCACGTTGTAACGCGGTTTGTATTTCTTGATGAAGTTGTTCTCAAGCAAGAACGCTTCGGTTTCGCTGTTTACAACCGTGACATCCATGTTCGCAATCTGACTAACTAGCGAACGCGTTTTGGCGTTATCAAGATTACTACGAAAATAGCTTGATACACGCTTTTTAAGGTTTTTGGCTTTTCCTACGTAAATAACCTCTTCCTGACTATTGTACATGCGGTACACGCCAGGTTGAGAGGTTAGATTCTTAAGAAATGCTGCTGAATCAAATGCAGACATAATCACTTTGACGTTGCGCGTCTAGTGACGCTTAAAAGGTGTTAGGATTGATAAGCTTATGACGATAGGCCAAGTGCGTTAGCTCTACATCAGAATTTACGCCTAACTTTTGAAACATTCGGTAACGGTAAGTATTAACCGTTTTTGAGTTAATACTGAGTTCTCGGGCTATATCCGGCACTTTGTGACCTTCGGTTAATCGCATTGCTATTGTAAGTTCTCTACTCGATAGCTCGTCAAACGGATTATCCGAACTAGGCAATAACTTACCGATGGCGATGCTATTGGCCACTTCTTGATCAACATACTTTTGTCCTGCCGCAACTTTATGGATAGCGCGTATTACTTCGTCTGGCTCTGCATCTTTTGTCAGAAAACCGTATGCGCCTGCGTCCATAACTTGCATTGGAATAGGACTTTCCTTGTGCATTGAAACACAAATAACACGCGTATTTTCAGACATACGAACAATTTTCTTTGTCGCTTCCAGTCCACCAATACCGGGCATATTCACGTCCATGAGTACCACATCTGGCGCGTTTTTTCGGCACAAAAGTACCGCGTCTTCACCGTTCTTCGCTTCTGCGAGAATAGTAAAATCGTCTACGTCTTCCAGAATCCGGCGTATCCCTGTTCTGACCAAATCATGGTCATCTGCTAGGATTATTTTTATCACTCTAGTATCTCACTGACTTCAGTTTTACATACAACTGGAATAAAGACTGATAATGCTCATTAATGAGAAGTATTACCAGCCTTTAACCTTATCCAAGTCATCATACCACGAGATAAGAATTCGTGAAGTAGAGATACACAATTTGAAACTAAATTATTGATCTAGATTACTTTTAGGCAGCTATTTAGGTAATTCAAACCACAAGGCCACACTTTCCTCTGAGGCTTTCAGACGAATGATGTCTTGCTCGTAAATACCCAAAGCATCGCCTGCCTCTATTTCAACTGCATTCGTTTCACTGTCTACCACAGCCTGTACATTACCGCTAATCATATGAAGGTAACCCTTTTGGTCTTCAGTGCCATGCTCCCATGTTTCGCCAGCTTTCAAAGTTAAACGGCTGATTGCCGCATTTTGCTTAATGCGTAATGACCCTTCCCTACCGTTATCACTTACTAATAATTCAAGCTTTGAATCATGGTTATTTCCACCCGCCTGTGTGCCAAAGGTTTTTTGCGCATAGCTGGGCGTACCGCCTTTTTCATTGGGCACAATCCAAATTTGGAGAAAGTTAACAGGCTCTTCAGTAGAAGGGTTAAACTCTGAATGCATTATACCCTTACCTGCACTCATTACTTGCACGTCACCCGCAGGCACTACGTACTCATTACCGGTATTATCTTTGTGCTTTAAAGCACCGCTCACAACATATGAAATTATCTCCATATCTCTGTGACCGTGGGTTTCAAAACCTCTGCCGGCCTGAACAACATCGTCATTGATAACCCGTAGCGCTGAAAACCCCATATGTTTTGCATCATAATAATGTCCAAACGAAAAGCTATGTTGGCTTTTTAGCCAGCCAAAGTTCACTTTTCCTCTTTCATTCGCTTTTCTCAAATACATCATCTTGTATTCCTTATAACCGTAAGCCGCCACTGGCTCTTCTCCCCAACAGGAGTAACGCTGGGCGATAGAACATGTGTCAAGGGCTA
>CETZ01007803.1_pt1 | contig 51362 bp, 48 predicted proteins | sample 531441 | NCBI WGS metagenome assembly CETZ01 (sample SAMEA2623098, study PRJEB7988) | marine metagenome | isolation source: saline water (ENVO:00002010), including | reverse complement strand
AAGCCGCGGGATGACTGGATTAAAAAGAAACGAATTAACTACACGCCTGGCCAGGTGCCGGGTGTCTTAACGAGACAACGAACATGAGCAAAAACATTCTGATTCTCCCGGGTGACGGTATCGGTCCGGAAATCGTGACCGAAGCGGTCAAAGTCCTGAACACGGTTAACGAACTGTTTGATCTGAACCTGACGCTGACTGAAGGTCTGGTTGGTGGTTCAGCCTACGACGTACACGGCACGCCGCTGCCGGAAGAAACCATGGAAAAGGCCCGTGCCGCCGATGCGATTCTGCTGGGTGCGGTGGGTGGTCCTAAGTGGGATGCACTGCCAGACCGCGAACTGCGTCCGGAGAAAGGCCTGCTGGGTCTGCGTTCCGGTCTGGAACTGTTCGGTAACCTGCGTCCGGCGATTCTGTACCCGCAACTGGCGGAAGCATCGTCTCTGAAGCCTGAAGTGGTTTCCGGTCTGGATATCCTGATCGTCCGTGAACTGACCGGGGGTATTTATTTCGGTAAGCCACGCGGCATCCGTACGCTGGAGAACGGCGAGCGTGAGGGCTACAACACCTACGTCTACAACGAATCTGAGATCAAACGTATCGCCCGTGTGGCCTTTGAATCGGCGATGAAACGCAACAAGAAACTGTGCTCCGTCGACAAAGCCAACGTGCTGGAAGTAACCGTGCTGTGGCGTGAAGTGGTCAACGAAGTGGCGAAAGAATATCCGGAAGTGGAAGTCTCTCACATGTACGTCGACAACGCCGCCATGCAGCTGGTGCGTGCGCCGAAGCAGTTTGATGTGATGGTCACCGGCAATATGTTCGGCGACATCCTGTCGGACGCGGCTGCCATGCTCACCGGTTCCATCGGTATGCTGCCGTCAGCGTCACTGGATAAAGACAACAAGGGTATGTACGAGCCGTGTCACGGCTCCGCGCCGGATATTGCCGGGCAGGGTATTGCGAACCCGCTGGCGACGATTCTGTCCGCCGCCATGATGTTGCGATATTCTCTGGGTGAAACCGAAGCCGCAGATGCTATTGAGCAGGCGGTAAGCAAGGTTCTGGATAAAGGTCTGCGTACCGGTGACATCTGGTCGGATGGTATGCAGCAGGTGAACACCGCCGATATGGGCGAAGCCGTGGTTGCGGCTCTGCGGGAGGTCTGAGTTATGTCTCTGAAAAAAGTAGGTCTGGTTGGCTGGCGTGGCATGGTCGGCTCGGTGCTGATGCAGCGCATGCAGGAAGAGAACGATTTTGATCTGATCGAGCCTGTGTTCTTTACCACGTCTCAGGCGGGTAAATCAGCCCCGCGGGTTTTGGATGGAAAGGGCGCCGGTAAAGACTGCGGTGTGCTGCTGGATGCGTTTGATATTGAAGCCCTGAGCGCTCAGGACGTCATCATCACCTGTCAGGGCGGCGACTACACCAAAGGAGTGTATCCAAAACTGCGCGCTGCGGGCTGGAACGGCTACTGGATTGACGCAGCCTCATCTCTGCGTATGGCGGATGACGCCATCATCGTGCTCGACCCGGTGAACCTGAACGTCATCAAAGACGGCATCAGCAAAGGTGTGAAAACCTACGTGGGCGGTAACTGTACCGTTAGCCTGATGCTGCTGGCGCTGGGCGGTCTGTTTGAAAAAGATCTGGTGGAGTGGGCTTCACCTATGACCTATCAGGCGGCCTCGGGTGCCGGTGCGCAGAATATGCGTGAACTGATCAGCCAGATGGGTGCTATCCACGCTGATGTGAAAGACAAGCTCGAAGACCCGGCATCCGCTATTCTGGATATCGATCGTCAGGTCGCTGACTTCATCCGCAGCGATGCACTGCCGACTGATCAGTTCGGTGTGCCACTGGCAGGCTCGCTGATTCCGTACATCGACTCGCAGCTGGAAACCGGCCAGAGCCGTGAAGAATGGAAAGCCCAGGTTGAAGCCAATAAGATCATGGGCCGCAGTGCCTCACCAGTGCCGGTTGATGGGCTGTGTGTGCGTGTCGGTGCCATGCGTTGCCACTCTCAGGCGGTTACCCTGAAGCTGAAAAAAGATCTGCCGGTCAGTGAGATTGAAGCTATTCTTGCTGCTCATAATGACTGGGTGAAAGTGATTCCGGATACCCGGGAGGCCAGTATGAAAGAACTGACCCCTGCGAAAGTGACCGGCACACTGAGTATTCCGGTTGGCCGTATCCGCAAACTGACCATGGGGCCTGAGTACATTTCAGCCTTCACTGTCGGTGACCAGCTGTTGTGGGGCGCCGCTGAACCACTGCGGCGGATGCTGCGGATCCTGTTGGATTCTGCGGCCTGATACAGGCAATGTGATACAGAGAAATCGGGGCTTAGCCCCGATTTTTCATTTTCAGGGGCAGAAGTATCCTGTAAGTAGTTATTGCTCAAGTAAATTGTTGTTGCAGCTCCGGGCCACTGTGTTGCTTTGCGCCACGTTATATTTGATACTAACCCACGCTTTTAAAGGGAATTAGCAATAGACTGGGGCAGGATAGTCGGTACAACAGGCGATAATCAGAAAAAATCTGGCGGTTTCGCCGTCATCAGAATAACAAGGAAGCAATAATGAAGCGCATCGTTGCGAACTTTCTTTTAGTAGCTGCAGCCGCTTCGGCAACCCCTGCAGTATATGCACTGGGGCTCGGTGAGCTGACGCTCAATTCTGCGCTTAATCAGCCGCTGAATGCCGAAATTGATCTGCTGGATACAGGGGGGTATTCAGAAGACCAGATCCGTGCCGCACTGGCTACGTACGAAGAGTTCGCGAGAGCAGGTGTCGACCGCCCGCAATTCCTGACCGGTATCAAATTCAAACTGGATGGTGACCGTCTGCTGCTGACGACCCGCGAAGCCGTCAACGAACCTTTCCTGAATTTCCTGATAGAACTGAACTGGCCATCCGGTCGTGTCCTGCGTGAATACACATTGCTGCTGGACCCACCGACCTTCAGTGAAAGTACTGTTCAGCCCCTGGTGAGTTCTCCCGCTCTGGTTGAGGCCACCAAACCTGCTCCGAAACCAGCCCGCCGTGAAATTCCTGAATACAAAAACCCGGCTGCTGAGCGCTGGTCTGAACCCGCAGCTCCGGGCCAGTATAAGGTCCGTACGGGTGATACCTTATGGTCCATCGCCAGTGCGCAGGCGATCGACACCGGGGTAACGCCGCAGCAGATGATGGTCGCGATTCAGCAGACCAACCCGAATGCATTCATGCACGGCAACATTAACCAGCTGAAAGCGCACGTTGTGCTGGATATCCCGTCCGCCAGCGAAGTTGGCACTATCAACAGCCAGGTGGCTGCGAATGAAGTCCGTCGTCAGAATCAGGAATGGTCTGCCGGAGCTGCACAACTGGATGCCACCGATAAAGCGTCAGAAAACGCTCAGATTGGCCGCTCATCTTCCAACGGCGAAGTTCGTCTGTTGGCAGCTAACAGCACAACCACGAATGCCCGCAGCGGTGGCCTTGCGGAGTCTGGAGCTGGCAGTGAAACCGCTCTGGAAGGTGATCTGGCGATAGCTCTTGAGAATCTGGACAAAAGCCGCCGTGAAAACGCCGAGCTGACCGAGCGCCTGTCACTGCTGGAAGAACAGCTTGAGAAAATGGAACGGTTGGTCAGTCTGCAGAGTGACGAGCTGGCTAACCTGCAGGGAACCAGTGCAGAAGTTCTGGAAGCCCAGGTTGAAGATGATATGGCCGCGGATGCCGCTGAACAGGTGGCAGAAGAAGACAGCAGTGTCGCCACTGCGCCGGTTACGGATACGGCTGTAAGCGGTGAGGACGCGACTGATGAAGCCGGAGAAACCTCTGAAACGGTTGCTACCGAGACCAAAGCCGCAGCAGAGCCTGCACCTGCCCCCACTCCGGTGGTGACTGCGCCTGTACAATCCGCTCCGGATCTTAAAGCGACAATGATGCGCTACAAAGAGTTCGTTGTTGTGGCCATTGGCCTTGTCATTGCTCTGATCCTGGCGCTGGTGGCGGTACGTCGCCGCCGCATGGAAGATGAAGATGATGAGTTCATCGCTGACGATTACGACGAATCCGATTTTGCCGATGGCCAGACGTTCCAGTTTGAAGAAATGCCAGCGGAAGAGTTTGATGCTGAGCAGAGCGAAACCTCCGCAGAGGAAGAAAGTGATGACTTCCTGTTTGCTGGTGAGGAAGACTCAGGCGAGAGCGAGTCTGATCTCAGTGACGTTGCCGGTGATGAGTCTGAAACGAATGATGACGAAGATGAAGACGCCACGGACGTAATCACCCAGGCCGATCATTACATCGTTTATGGCAAGTTTGATCAGGCCGTAAAAATGCTGAAAGAGGGTTCTGATGAAGAACCTCAGCGTGCGGACATCCGCCTGAAACTGCTGGAATTGCTCGCCACTCTGGATGAGAGTGAAGAATTCGCCATTGCAGAAGCCGGGCTGAACAGCCTGGGTGATGAAGAAGCGAATGCTCAGGCGGCTGAACTGCGTAAACAGCTGTCTGTTCAGCCTGCGCCGGTTTATGTGGAAGATACCGCTGAGGCCGCGGTGGAAGAGGGTGCAGAAGATGACGATTCTGCTCACGAGCTTCTCGGTGAAATTGCCTTTGAAGAGGCTCTGGACCTGGGAGATACCACCGCTGAAGAAAACACTGAACTCGATTTTATGTTCGACGAAGCGCCTGCTCCGGAACCCGAAGCACCGGTATTCGAACAGTTCCCCGCCGCGGAATACCCGGTTGCTGAAACATCAGAGACGGAAGAGTCGCTGACGATTGAAACTCCGGAGGAAGAGCTGCAGATTGAAGAGCCTGCTCCGGAAGAGACACTGTCTGAGTCCGGAGAAGTCGCCAGTGAGACTCCAATCGACTTCGTTCTTGATGATGACAGTCATGATATCACACTGGATGAAGAACAGACTGAAACGGTTGATGCAGCGGATGATCCCTTCAGTATCGATTTTCCGGATGAAGAGGAAATTATCGCCGCGGACGTGAGTGACGATTCTGCATCCGCGTCTGCTCCCGGGCTCTCACTGGTGACCAATGAACCGGAATCAGCGCCGGTGGTTGATGAGAGCGCTGAGCCAGTTTTCGAAGAAGACCTGCCAACTTTCGATCTGATGGTGGAAGGTGAAGCGGATGAGACTCTGACCGATAACAGTGAGCTGGAAGGCGGTATTGATCTGGACGAGCTGGAAGCGGCTGATGACGAATTCGACTTCCTGACCGGAACCGATGAGTGCGCCACCAAGCTGGATCTGGCCCGTGCCTACGTTGATATGGAAGACTATGAAGGTGCCAAAGAACTGTTGCAGGAAGTGGTTCAGGAAGGCAGTGATCAGCAGAAGCAGGATGCCCGCGAGCTGATGGATAAAATTGCCTGATCCATGACCACCCGACGTTACGCCGCCGTTGTTGAATACAACGGCGCGCACTTCCACGGCTGGCAACGCCAGAAGCACCACGACGAACCTACCGTACAGGCCGCTCTCGAAGCGGCCATTTCACAGGTCGCCAACCACCCGGCAGAGGTAGGTTGTGCCGGACGGACCGATGCCGGTGTCCATGCCACCCGCCAGGTAATTCACTTCGATACCCACTCTGACCGCAGCGATTACGGCTGGATGATGGGTATTAACACCAACTTGCCGGATGGCGTGTCTGTGCAGTGGGTTGGTGAAGTGGACAGCGAATTTCATGCCCGCTACAAGGCTCAGGCCCGGCGTTACCGCTATCTGATTTACAATCATCCGGCGCGTCAGGCGCTCATGCACGACCAGCTCACCTGGTGGCGTTATCCACTGGATGCCGGCCTGATGCACGAAGCAGCTCAGCATCTGATCGGCACCCACGACTTCACCTCGTTCCGGGCTAAAGACTGCCAGGCCAAATCACCGGTCAAAGAAATGCATCACATCCGTGTGGAGCGCTTCGGCAACATCATCATGGTGGAGCTGGAATGCAGTGCGTTTCTGTACCACATGGTGCGCAATATTGTCGGTGTGTTGCTGCCGGTTGGGGAAGGGCACAAACCCACGGACTGGATGGCCGACGTACTGGCGGCAAGAGACCGCAAAGCAGCAGGTATTACCGCACCAGGTGGTGGTCTCTATTTTGTCGGCGTGCGTTACCCTCATCCTTTCAACATTCCCTGCAGCCCCTGGGGGCCAGCCCTGCTGGAGCCGGTACTGACTGCCTGAGCGGTCTCCGGCGCCGCAATCCGCCGGGCATGCCGCAGAACCTCATCCTGTGGCAAGGGCCCGCCATGGCCCATATAAAACATCTCTGCCCCGAGGCTCACCAATGACACCAGAGCGTCACTGACCGCATCCGGGTTCTCTTCAAACGGTGGCTTTTTCGCTTTTCCGGTCAGCAACAGACCACCGAGCAAAATACCGGATGAAATCAGGTCGCCGACGAGAGCGTAGCGGTTATCAATCAGAACCGAGACCGACCCGGCCGTGTGCCCGGGCGTGGGGATCACCCGGCCATTGATGCCGAATCCGTTCAGGTCATAACTTTCGCCAGCCCTTAACAGAATGTCTGGTTGAAACGGACTGTAAGGCTTCTGAATGGCACCGGTCTGTTTGAATACATGGCCAAACCAGCCGGTGGCGCAGAAATGCATTTTTTTCTCGCCGAGAAAGTAGGGCAGGTCGGCTTCATGGGCCAGGAGAGGTGCCCCGGAGAGCTGACGCAGGCGTTGGGCGTTTCCGGCATGATCGATGTGTGCGTGGGTCACTATGATCAGGGAAATGTCGCTGAAATCCTTGCCGAGGGATCTCAGCACGGCCGCGACCTTGTCTTCGGTATCCGGCAGACCACAGTCGACCAGAATGCAGTGCTTATCCGTATTGATCAGAAAGGCGTTGATCAGGCCTGCCGGTGCGATGGCGATTTTGTGAATGGCAAATAACGGGTTCTTCATCCTTGTCCGGTCCTTGAGTGATGAGTTGGTTTTTGACACTCTATGCGCTTTGACAGGATCATCAATTACGCACTTTCAGGTAACCGCTTTGAAAGAAAACGATGAGCAGGATGTGTCAGTACCAACCGGTGAAAACCCGCTAAGCTGTCCCGCGGTGGAAGCGCTGCTGCTGTTTAACAGTAAATGGAAGCCCATGCTGCTGCACCGCTTGTCTGAGTCACCTGCACGTTTTGGTGAGCTGAAGCGCCTGCTGGCACCCATCAGTCATAAAGTACTGACTGAGCAGCTGCGGGAGCTGGAATCCGATGGTCTGGTTGAGCGTGAAGTCTCAGATACCAGTGTCGTAACCGTGACCTATTCCCTGACGGATCTTGGACAGTCGCTGCGACACGTCCTGGACAGCCTTTATGAATGGGGGCAGGAGAATCTGCTCCCGCAAAATGATGTAACTCAACAGAAGAGAAAACCATGACCCTTGCTTACTGGACCGTCCTGATCGCTGCGTTTATGCCCGTTGTCTGGGTCGGCGTGGCTAAATTCAGCAGCGGACGTTTTGGTCCGAAAGACAACCTGAATCCGCGTGAATATCTGGAAAAACTCGACGGCTGGCGCAAGCGCGCTTACTGGGCGCAGAACAACGCTTTTGAAGCCTTTCCGCCCTATGCGGCCGCGGTGATCATTGCGCATCTGCAGGCGGTGCCGCAACACACGCTGGATACACTGGCAATTGCTTTCATCATCCTGCGCGTGCTGCACGGCGTCTGTTACATCGGTAACTGGGGCTTGCCCAGAACCGCTGTCTGGACCGGAGCCACCGGTATTGTGATCGCGCTGTTTGTGCTGAGCGCGGGGTAAGCCTCTGTTATTATCGCTGCTTTGATGAATCTGAGTAATCTGATGCAGCGTACCCGAATCAAAATCTGCGGTATCACCCGCCCTGAAGACGCAGAAGCAGCGGTGAAGGCCGGTGCTGATGCCATCGGACTGGTATTTTACCCGCCGAGCCCAAGGGCGGTGACACTGGAACAGGCGGCCACTGCCGTGGCCGATGTTCCGGCTTTTGTCACGGTCACCGCGCTCTTTGTAAACCCCTCGGTGGAGGAGGTGCAAAGGGTTCTGGATAGCGTTAGAATTGACCTGATTCAATTCCATGGTGATGAAGATGACGACTTCTGTCGACAGTTCAAACGCCCCTACATCAAAGCCATCCGTGTCCGGCAAGCGTCGGATGTGGTGGCGTCGTGCGTGCGCTTCCCAGACGCACTGGCACTTCTCCTAGACAGCTACAAACCCGGTGTGCCCGGTGGAACCGGCGAGACCTTTGACTGGTCGCTGGTACCGGACACACTCCCCAAGCCGATTATCCTTGCCGGTGGCCTTGACCCCGAAAATGTCGCGACTGCAATTGAACAGGTCCGCCCGTTCGCGGTCGACATCAGCGGTGGCGTCGAAGCCAGCAAAGGCATTAAGGATCACGGCAAGATCAAAGCATTTATGAATGAGGTGTACCGTGTCGATCAACACACCAGAACAGAAAACTGATTTCAGCATTGAACAGCCGGACGCCCGTGGGCATTTCGGCATTTACGGTGGTCGTTTTGTCTCCGAGACCCTGACCGCCGCCCTTGATGAGCTGCAGGAAACTTACGAAAAGCTGCGTAACGATCCGGAGTTCCAGGCCGCGTTTGACTCAGATCTCGCACACTATGTGGGCCGTCCATCGCCGCTGTATTTTGCTGAGCGTCTGACGGACCACTGCGGTGGCGCGAAGATTTACCTGAAGCGCGAAGACCTGAACCACACCGGCGCCCATAAGGTGAACAACACCATAGGTCAGGCTTTGTTAGCCAAGTTCATGGGCAAAAAGAAAGTCATCGCCGAGACCGGTGCTGGTCAGCACGGTGTTGCGACGGCCACGGTAGCCGCGCGATTTGGCCTCGAATGTAAGGTGTTCATGGGCTCTACCGACGTAGAGCGCCAGAAGCTGAACGTATACCGCATGAAACTGCTGGGTGCCGAAGTGGAATCCGTGACTTCCGGGACGAAGACCCTGAAAGACGCCATGAACGAGGCCATGCGTCACTGGGTAACGCACGTCGATGATACCTTCTACATCATTGGTACCGCGGCCGGTCCGCACCCGTATCCGATGCTGGTGCGTGATTTCCAGAGCATTATCGGTCGTGAGACTCAACGTCAGTGCGATGAACAGATTGGCCGTCAGCCAGATGCCGTTGTCGCCTGCGTCGGTGGTGGCTCCAACGCCATCGGTATGTTCTACCCCTACATCAAGCACCCGGAAGTCGCCATGTACGGCGTCGAAGCCGGTGGTCTGGGGCTGGATGGCGATGATCATGCAGCACCGCTGAGTAAAGGTCGTCCGGGTGTACTGCATGGCAACCGCACCTACCTGATGGAAGATGAGAACGGCCAGATCATGGGTACACATTCTATTTCCGCTGGTCTGGATTATCCCGGCGTCGGCCCTGAGCACAGCTGGCTGAAAGACGTCGGCCGTGCCAACTATGTTGCCGCAACCGACGAGGAGGCACTGGAAGCTTTCCATAAACTGACCCGTCTGGAAGGCATTATGCCGGCGCTGGAAAGCTCTCATGCGGTGGCGTATGCGATGAAGCTGGCGGCAACCATGGATAAGGACAAGGTTATCGTTGTGAACCTTTCAGGGCGTGGCGATAAAGACATTCATACGATTGCCCAGCTTGACGGCGTAACTGCCTGATGATGGGTTTGGGCCTGTTGCGCTCGGAACTACGGCGTTGAAACCTGATAGCTACTGCGCTTGAAATAACGGTGTTGTGGCGCTTCTGCGAAATGCTCATGTAGGTTAACTACACTCCGCTTTCTCGAAGCTCCACGCCTTGTTCTTTCTGCGCTCGTAACGCTCTCAGAGTTCGGGCCTGCTGTAGCTCACGACGGCCCACGCCGTGAAAGGTTTAGGAATTTTATTGATCGTCATTCCGCAGATTGACCAGATTTTAATCAGCGTCATTCTGTGGCTTGACCACAGAATCCATGCGCTCTGATGTAATCAGAACGTTTAAAAATTAAAGACCCCCCTGTAACAAGCCGGGGGTTATGGCGTAAGCCAACAAATTCAGGTAAACGAACATGACCCGTATCAGTCAGACATTTGCCGCCCTGAAAGAGCAGGGCAAACAGGCGCTGATTCCTTACATCACCGCCGGTGATCCAACCAAAGAGGCCACTGTGCCTATGATGCACGCACTGGTTGAAGCCGGTGCCGATATCATCGAACTCGGTGTGCCGTTCTCCGACCCTATGGCTGATGGCCCGACCATTCAGCTGGCGTGTGAGCGCGCGCTGGAGCATGGCACCTCTCTGCGTGACGTGCTGGGCATGGTGGCGGAATTCCGCAAAAAAGACAGCGATACCGCCATTGTGCTGATGGGGTATCTCAACCCGGTTGAGGCCATGGGTTATCAGCAGTTTGTTGATGCCGCCGTAACCGCCGGTGTTGACGGTGTACTGATGGTGGACCTGCCACCGGAAGAAGCACACGACGTCGACAGTGTCTTTAAAGACGCTGGTCTGGATGTGATCTATCTGATCGCGCCGACCACCACCGACAAGCGCATCGAAAGCATCGGTAAAGCCGGTAGTGGCTACGTCTATTACGTATCGCTGAAAGGTGTGACGGGTTCCAAAGCACTGGACGTCGACAACGTCGCGCTGAACCTCGACCGTATCCGTGCCCATGTGTCCACTCCGGTGGGAGTGGGCTTTGGTATCGCCGATGCGGAAACGGCGGCGAAAGTCGCTTCTGTGTCTGATGGCGTGATCGTCGGCAGTGCTATCGTCAACCGCATCGCCAACAACGCGGATAACCCGGCACAGGCTATTGCTGAGGTCTCTGAGTTGGTCAGCGGTATGCGTGCGGCGATGGACGCCTGAGGCTGACAGAAGATTCTATTTTGAACTCAACCGCCAACTGGTCAGTGGATGAATGGCTCGCGCATCTGGAATCTATTCATCCGTCTGAGATTGAACTGGGGCTGACCCGCATCCGTGCGGTCGGGGAGCAGCTTGGCTGCCTGAAACCGGCACCTCTGGTGATTCTGGTTGGCGGCACCAATGGCAAAGGTACGACCACGTCACTGCTCACCAACCTGCTGATGGCTCAAGGGCTGAGGGTAGGGCGTTACAACTCTCCGCATATTCTGCGCTATAACGAGCGCGTTTCAGTGAATAACACGGATATTTCCGATGCTGATCTGCTGCGCTCGTTTGCCGCCGTTGAAGCCGGGCGCGGTGAGACGACGCTCACCTATTTCGAATTCGGGACACTCTCCGCACTGTGGCATTTTGCTCACAGTGAGCTGGATGCGGTGGTACTGGAGATTGGTCTCGGTGGTCGTCTGGATGCGGTGAATATTGCCGATGCCGATATTTCTGTGGTCACCAGTATTGGGCTGGATCATATGAACTGGCTCGGCGACACGGTCGAACAGATCGCTTATGAAAAATGCTCCATCGCCCGGCCAGACCGCTGGCTGGTGTGTGGTCAGGCTGAAGCCCCGCACTCCGCAGCAGAAACCGTAGCCGCCATTGGCGGACACTTCTGTGCAGCGGGAGAGGCATTCGCTGCGCAGCTGCACGGTGATCAGCTGCAGGTTCGTTACCAGGCAAACGATGGCTCACAGACTGAGCTGAGTTTCAGCCAGTGGCATATCCCGTATCCGAACATCGCCACTGCAGTGCAGACGCTGTCTTTGGTGGATCGTCTTCCTGCAGCAGAGGTCATTGTCCGCGAAGTTGCCGCACTGAAAGTGCCGGGGCGTATGCAGCGCTGGCAACGCGGTGATCTGACGCTGATACTGGATGTGGCGCATAATCCACAAGCCGCAGCCTGGCTGGCGTCACAGCAGCCGGATGTGGATGTGATGATTCTCGGTATGCTCGGCGACAAAGACGTTGCCGGGGTGTTGGCGGCGATGCCACAGGCCGTTAATCTCTGGCTCTGTGGGTTAGACTGTTACCGTGGTCTGGCAGCAGAGGCTCTGCAGCAACGGGCAGCCGATGCGGGAGTTCCGGCGCAGCGCATCTTTACCGGTGTGGCAGAGGCTCTGGAACAGCTGCCGTCTTCCGGTGTCTGTCTGGTTGCCGGGTCTTTCCATACGGTTGAGGCCGCCACACTCTGGTTGAACGCTCAGGGGAATGAATGGAACTGCATCTGAAAAAGCGCCTCGTCGGTGCCTTCATTACGGTCATTACACTGGCCATTCTGCTGCCTGTGATACTGGATGGCAGTCGCACCTACCAGCTGCTGGATACTCTGGCACCGCCGAAGCCAGCGACACCGCAATGGTCGACGACCGAGTATGAGCAGCAGGTACGTCGTGAAGTCGAAGAGCTGGCCGATGGTACCGCAGCAGCCGAAATCCGTATTGATGATGCTGAACTGGTGCGTGAAGACACGCCTCTGCCGGAGAATGTTCCCCCAGACAGTACCCGCCTCGATGAGAAAGGCATCCCCTATGCCTGGACCCTGCAACTGGGTGCCTTTGACCAGCGCAGCAATGCGCACCGCCTGCGTGATGACCTGAGAGCCAAGGGCTATAAGGCCTATGTGCTGGAAGGTGAGAAAGTCACCAAAGTCTTTGTCGGCCCGGAACTGAACCGCGATGCGGCGGAAAAACTGCGGCGTAAACTGATCCGTGAACTGGGATTCAGTGAAATCTTTATCCGTCGCTATGAAGCCGAATCCTGATCGCGGATTCGGCTCTGCCAAGTGCGTGAGGCTCTGGTATACTGCGCCGCTTCGGAAAAGTGTCTGAGGGTGGCATGGCGATAATCGATTGGGTACTGCTGGGAGTCGTGGTGATGTCAGGGCTGATCAGCCTGATGCGCGGCTTCATCAAAGAAGCCCTGTCGCTGGCGTCCTGGATCACTGCCTTCATCGTTGCCCGCTACTTCAGCGGCAATCTGGCGACCCTGCTGTCAGGCCAGATTGAAACTCACAGCTTCCGTTGGGCCATTGCCTTTGTGGCACTGTTTGTGGCGACACTGGTCGTGCTGTCTATGCTGAATCACCTGTTATCCTATATTGTCCGGGCAACCGGACTGACCGGTACCGACCGGGCTTTGGGAGTGGTGTTCGGCGCGGTCCGCGGTCTGGTCATTGTCGTAGCGCTGGTGTTTATGGCGCAGTTTACGCCGGTTACCGGCGACCAGTGGTGGCAGGAATCGGTGCTGATTCCGCATCTTGAAACCATCGCCGACTGGGCGCGTAAAGCGTTGCCAGAAGCGGCATCCGGGGTCGCCGGTTACTGATCCGGCACCTGAATCACAGCTTGTTTGAGGTAATACGCGCATGTGCGGAATAGTGGGTATTGTTGGTAAATCCCATGTTAACCAGTCGATTTATGACGCCCTGACCGTGCTGCAGCACCGGGGTCAGGACGCCGCCGGTATTGTCACCAGCCACGGCAATAAGCTGTTCCTGCGCAAGGATAACGGTCTGGTACGTGACGTGTTCCGCACACGGCACATGAAGCGCCTGTTCGGTAATATGGGGATCGGTCACGTGCGCTACCCGACCGCCGGCAGCTCCAGCTCAGCCGAAGCGCAGCCGTTTTATGTGAACTCGCCGTACGGCATTACCCTGGCGCACAACGGTAACCTGACCAACGCCGAACAGCTGGCCGAAGACATTTACCGTGAAGATCTGCGTCATGTGAACACCACGTCAGATTCTGAAGTTCTGCTGAATATCTTTGCCCATGAACTGCAGGAACAGCGTCAGCTGACACCGTCGCCGGACATGATTTTCAACGCGGTTCAGCAGGTGCATAAGCGTGCCCGTGGGGGCTATGCCGTAGTCGCCATGATCAGTGGTTATGGCATTGTTGCCTTCCGTGATCCGCACGGCATCCGTCCGGCGGTTTTCGGCTACCGCGACACCATTGCCGGCCGCGAGTACATGGTGGCCTCTGAGTCTGTGGCGCTGGACGCACTGGGCTTTAAGCTTGAGCGTGATATCGCTCCGGGTGAAGCGATTGTCATTACTGAGGGTGGCAAGCTCTATACCCAGCAATGCGCTGAACATACGGAATTGTCCCCGTGTATTTTCGAACATGTGTACTTTGCCCGTCCGGATTCCATCATTGATGGCATCGCCGTGTACAAAGCACGTCTGCGTATGGGTGAAAAACTGGCGGATAAGATTCTGCGTGAACACCCGGATCACGACATCGACGTGGTCATCCCGATTCCGGATACCAGCCGTTCTTCCGCCCTGGAGCTGGCGAACCAGCTGGGCGTGAAATACCGTGAAGGCTTTATGAAGAACCGCTATATCGGACGTACCTTCATCATGCCGGGTCAGCAGCTGCGTAAAAAATCCGTGAAACAGAAACTGAATGCTCTGGACCTGGAATTCCGTGGTAAGAATGTGCTGCTGGTGGATGACTCCATTGTGCGCGGAACGACCTGCGAACAGATCATTGAAATGGCCCGCGAAGCCGGTGCCAAGAAAGTCTATTTCGCCTCGGCCGCGCCAGCGGTACGTTTCCCGAACGTGTACGGCATTGATATGCCGGCGAAAGAAGAATTTATTGCGCATAACCGCAGCACCGATGAAATTGCCACCGCCATCGGCGCTGACTGGCTGGTGTATCAGGATATTGAAGACCTGGTCGATGCCTGTCTGGAAGGTGCCAACACCGACGTGCGCAAGTTCGACTGTTCCGTATTTAACGGCGAGTACGTGACCGGTGATGTCGACGACGATTACTTCACCCGTCTTTATCAGCTGCGCAGTGATGCGTCCAAGAGTCTGCAGCTGGTGGATACGGAGATCATGGATCTGCATAACGAATCTGAGGCAGGTACAGAATGACGGATTCAGATTGGTACGAACATGGCGCACCGGCGCGTTTTCAATCTGACCTGACCGACGCGGCTTTTGACACGCTGGCGGTGCGGGCAGGGCAGTTGCGTACCCCGGAAGGCGAACATGGCGAGGCCATTTTCCCGACCAGCAGTTACGTTTTTGCCTCAGCCGCCGAAGCGGCCGCTACCTTTGCCGGTGAGCGTCATGGCAACGTCTACTCACGCTACACCAACCCGACTGTACGTGCGTTTGAGCAGCGTCTGGCTGCCCTGGAAGGCGGTGAGCAGTGCGCGGCGACCTCATCAGGCATGGCGGCTATTTATGCCGTGTGTATTGCTCATCTGCAGGCCGGAGATCACCTGATCTGTTCGCGTGCGGTGTTTGGTTCCACCAATGTGCTGCTGGAAAAATACCTGCGTAAATTCAATGTGGATATCACCTATGTGAATCCGCTGGATCTGGACGCCTGGCAGAACGCGGTTAAACCCACTACAAAACTCCTGTTTCTGGAGTCCCCTTCCAATCCGTTGATTGAACTGGCGGATATCCGCGCCATTTCTGAAATATCAGCCGCAGCGGGTGCTCTGCTGGTGGTGGATAACTGTTTCTGTACGCCGGCTGCACAGAAGCCCCTGAGCCTGGGCGCGGATCTGGTGGTGCACTCGGCCACCAAATACATTGACGGTCAGGGACGTTGTCTCGGTGGTGCGGTTGTCGGTTCATCTGAACTCATTGAACCTGTGGTGGGCGTACTGCGCTCTGCTGGTCCGACCATGAGCCCGTTCAATGCCTGGGTGTTCCTGAAAGGTCTGGAGACCCTGTCCCTGCGCATGAAAGCGCACAGTGAAAACGCCATGAAGCTGGCTTTGTGGCTGTCTGCTCACCCCAAGGTCGCCAAAGTGAACTTCTGTGGACTTGAAAGCCATCCTCAGTATGAACTGGCGCAGCGCCAGCAGACTCTGCCCGGCGGTGTACTCTCGTTCGAGATTGCCGGTGGCCGCGAAGAAGCCTGGAAGCTGGTGGATGCCACGCGCATGATTTCCATCACCGCCAATCTGGGTGATACCAAGACCACCATTACCCATCCGGCGACCACCACGCATGGCCGTCTGTCTGAAGAGCAGCGTCAGGACGCCGGTATTTCCCAGGGCCTGCTGCGCATCGCCGTGGGGCTGGAAGACGTGGCGGATATTCAGAAGGATCTCGCCCGGGGTCTGGATCTGCTGTAAGCATCCCTGTGAACAGCTCAGGCAGCTGCTGGCAGCGTTTTTCCCTGACCCGGAGCGACGCTTGTCAGCGCTGATTTCTGCGGCGATACTGCCGCACACAATCATTCAATCAGCTGGCTTTCCGGAACTGCAGCCGCTTTGAGGCAACTAAGCCCGGACAGTCGCTTTTTCTCACCCGATAGGCAATGGAGTTTTTATGCGCGTATTCATGACCCTGGCTTCCCTCTTGTTTGTGGCTTCTGCATCGGCAGAGCTGGCAGAAGGCGATGTCACCCGCTGGCTGGCCAGCATGGATGATGTCAAAGACTGGACCGCAGCCCACAAAGATCAGATTTCTCAGGAAAGCCTGATGGAAAAAGATCTGAAAAGTGTCGACAGTATCTACTCAGAAGCACTGAAAAAACTGGGCGATCTGGGTTTATACGACAGCTTTAACAGCATGATTCAGGCGCAAGGCTATGATTCTGCCGGTGACTGGGCTCTGGTTTCTCAGGATATCACCAATGCCTACATGGCCCTGAAAATGGACAGTGCGGATGTGAACATCGATCAGATGAAAGCTCAGCTGGCTCAGCTTGAAAGCAGCCCTCTGCCAGCCGCGCAGAAAAAAATGATGAAAGATATGATCAGCCGTTCGCTGGCCATGATGGAAAATATGAAAGATGTTCCGGAAGGGGATAAGGCCGCTATCGCGCCTTATATCGCCGACATTGAAAAAGTCGCTCAGGATTCCATGGGCGGTGGTCAGTAAGCAGAATTATTCTGATTGTTTGACCGTTGTGTATTAAAAAGGGCTCCGTGGGAGCCCTTTTTTTGTTGCTGGTCCGGTTACTGAACCGTCAGTTGTTTCTGACTGTCGCGGGGCTGCTGTTTCGGCAGCGTCAGTAATAAAACGCCGTTATCAAAGCGGGCACTGGCGTGTTCAGTATCGACGCTCTGCGGCAGTTCAAAAGTACGCGACACACTGCCGTAAAAGCGTTCGCTGCGCAGAACCTTGTCACTGTCTTTCTGGCTGTCGTGCTGATGTATATCGGCTTTAATCGCCACCACGGCACCATCAATTTTCACATCAATATTTTCTTTGCTCACGCCAGGCAGTTCTGCCTGAACCTGAAATACCTCGTCGTTTTCGGTGACATCCACCCGGATGCTCCGGGGCAGGGAATCACCGTGCAGGGGTTTGACGTAAAAGCCGCTGGTCAGGTCACGGAAAATATCGTCAAAAATGCTGTTGCGTGTCAGGAAATTGCTCATAATTACCTCCAACCAATAAACTGTGGTCTGCGTAAAACTCTGATCAGGATTCTGTGATCAGCCGGTTTCTTGATGAAGCACTCCTGCCCCTGGTGCGGCCATTCCGGATATTCTGGCACGTCACCGGCAGTGATGCGGTTTACCGCTCGGTAATTAATAAATAGGTGCTCGTGGAAAATTTCCAAGGGCTACGTATGACATTTTGCTGAATATTTTTTGAACAGCATCACATTTACCGGTTTCCGGTCCAGGCACTTCAGAAATGAACCTGAGGGGTACCGGCAGGTATCAAACTTCTGCCATACTCAGATGACTGTTTAAGCGTAAATGGGAAACATCTGCATGTCCGAAGCCCGTGAAATTCTCCACGCCCTGAATCAGATTATCCTCGGTAAGGATGAGCAGATACGGCTGGCACTCTGTTGTCTGCTGGCACGGGGGCATCTGCTTATCGAAGATCTGCCGGGCATGGGTAAAACCACACTGTCGCATGCATTGGCTGCGGTGTTTGGTCTCAGATACGCCCGGGTTCAGTTCACCAGTGACCTGCTGCCAGCGGATATTCTCGGGGTGAATATTTATGAAAAAGACCCTCAGACCGGTCATGGTGCCTTCCGCTTTCATCCCGGGCCGGTATTCTCTGAAGTGCTGCTGGCGGATGAAATCAACCGTGCGCCGGCTAAGTCCCAAAGCGCATTGCTGGAGGCGATGGAAGAACGTCAGGTGACGATTGAGGGAGAAAGCCACCCATTACCGGATCCTTTTTTTGTCATCGCAACCCAGAACCCGGTGTCACAGGCCGGGACTTATCCCTTACCGGAGTCACAGCTGGACCGCTTTCTGATGCGCATCAGCCTGGGGTATCCAGATGAAACTTCTGAACGGGCTCTGCTGGAAGGCAGTGACCGACGTGCCTTTATTGAGCAGCTGCAGCCACTGATGAGCGGAGCCGGGCTGAAGATCCTGCAAGGTCAGGTACATGCGGTGAAACCCTCTGCAGCAGTGTTGGATTACCTGCAGCGCATCATCGCGCATACCCGTTACCGTATGGGGTTTGCTTACGGACTGTCGCCCCGGGGTGGCCTGGCACTGCTGACCGCCGCAAAATCCTGGGCGTTGTTGAGTGAACGTCAGTATCTGGTGCCGGAAGACATTCAGGCGGTTCTGGCGGCCGTGGTCGATCACCGGCTGCCGGACAGCGGGGCGGCCGCCACGCTGTTGTCTGAGGTTCAGGTTCTGGCATGAGCCAGACAAAGGCTGCCCTGGCGACAGAGGACAGTGGCTTCCGGCGCTGGCGCCAGGCGGTCTGGCAGCGCTGGCTCAGCCGCCGTATACCGCCGGCCAGCATTCTGGCCCTGTCGCACCGTAATGTGTTTATTCTGCCATCGCGTACCGGATGGGTGTTTGCCGCACTCCTGCTGGTCATGCTGCTGACCGCCATCAATTATCAGAACAGCCTGATTTATGGCCTGACCTTCTGGTTGCTCAGTGTCGGTCTGACCAGCATGTGGCTGACCTTCCGCAATCTGTCCGGTCTGACGCTGGCGGCTGGTCAGGTACAGCCGGTGTTCTGTGGCGAAACCCTGCAGCTGCCGGTGCAACTGCACAGCCGCAACTGGAGTGCCGGGCTGGAACTGGGGTATCCCGGGCACACCCCGACCGAAGTGACGGTTGCCCCGGATCAGACCCTGACGTTGACTGTGGCGTTGCAGACTACCCAGCGGGGCCGTCTGCCGGTGCGAAGGTTGCGGGTGCAGAGCCGTTACCCCTTTGGTCTGTATACCGCCTGGAGCTGGGTGGCGCTGAACTATCCGGTCATTATTTATCCGCAGCCGGTGGTTTCCCCCATCAGCCTGAGCGGCGGGGATGAGCTTCTGGCGGCAGAGCACGCTGCGCCGCAATTGCAGGAAAATGGCGATGAGCCGGATGGTCTGCGTGACTACCGCCCGGGGGACAGTCTGCGCCGCATTGCCTGGAAGCAGTCGGCGCGTACAGGTGAACTGCGTACTCTGGAAATGACCACAGATACGGGCCCGGCCTGCTGGTTCGACTGGGAGGCTCTGCCGGGGCTGGACCCGGAACAGCGCCTGTCACGGCTGACGGCCTGGGTCGAAGACGCCGCGGCGCAGCAGTGGCGTTATGGTCTGCGCCTGCCGGGGCAGGTGATCAACCCGGGGCAGGGAGAGCAGCACCGTCGTGAATGCCTGAAAGCCCTGGCTTTGTGGGGCAGCGCATGAGTACCGATACCGCCATTCCCGGCCGCAGCCTGCTGCTGGTATTGCTGGCCTTTGTCAGTTCACTGCCTGCGCATATGGAGTACCTGCCTCTGTGGTTCTGGGTGCCGGGCATACTGGTGATTGGCTGGCGTGCGGGGGTCTGGCTCGGCTATCTGCATTTCCCGCGTTTACCGGCACGCATTATTGTTCTGACGTTAGCGACACTGGCGGTGCTGGTAGCCACCGGAGCCAGCCTGACGCTGGAAACCAGCACCGCGTTTCTGCTGGCGACGGCCTTTATGAAGCTGCTGGAACTGGCACGGCGCCGTGATGCCGTGGTTCTGCTGTTGCTGACTCTGTTCATTCAGGCCACCGGCTTTCTCTACGGCCAGGGTATTCTGATTACCCTGAACGGTGTGCTGACGGTGTGGCTGACCGCTGCAGCCATGCTCAGTGTCCAGGCAGCACACCGCCGGGGTGTGCCGGAAAATCTGCCGGTATTCCGTCATGCGGCTGTGCTGCTGCTGCTGGCGCTCCCCCTGATGCTGATTGCGTATCTGTTGTTTCCGCGCGTTGGCCCTTTGTGGTCGGTGCCGCTGCAGACGGAGTCGGCCTTTACCGGTCTCAGCCGGTCCATGTCGCCCGGGGATATTTCGCGTCTGTCGGAATCGGACCGTCTGGCTTTCCGGGTGACCTTTTCCGGATCCCGGCCCTTACGGGAAGATCTTTACTGGCGTGCATTGATTCTGTCTGACTACGATGGCCGTGCCTGGCACAGTGAAGAGAATCCACGGTTGGTGGAATTGCCGGAGCGTGCCGCAGACACAGATCAGGGTATGTACCTCTACGACATCATTGCTGAACCGCACGGGCAGTCGTTTCTGTTTTCACTGGCGGGTGTCAGTCCGCGCACCACCGGTACCGGCGTGACGGAGGAGGGGCTGCTGGCGCGCACCAGCCCGCTCATGCAGAGACTGCGTTATCAGGCTGGATCTGAGATCAGCCCGGCGGCGGACATCCTCACCAGTGTCGAGCGCGCGCGCTATCTGGCGCTGCCGGGCGACAATAACCCGCGTACCCGGCAGTGGGCCCGGCAACTGGCTGAAAAGCATCCGGGTGCCACCGGTTTTGCGCTGGCCATCATGCGTTATTACGCCGCGCAGAACTTCGTCTACACCCTGAATCCGCCAGCCTACGGTCCACAGGATCTGGACGAAATGCTGTTTGATGTGCGCCGTGGCTTCTGCGCCCATTTTGCCTCCGGAATGGTGTTTGCTGCCCGGGCAGCCGGCTACCCGGCACGCATCGTGACCGGCTATCAGGGCGGTGAGTGGAGCCCGGAAGGTTATCTGACCGTGCGCCAGTATGATGCTCATGCCTGGACTGAAATCTGGACCGGAGAACGCTGGCAGCGTTTTGATCCAACCGCCATGGTCGCGCCGGAACGCATCAGCTCCGGACTGGAGGAGGCTCTGTCACAGGAAGGCAGCTTCCTGCAGCAGAACCTGCTGTCGCCGCACCGTTACCGTCATGTGCAGTGGCTCAATCGTCTGCGCCAGCAGATGGAAAATATGAATTACAGCTGGACCCGCTGGGTACTTTCATACGACAGCAGCCGTCAGCGCAGTCTGTTGAAAGACAGATTCGGGATTGAGGACATTACCCGGGCGGTATACCTGCTCGCAGGCTCACTGGTGGTGGTAATGGTGCTGGCATCACTGATTCTCTGGTGGTCACAGCGTCCGCCGCGGGAACGCCCTCTGCTGCGCGAATGGCGTCTGTTTAAGGCGCAGCTGGTACGTTATGGTCTGACGGTGGAAGCGGCGGAATCACCGCCGTCTCTGCTCAGACGTGTAGCCCGTCAGTGGCCGTCTCTGGCAACACAGGCTCAGGCAACGGCAGAGCTGGCAGAAGCCTGTCTGTACCGGCCGGACGGCGGAGACGAAGACGCTCTGGCGCGTTCACTGCGGGCTTTGCGCCGGATGCTGAGGCCAGGCACAGAAACAGCCGCTGCCCGCGATGTTCATAAAGGGACCGTATGATTCACCTGCCAGCAGGGCGTTGACCATATTCACGAACAGGTTGCTGTCAGAGGGAGTACACAGGGCGCCAAATCCATACGCACCGAAATACGCCAGTTTCTGCTGCGGTGTGTACATGGCCAGCCCCGGGCTGGCGCTGAGGGGAATCTGGTCTTCCGGCCGTAAGCGGATCAGTGTCGCCCTGGGATTCAGTTCTTTCATCTCCTTCATGTCTTCCTCCGAGGCCGTGACCGGGGCCAGAATGACGAAATGCAGCTGGTTCTCCCCGAACTGATCCAGGGTGGCATCGACGTGGCGCTGACTGACGCTGTTGCAGCTGCAGTCCGGATTCCACAGATGCACCATAGTCACGGCACCGGGCACCGCAGGTACGGTCTGCAGAATCGCGCTGAGGCCGTCGCTGACGGCGGTCAGGTCACGGAACTCGGGTGCCGCATCGGCTGTAACAAAAGGACGCAGCAGGCGGCTCTGGAACCACCACAGTGCGCCGAGGGAGCCGACCAGCCAGGTAATGATCAACAGGCTCACCAACAGGGTGCGGCCACGGGAAAAACGCATACAGAAACCATCCGCAAAATACCGGACTATCATAGCGCATCCGGCCTGTGGGTGGCTTGCGCGCTGTCACGTGTGCCGCAATGATCACTGCGCGCAAGATGGCTGACGTGCCAATCTACAATCCGGTATTATCTGTGGCCGTTACTCTGCACCTGAACACCTGTTATGACCGCCCCTGCGTCTTCACCTCTTACCGCTGAGCCCCTGCCTGAGCTGCTCCCGGCTGATATCATCCGACTGTTTGATGGGCTGTTTGCCAACAGTGAAAACACACGCCTGATAGCGGGCGGACATGAGCCTGAATATCTGCCGGCTGATGAAGGGTGTCCGTATCACCGGCTGATTTTTGCTCACGGGTTTTACGAATCGGCCCTGCATGAAATCTCGCACTGGTGCATTGCCGGCGTTCAGCGGCGCCTGCTGCCGGATTTCGGTTACTGGTACGAACCGGATGGCAGAAGCGCTGAGCAGCAGCGACAGTTTGAGCTGGTTGAAGTCAGACCGCAGGCGCTGGAGTGGATTCTGTCGGTGGCCTGTGGGCGGCGCTTCCGTATCAGCACCGACAACCTCAATGGTGAGCCAGATGCGGTCTCCGCTGGTGAACAGGCTTTCCGCCGGGCAGTAGGGCAACAGGCGCATCATTACCTGACTCATGGTCTGCCACGCCGCGCAGAGATGTTAAAACAGGCGCTGTTGGATTATTATCAACGACATTCAGCATTCGCGGCGTACGTCTTTACGCCGGATGATATATAACCGGAGCTAAGTTTGTTTTCGAAATTTTTCCGGCGCTCTCAGGACAAACCATCGACCGGCGCCAAGACTCCTTCAAAGCCGCACAATGAATCCCATTCGCGGGATTACCAGAAAAAGACTGCAAACTCCGGTGCCAAAAAATCCTCCGGCACGCGTCAGGACCCCAAAGCCAGCAGCAAGCCCGCTGAAAAGCCCTGGAAGATCAGCGACTTCAACGTCGAACCTGCCGAAGGCAAAACCCGCTTTCACGATCTGCAGCTCGACGACAGCATTATGCGTGGAATTCATGAGCTGGGTTTCCAGTACTGCACCCCGATTCAGGCGGAAAGCCTGCCTGCTGCCATGCAGGGCCGCGACACCATCGGCCAGGCCCAGACGGGGACCGGTAAGTCCGCGGCGTTTCTGCTGACCATCCTTGATCGTCTGCTGAAGAATAAACCGGAAGAGCGTTTTGCCAGCGAGCCCCGTGCTCTGGTGATTGCGCCGACCCGCGAACTGGTAATGCAGATTGGCAAAGACGCCGAAGGTCTGGCGAAATACACCGACCTCAATGTCGTCACCATCGTGGGCGGTATGAACTACGATGGTCAGCGCAAAATGCTGCGTGATCATGTGGTGGATGTACTGGTTGCGACTCCGGGACGCCTGATCGATTTCATGCGCTCACAGGATGTGTTTCTGGATCAGGTCGAAGTGCTGGTGCTCGACGAAGCAGACCGCATGCTCGACATGGGCTTCATCCCCGATGTGCGTCGTATCGTCCGCGCTACACCGCCAAAAGAAGAGCGCCAGACCCTGCTGTATTCTGCCACCTTCAACTACGACGTACGCATCCTGATTGATCAGTGGACCACAGACCCGCACAAGGTCGTGATTGAGCCGGAGCAGGTCACCACCGACCGCGTTGATCAGAAGTGTTATCTGGTCGCCGAAAGCGAAAAATATTCACTGCTTGAGCGCGTACTGACCGAAGAAAAACCCGAGCGACTGATCATCTTTGCCAACCGTCGTGACCTGACCCGTAATCTCTGCGACAAGCTGAATAAACATGGCCACGTTGCCGTGCTGCTGTCCGGTGAAGTCAGCCAGGACAAGCGTGTGCGTACCCTCGAACGCTTCCGCGAAGGGCGGGTGAATATCATGGTGGCTACCGACGTGGCAGGCCGTGGGATTCACGTCGATGGCGTCAGCCACGTGATCAACTACACCCTGCCGGAAGATCCGGAAGATTATGTGCACCGTATTGGCCGGACGGGGCGTGCGGGCGCGAAGGGTGTGTCGATCAGTTTTATTTCCGAAGATGATGCGTTTGTGTTGCCGGATCTGGAGAAGTATCTGGGGATGAAACTGGTGCTGACGCAGCCCTGATTTGTCAGATATTTTTGTGGGTTTTATTCGTCATTGAGACAACTTCGTTGCGACAACTTCGTTGCGAGTGACGGCAAAGCAGTCCAGTAAAACCGAATGATTTTTCGCTCCTGGGAGGACGGCATGGGGACGCCTGGTCCCGACCGGCGCGGGCCCTCCCACCTGCTTCGCGCTGTAGTGTTCGTTATTTCACTTCAAACATCATCTTCACTTCGGCTACGGGCCAATTCAGCGTCCTGCCTCACTGGCCCTGACTAGGCGTCCCCGTCAAACATCCATGTTCCTCCAGCCTGTTCATCTTCGTTCTCAGTGACTCACACTAGGCGCCCCAAAACCAGAAACATAGCGATTTAAATAGTCATCACTGGGAGCCTGATTTTTTTTATTTCAAAGATTGTTTTGAGGGTGTAGAGGCCCCCAGTGTTGGTGATTGGAGAAAGCAGTTTCTGGTTTTGGGGCGCCTGTTGCGAGCCGCGATTTTTAAAAGCGAATAGCTCTCCGAGACAGGACGTCGAGGAAGGTATGCTGAGGCAGGATGCCGAATCATGCCGTGAGCGTTAAGAGCTTGCCAAAAATCGTGAAACAGCGAGAAACACAGCGCGAAGCAGGTGGGAGGGCCAGCGCCGGGAGGATGCCGTCCTCCCGAGAGCGAAAATTAAGCGATTAAATTAAAACTTCAGATTACTTCCGCGCCGGTCGGGACCAGGCGTCCTCATGCCGTCCTCCCAGGAGCGAAAGATAACATCGCCATTGAACTTTCGGGATGGCCTCGGTCTGTTGGCCAGAGAGGGATGCCGTACTCCCGAGAGCGAGTAAGAACATTCAGACAGAATTAATTTAATCTGTGTGAGGCGAAAATCTGGCTAAGTAATATTTCTTCAGAGATTAGGAGTAGCTTGCTGTATTAGTTCTTACCGCAAGTAGCAACCATTTAATCCTTCAACAAATCCCTCAAAAAATTTCCCCGGATCTTCTCCTCAAGCCACTGCGGATCATCCATCGGCAGATCATGCCCCGCATCCGGATGCGTAATCAGCGGCTTTTTCCATTGCCGCGCTATCGCCATCGTACAGCCGGGCTTCACCAACTGATCGCCGGAGGCGTTGTACATGACAATGTTCTCCACCGGGGCTTCCCGTGGCCCCTGATAGCCGCTGGAGGCAATCAGCTGTACGAAGATATTGCGCCAGCGCAGCGGGTGCGCTTCGGCAAAATCCAGCCACAGTTCTTTCTCAGCCATGCCCAGTGGGCGGCTCATGGTCAGTTTCAGGATGGTTTGTTCCAGCCGCAGGCGTGAGCCGGTGGTGCTGATGAGTCGCAGAAACGACAGGGCTTTCATCCGCTGCCAGGGCAGGGACAGGTTGGCAAGGCTGGTATTCACGAGATGAAGCTGGCGGATTTCCTGCGGATAACGCCGGGCCCATTCCGTGGCAATCATGGCGCCCATCGAGACGGCGATGATGATCACCGGGGCCGTGGTGGTGGTGCGTACCTGAGCGCGCACGGCTTCCATCATGGCGGGAATGGAGCCCGGCGTTGTGTCGCGGTAAAGATAGCCGTTGCCCGGCAGTTCCGGTTCGATGACCTGAAAGTCTTTATCAAATCGGCGCGGGAATGTACCCCAGTGAAAACGGCTGCGGATGAGTCCGCGCAGAAAAACCAGTGCAGGTTTATCCGGGGTCGCATCCGCAGGGCTGTTCATGGTGGTGTTACCAGACGGTGAAGTAGCGGTGAACGCTGAACTGGAAAGCGGTCGCGGCATCGAACTCACTGCCGAGGTTGGTGCGGTCCAGCGTCAGGCGGTAGTCCCATTTGTTCCAGGTACGTGCGACGCCGACACGGAAATGCCAGTAATCATCGGCACTGCTGCTGCCGAAGTTGATGTCTTCGCTGACGTTGGTCAGGTTATGGCGCGCGGTGTACAGCTCAATGGAGAAGTTGTTCGGCTGGAAGGTGTACGACACCTCGTAAATGTTCTGGCCGGAATCACTGCCGAAGTAGTTGTCGCTGTAGCGGTAACCCAGCATCAGATGGCGGTTCCACAACAGACGCACGGTGGATTCGTTATAGGCGGTACCACTGAGATCGGCATCACCCTGAAAAGTGAAACGGGTAACAGAGGCATCACCGGACCACTTACGCCAGATCGGGAAGTTGAAACCGCCGTACATATCCCATTCGGAATACAGGCTGTCTTCACTGCCGTGATCGACATTGCTGCCCCAGACACCGGCGTAGAAACCGGTATGGTGGGTGCCGGTCAGACCCGCCTGCCAGGCAAGGTTACCACCGGTCTGGCTGATGCCGTCACGGACGTATTCAGAGGTGATGCCCGCATCGGCAGAGATACCGGCAGAGGCACTCACAGAAAACAGGGAGGACAGAAGAAACGTCAGCAATGAGCGGTTGAAGCGGGTCATCAGTGTGTCAGAACTCTTTCGGTTTATAGGTGCAGATCCGGTGGGGCAGTGTAACGGATCAGTGCATGGCTGTTAAGAAATCTCTGGGCAGCCTGCATCAGAGACTGGTTGTCAGTTTCAGCGGTGCATCACTGTACCAGCGGCGCAGTGCCGACTCCATCGCCACCTGTTGCTCGGCCGCAGACGCGGGCACCCACTGCGGCATGGTACGTGTAGCAGACAGCAGAAATTCAAAAAGGATCAGATGACGGCGCAGAATTCTCTGCTGCCGGTGCGGCAGGACCGGGTTGAACAGCTTGTGGTAGCGGAACAGGTGACGTGGATTCTTTTTCACCCACAGCCAGGAGCCCATCTCCAGCGTGACCGGTATGAACTGTCCCTGCGGCTGTTGGCTGCGGTAGCGGTCGTAAAGGTAATCCCACAGATCACCGTTGGTGGTGTAGCTGTGCGCCTGTGGTTCAAACAGATACATGTCGCGGTGCTGCGGGAAACTGTTTTCAAACAGCTCGGTCATGGAATGGGCGGTGCCGATGCCTTCCCACGGATGTGTGCTGCGCGCATAAGGAAACCACAGGCGGTCACGGGTGCCGAAGCCGGAATGGCAATCAAGACTGATGCTGAAGCGCTTGTTGGCAATGGTTTTCAGAACCGCGTCCGACAGCGCCTGACTTTCCGGCTCGAGGCCGGCACCTGCAGCGCCACGGTACCAGGGCAGCAGGGGGCTGATGCGGTGACCACCGACCAGCCAGGGAGTACGTCCCTCGGCTTCCACTGGGGCGTTGCGCATCAGGTCCACGCCACGCAGGTTACAGCGGCTGTTGGCGGCCATGCCGCCCGGATTCACCATAGGTACGATCAGCAGGTGCAGATTGTTGAGGGCATCCTGCATCAGAGGGTCCCAGTGCAGTCGGCGGATCAGAGTGCGCAGAAAGGCAAGAATCACCTGGGTGCCGATGCGCTCTACTCCGTGGACCCCGCCCACCAGTATCAGCACCGGCGTGTCCGGGGCAGTGTTGCCCATTTCCAGCACATAGAAAGGCAGGGGAACGCGCTGGCGCTCGATATGAACCGGTACCCGCACACTCATGTACTGTTTGCCTTCGTCGATCAGGCGCTCCAGTTCGGTGAGTTCGGGCAGTTCGTCGTACAGTCGCTGCTGGGGCTGAATCAAGACGAAAACTCGGTAAGAAGTCAGGCGCTTATTATCGGTTGCGCCCGCGCGCCTGTCACCCCCGGAAATACTCCGGGCAGGGGCGCAGGATTGAGCCACCGCAGGGGTTTCGCTACACTCGCGGCCTTTGGCGCTGCTTGGGGTGCCGTTTTTGGGGAGTCGTACCTATGTCTGTGGACATCCGTGTACGGGGTTATCACCTCGACATTTATCAGCATGTGAACAACAGCCGTTATCTGGAATTTCTGGAGGAGGCACGCTGGGACTTCATCGGTGAAACCGGCTTTGATAAAGCAGCCAAAGCCTTAGGTGTGGCCTTTGTCATCGTCAATATCAACATCAACTACCGTAAACCGGCGCTGGTGAATGATCTGTTGCGGGTGGACGTCAAGGTCGGACGTATCGGTAACAAGAGCTGTCAGTTCGAGCAGAAGATCGTCAAAGTCGAGAACGGGGTTGAGACCGACCTGATCGTCGACGCGGTTAACACCGTCTGCTTTATGGATCTGAAAACCGGCGTTTCTGTCCCGATCGAGGGTGAGCTGCTGCGTATTCTGGAAGAGGCCAAAGCCGGATGAAGGATGCCCTGACTGCCGTTCTCGAAGAAATCAACGGCTTCCTGTTGTGCGCAACACCTGCTGCCTGGGTTGAAAAAGCCCTGACGGAACAGGAGGTACTGCTGATCGATCACGCCAATTGTGAGAAGAAAGCCGCCTCGACCGCCATGAATCTGATGTACAAGCACGTTGACCGCGATGATCTGCTCAGCAAAATGAGTCAGCTGGCGCGGGAAGAGCTGCTGCACTTTGAGCAGGTGGTGGCCATCATGAAAGAACGGGGTATCACCTACCGCCATATCAGCTCCTCACGCTACGCTTCCGGTCTGCGCCAGCATGTGCGCCAGGGCACCCAGTATGAACTCATCGACGTACTGATCGTCGGGGCCCTGATCGAAGCCCGTTCCTGCGAACGCTTTGCCTGCCTGATACCGCACCTGGATCCGGTGCTGGCCAGGTTCTACCGCTCGTTACTGCGCTCAGAAGGGCGCCACTACCAGGATTACCTGTCTCTGGCACGGCAGTACGCGGCTGAGGATATACAGCCCCGCATCGATGAATTCCGCACCCTTGAGCGGGAACTGATTGAATCCCCGGATACGGAATTCCGTTTCCACAGCGGCGTTCCGGCTGCGGCCTGAGCCAATGAGCAGCGACTTCCCGGATCTCCGGCTGTGGCAGGATGGCCGCCTCGCTGGCTGGGATTCATCCCGTCGGGATGGCCCGGTGATGCACCTGTTACACGGCAACGGTTTCTGTTCCCGGGTGCTGGAGCCCATGGCCAGAGTCATGCACCAGCAGAGTCCGGCAGGGCAGTGGTTGTTCACCGATCTGCCGGGACATGGGCAGGCAACCGCTGCCCCGGCGTCTCCGGACTCGGCGTCTCCCGACTGGAACCGGATGGCAGATGAGGTCGCCGCCAGCCTGACTCAGCGGGCAGACGGGCCGGTCATTGGTATCGGGCATTCCCTCGGGGGAGTTATTACCCTGCTGGCCGCGGCACGTTATCCGGCGTTGTTTGAACGCATCATCCTGATTGATCCGGTGATTTACAGCACCGAAGTCATCCTGTTCCAGGCCCTGATGCAACATACGGGACTGTGGCGGCAGCGGCCCTTTATCCAGCGGGTACAGCAGCGCCAGTGCGAATGGCCAGACCGCGCTACTGCGCTGGCATCACTGCGCCGCAAAGGCCTGTACCGCGAATGGGATGACGCAGCCCTGCAGGCGTTCGTGAATTTTGCTCTTTCGGACGTCCCGGAGGGGGTTCAGCTGGCCTGCCACCCGCATACTGAGGCCGCAATTTTTGCATCACGTCCACGGCAGTTGTGGTCGTCGGTGAAACAGCTGGGCTGCCCGGCGGATATTCTCGTCGCGGACCGCTCCTATCCCTTTGTTGGCCGCGCTGCGCGCCGGGCATCTTCCCTTAATTCACGAATCCGGCAGCACCCGGTTTCAGGGTCTCATTGTGTGGCGATGGAAAATCCGCAATTTACCGCGACGGAAATCAATAAACTGCTGGCCGGTTGAATGGCGAGAATGGCCTGTTCCGGCCTTTTTAAAACCTTTGTCAATTGCGCAAAGGTAGGCTATTGTGACTGAAAGACTTCAAGAGACGAGTGCAGTAGGACCCTATGAACATGGAGATTCAGGCAGCGCTGGATGTTGCCGATGAAACTGATTCATTTCTTCAGATAACGGATGTGATTTACGAAAAGGAAGAAGAGTCCGGCTATGACTCTCTCAATGATGCTGAGCGTACGGTCTTCTGTATCGATCAGTTTCTGCGTGAGATGGAGAACGGTGGATTTGTTCAGTTCTTTCATCACGAGGCTGGTTACCGGGCTGAGGATACCCTCAGTGCACTCGATAACATCAAAGCCAAGATTTCCCATCAATTACTCGATCAGGTCATCAATCTGTTCCCCGGGCGTGCTGTTCCGGAAGATGAAGATGCGCGGATCGACGAATTTGACCGGATTGAAAGTGAACACGCGGATGATATTGCCGGACTCGATGACCGTTTTTACGACAGCGGCGAAAATCTGGTTGGCATGACCTTGCGTTATGTTCAGCGGAATCTGCGCGAGTTTCACTGATCTCTGTATCAGTACGCTTGGCAGCGCTCTGTAATTCCCCGGATTCTGAATACCTCAGGACAGTAGCCGCGATATGAACGCCGGCTGCTTTTCCGTGTCTGATACCCAAGAATCATTTTCCGTGAGCCGGATCCGAATCCGGAAAAAATTCCGGTTTCTGAATTTCCGAGAGGTGCCCGGATGCCGGTGCACATGATATCTTGGAATTATGTATTACCCTTTCAGAACTGCCTGATGCAGTTCTGACTCTGCTCCGGCCATCCGTTAATAACCATAATCAGAAAGATGCGTGAGGGTGTATGAAACAACTGCTGACTGCTGTTCTGCTGCTGCTGTGTCTGATGCCGGCTGCCCATGCCAAACGGGTGCTGGATATCAAAGTACCCGATGTGCAGACGTTTGCCGGTAATGAGCTGGTGCTCAATGGTGCCGGTGTCCGCTCAAAATTCATTTACGATCTCTATGTGATCGGGCTTTATACCCGGGAGCCATTAACCGATGCCGATGCCATCATTGCGGCTGACGAGGCTATGTCACTGCGGATTTATATTATTTCTGATCTGATCACGGGGGAGCGTTTTGCTGAATACACCCATGATGGTTTTGTGCGCTCCACACACGGTAATCTGGCACCCATCCGCAAAGAAGTGGATACCCTGGTGGAGTCTTTCCGCAGCAATCTGCAGAAAAATGATGTGTACGATCTGGTTTATCTGCCGGAAACCGGCGTGGTGATTTACCGCAACGGCAAGAAAGAAGACGTCGCTGAAGGTCTGGAATTCAAACAGGCGCTGTTTGGTATCTGGCTGTCCGACAAGCCGGTGAACAGTCATCTGCGCAGCGAGCTGCTGGGCAAAGAATAAGGTTACCGCTTTTTCTGCAGGGAAGGAGACCGGTAACCGGTCTCCGTTCCGTTTTCAGTCTTTCGACGACTTCTCTGACATCTCCGCAATGGCCTGCAGGCGCGCAATAATCTCGCCATTCACTGTGCCCTCAGGGAATTCACCTTTGTCATCAGCAATGCCGGGTTCGCGGTTCAGTAGCAGATGCATGGCTTCATCCACGTGGCTGACACAGTAAATGTGAAAATCGCCTTCTTCCAGAGCATCGACCACGTCCTGATTCAGGATCAGGTTACGCTGGTTGGACTGCGGCACGATGACGCCCTGTTTGCCGGTCAGACCACGTGCTTTGCAGAGGCGGAAGAAGCCTTCGATTTTCTCATTCACACCGCCAATGGCCTGTACTTCACCGTACTGGTTTACCGAACCTGTGATGGCAAAACTCTGATCAATCGGACTGCGTATCAGGGCTGAGATCAGACAGATCAGTTCTGCCAGTGACGCGCTGTCGCCGTCGACATAACCGTACGACTGCTCCATGGCAATATGAGCGGAAATCGCCAACGGGAATTTCTGCGCATAGCGGTTACCGAGGAAGCCGCTGATGATCATCACGCCTTTGGAGTGAATCGCCTGGCCCAGTGCCACTTCGCGTTCAATATCGACCACGCCTTTGTGGCCCGGATAAACCGTCGCGGTAATGCGCGCCGGAGAGCCAAAGCTGGTGTCGCCGAGGGACATCACCGTCAGGCCGTTGATCTTACCAATGGCCTGGCCACTGGTTTCCAGCAGCACGGTGCCATCCATCATCTGTTCAAACAGCTTGTCATACACCCGCCCGGTGCGTTCCTGTTTGGCATTCAGTGCGCGTTCAATATGGGTGGCACTGATGAATTCATCGCGTGCCAGCTTGCGGATGAAATCGGCTTCGGCCAGCAGATCAAACTGCTCACCGATCTGGGCGCTCAGGGTCTGCTGCTGTTCTGAAATGCGGGCTGAATGCTGCACCATACGCACCACAGCTTTACGGTCGAGGTCGGCATAGCCCTGTTCGTCCACCCGGCTTTTCAACAGTTGGGCGTAGGCGTACAGATGTTCTTCATTGAGCTCGATATCACTGTCGAAGTCGACCACGGTACGGAACAGGCGGCGGAAATCTTCGTCGTGCTGCTGCAGCAGGTAATACATCTGCCGCGAGCCGATCAGCACCAGTTTGAAATCCAGCGGAATCACGGCCGGAACCAGCGAGGTGGTATTGATCAGGCCGACCTCGGAGTAGGGCGATTCCATTTTCAGTTCGTGCGACTGCAGAGCGCGTTTCAGTGCTTCCCAGACCCAGGGTTCTGTCAGTACCTTCTCGGCATCCAGAATCAGGTAACCACCGTTGGCTTTGTGCAGGGCACCGGGGGCAATGCGCTGATAATTGGTGATCAGTGCGCCCTGTTCACTGGCGTATTCAATGCGCCCGAACAGATTGGCGAAACTCGGGTGTGGTTCGTAAACAACCGGTGCGCCGCTGTCCGGATTATGGTGCGTGGCGATGTTGGGCAGCAGGGATTCTTCGAGACTGCTGCGCTTGGCGTATTCTTCGCGCAGGTCCATCAGGCGCTCTTCCATCAGCTCTTCAAGTACCAGCGACGGGAGATGTTCTTCCATGTCCTCAAGGTACTCAATGACGCGCTGGTGGCCGGGGAAACTGTCACGGATCGGCTCCAGCAGCGGGGCGATCGCTTCGCGGATGGTGAGCTGATTGAGGTTGCGCAGTTCGTTGCTGCTTTCGCGTTTCCACTGCGGCAATTCAGCCAGTGAATCACTTAGCATCTGCTCCAGCTCGGCGATGTTGTTGTGGAACTCATCGCGCTCTTCTTCGCTCAGCTGGGCAAATTCGGTTTCATCCAGTGCCTTGCCTTCGCGCATGGGCGTGAAGCTGATGGCGCTGGAATCCCGGTACACGGCTACAAACCGTTTATGGGCTTCGCGTTCAACCGTTTCTATCGCCTTGTCATAACGGCGGTTGAAGATGTAGTCGATGGCGGATTTTTTCTGCTGGTAGGCCGGATGTTCCAGCGCGGCCGGAAAGGTCGCCAGCAGCTGGTCAATCAGTTCACGGATCATACGCCCGAACTGGCTGGCTTCGTCCGGATGCAGGGCGATGGCGCGCGGCTCGCGCGGGTTCTTGAAGTTGTTAACGTAACACCAGATGTCCGGCGTATCCTGACGCTTGGCTTCGCTTTTCAGATAATCCTTCACGTAGGATGACCGGCCAGTGCCGGTATCGCCCATGACAAAGATGTTGTAGCCCGGACGCTCCATAGCAACGCCGAACTGAATGGCGTTCACGGCCCGCTCCTGACCCAGGACGCCCTGAAAGGGTTCGACCTCAGCCGTGGTGGAGAAAGTGAGTGAAGTATCCGCGATGGTTTGGGTAGTCAGGCTTGGAGCAAGAGGAAGAGGTTTAGCGGTCATCTGATCTGCATATCTGTCGGTTCAGCCTTCACAGTATTGCGCTCTGCCCGGATTGGCAAGCGGTCTGTTTGTCATCCGCCTCCGGGTAAGGATAATAGCGTCAGTAACACGAAACAGAGACCGGCATGTCAGCCCATCCCGAAGACCGTACCACCATTGATATGTTTTCCTCGCCGCGCCCCGGGCGGCCGCGCAGCAGCCCTTATGACCGGGCACAGCAGAGTCGCTTCAACAAGCGCAGCCAGCGCATGCGCGACAAGCACGCTGGCCTGCACCGGGTGGAAGTGAAACTGCCAGCAGATGTACTCGCCAGAGTGGACGAAATCTGTGAAGAGCTGGGTCTCAGCCGCAGCGAGGTGATGGATGCGGCACTGAAACAATGGCTGCACCTGTAAAAAAGTGGATTTCCTGCCTGTGTGGCTGCCGCTGACTGAAATCTACTGTCAGCTTCCGACTAAGCCCTTGATTCTGAAACGCTGTTTGGCTATTGTACCGGCCCTCTGGCTCAGGCCGGAACGTTATGGTGGCCTCTTCCGGTCCCCCCGCAACGATACACCGCGAACCCCGCCAGGCCCGGAAGGGAGCAACGGTAGTGGTCGACTCGTGTGCCGGGGTGTGGCTGGTTGAGGTCATCTCCAGATGCTCCTGACATTCCCTCAGCATCGCGCTATTATCACACCTCAGATTATTCCCGGCTCAGGTCGTCAATGTTTGGTATTTCATGAGTTATCAGGTACTTGCCCGTAAGTGGCGCCCCCGTTTTTTTGATGAAATGGTGGGGCAGGAGCATGTCCTCAAGGCTCTGATCAACGCGCTCAACGATGGCCGCCTGCACCACGCCTATCTGTTCACCGGTACCCGGGGGGTCGGTAAAACCACCATTGCCCGGATTCTGGCCAAATGCCTGAATTGTGAAGAGGGCGTTTCGGCCCGGCCCTGTGGTGTCTGCTCCTCCTGTCGTGAGATTTCCGAAGGCCGTTTTGTTGACCTGATTGAGGTCGATGCGGCGTCCCGGACCCGGGTGGAAGATACCCGCGAACTGCTGGATAACGTGCAATACGCTCCGACACGGGGCCGCTTCAAGGTCTATCTGATCGACGAAGTGCACATGCTCTCCACCCACAGCTTCAATGCCTTGCTGAAAACCCTGGAAGAGCCACCGGCCCATGTGAAATTCCTGCTTGCGACCACCGATCCGCAGAAACTGCCGGTCACGGTGCTGTCGCGTTGTCTGCAGTTCAGTCTCAAGAACATGACCCCTGAGCGCATTGTCCAGTATCTGGGCCATGTCCTGAAAGAAGAGAATATCGGTTACGAAGAAGCCGCACTCTGGTCACTGGGGCGTGCCGCTCAGGGTAGTATGCGTGACGCGCTGAGCCTCACCGATCAGGCTATTGCCTATGGCGAAGGTAAGGTCGGTGAAGAGCAGGTCAACGCCATGCTCGGCACCATGAACCGCGGTCATCTGTTCCGGTTGGCCGGTCTGATGGCGCAGGGTGATGCCGCAGCGATCCTGCGTGAAGTCGCCGTTATTGCTGAGCATTCTCCGGACTACGACGAAATTCTGCAGGGCCTGCTGCATATCTGGCACAAAACTGCTCTGGCGCAACTGGTGGCGGATGCGGTGGATAATACCGAAGGGGATCAGGAGGCCATCCGCCAGCTGGCTCAGACGATGGCGGCTGAAGATCTGCAGCTTTACTACCAGATCGGTTTGCAGGGGCGCAAAGACCTGTCACTGGCACCCGAGCCCAGACAGGGTTTTGAGATGGTGCTGCTGCGCATGCTGGCGTTCCGTCCGGCACCGGAAGTGATGCCTGAGCTCGACCTGGAAAGTCTGCTCGAAAAAAAAAAGTCTCTGACTGAAAGCGGGGAAACGGCCCCCGCACAGGCGGCAGTGGTTACGACCCGCCCGGCGGCGGTTGAAACTGAACCCGCTGCTGCGCCTGTTCTTCCTCCATCATTTGATCCTGTTGACGCTGGCGCCCGCACTGAACCTGTCGCGGAGGATGATAACCCGCCGTGGGAGATCAACCCGGCAGACGCGACAGAAACGGCCTTGGCTGTGGAAGAGACTCCTGAGCCTGAGTCAGGCGAGGATGCGCAGCTTCCCCCTGGAGGTTTTGCCGGAGGGGCTTCAGATCCCTCTGAACAGCCTGCGCAGCAGCCAGCCCCTCCGCTTGCCGAAGCCCAAAGGGCGGTCCCTGCCAGTGCTCAGGCAGGTCCGGGTAATATGGCGCGGGCGTTGCTCGACGGTGCGTCAGCGGCTGTGCCAGGCGTTCAGCCAGAACCACAGCCAGAAGGGCAACCCGGGCCAACGTCAGCCTCTGATGATCTGGTGACCGTAGGCAGCCATGAAGAGGCCGCTGTCCTGCCGGAACTGAGTCCACATACCTGGTGGCAGTGGGTGGAGCATCTGCCGCTGGCCGGGTTACCTATGGCCATCGCCCGAAACAGCGCCCTGACAGGTATGACGGATGGCACGCTGGAGTTCGATGTTGATCCGGGGCAGGGAGCCCTGTACAACGACAGCCAGAAAGAGCGGATTCAGACGGCATTGCGTACACTGCTGCCGGAAGTGCGGATCAGTATGACGCTGTGTCCGCCGCGTGGTGAAACGCCGGAACAGCGCCGTCAGCGCCAGCAGGCAGAAGCACGTTGGGCTGCGCAGCAGGCCATTGACAGTGACCCGCTGGTCAACCAGATACTGAATGAACTGGGTGGATACGTCATCGAAGACAGTGTCCGCCCCAACTGATACCGAAGACCCTGACGCAGGAGAAAAATATGCTGAAAGGTGGAATGGGCAATCTGATGAAGCAGGCCCAGAAGATGCAGGAACAGATGGCCAAGGCCCAGGAAGAACTGGCACGTGCGGAAGTCACCGGTGAATCCGGTGCGGGTCTGGTCAAGGTCACCATGACCGGTCGTCATGATGTGAAGCGCGTGGAGCTGGACGACAGCGTCATGCAGGAAGACAAAGAAATGCTGGAAGATCTTCTGGCAGCAGCGGTGAATGATGCCGTGCGCAAAATCGAGCAGAACAGCCAGGAGCACATGGCCAAAATGACCAGTGGTATGGGCCTGCCGCCGGGCATGAAACTGCCGTTCTGATCACGGCATGAAATACTATCAGCCAGCGGCTGCGTTCCGTCGTCTCTGCGATGCCTTTGATCAGATGCCCGGCATCGGTGAACAGGGCGCAAAACGCATGGCCGAGTGGCTGATGTACCAGAGTGATGCGCAGGCTTTCCTCGACACTCTGGAGCAGGCTGCAGCTATGCCGCTGTGCCAGTGTTGCAATCTTGTGGTTGAGGATGCCGGGCATTGCCCGTTGTGTTCTGATCCGGAGCGTGATGCGCAGACCCTGGCGGTCATTGCTGAAACGGCACAGTTACAGCCCCTGCTCGACAGTGGCTTCCCCGGGCAGGTCTATGTGCTGCACGGTGTGCTGTCACCGGCACGCCGTATCGGTCCTTCCACGCTGCGTCTGGAAAATTTCTTTTCCCGGGTACAGCAACAACCACCTGAGCAATTGCTGCTGGCACTGACCGACACCGTTGAAGGCCGTGCCACGGCGGACTACATCAGCCGCAGCCTGCCCGCACAACGCAGCCACAGCCTGGCTTTTACCGAGCTGTTGACCTTACCCTCAACGGAGTCTGAATGACGTCCCAGCTGACACAACCCGTCTGGATTACCCGCGATACCGAACTGGCAGATGCCTGTGAACACTGGGCGGATGCTGAGTTTCTGGCGCTGGATACCGAGTTTGTCCGTACCACGACGTTTTATCCGAAACCCGGCCTGATCCAGCTGGCCACGACCGAAGAGTGCTGGCTGATTGATCCGCTGAGTATCACTGATTGGGAGCCGTTCCGGGTGCTGATGCGCAACCCGGCGGTCATCAAGGTGTTTCATTCCTGTGCGGAAGATCTGGAAGTCTGCAAACGCCTCTTCAATGAACTGCCGGATCCTCTGTTTGATACCCAGCTGGCCATGGCATTCGCCGGTCATGGCCATTCGGTGGGCTTTCAGCGCGCGCTCAGTGAGTTGCTGCAGGTGGATATTCCCAAAGAGGCCACCCGGTCTGACTGGCTGAAGCGGCCGCTGTCTCCGGATCAGGTTGAGTATGCCGTAGCGGATGTCTATTATCTGCGCCGGATTTACCCCCTGCTGCGCGATGAGCTGGTGGCGCAGAACCGCCTCAGCTGGCTGGAAGAAGACTGCCAGCGCCTGCTCAGTGACAGCCGCACTACCGATGATGACTTCCGTGACAGTTACCGCCGGGTCAAACTCGGCTGGAAACTGCGCCCGCAGGAGCAGTATATTCTGCAGCAGCTGAGTATCTGGCGGGAACATGAGGCCAGACGCCGCGATGTGCCACGCAATAAAGTGGCCGATGACCGCAGCCTGTGGAACATGGCGCGCTACAAATCCTCCAGCAAGCAGGAATTGCACAAGGCGGGCTTGCCTCCACATATCTACCGTGAGGCCGCAGAGCAGCTGCTGGACATCATCAGTGCCGCTCTGCAGGCGGATGAATCTCAGTGGCCGGTGATGCTGGACAGACCTCTGTCGGTTGAAGACGGTAACCGCCTCAAGGCGCTGAAAGAGATTGTGAATCAGCGTGCGGAAGCATTGCAGCTGCCGTCAGAACTGCTGGCCAGCAAGCGTCTTCTGACCCCTCTGGCCCGCAGCGACAGCGATGAGATTCCGTCCGGCCTGCAGGATGGCTGGCGCCGTGATGCCGTGGGTACGGCTTTGTTTGACTGGCTGCAGCACAACTGACGCCGGAGACTGAATACTTTGGAATTGGCTATGACGAAAATTCTCTGCGACGTGTATAAAACCCGCAAAAAAGACGAAATGTACCTCTATGTCAGCCGTACTGACGGTCTGGAGCGCGTGCCTGATGCCCTGAAGGAACAGTTCGGCAAGCCTGAGCTGGCACTGACCATGATGCTGAGTGCCGACAAGCGTCTTGGCCGGGCAAAGGCAGAGGATGTCATGAAGGCGCTGGATGAGCAGGGTTTTTACCTGCAGATGCCGCCGCCGCGGGAAAATCCGGATCTGCCGGATCTGTTCACCCGCCGCGACAGAGACTGAGACCGTGGCCGATCAGCCGTTCTGGGAGCGCCTGACGCTCGCTGAAATGAACAAAGAGCAGTGGGAATCCCTGTGTGACGGCTGCGCTCTGTGCTGCCTGCACAAACTGGAAGATGAAGACACCGCCGAGGTGTATTACACCGATGTGCACTGTCGTTATCTGCAACAGCCGCAGTGCAGCTGCAGTGTGTATCAGGAACGTCAGGTTAAAGTACCGAACTGTGTCTGGCTGACGCCGGAACAGGCGTCAACCTTCCGCTGGTTGCCGCAAAGCTGTGCCTACCGTTTACTGGCTGAAGGCAAATCCCTGTTTGACTGGCACCCGCTGGTGTCCGGTGATCCGGACAGCGTGCATACTGCCGGAATCTCAATCCGCAACAAAGGCATCCCCGATGATCAGGTGGATGAACACGACTGGGAGGATCACATCATATGGAAGGCCTGATGGAATATACCCATGCCTGGAGCATTTATGTGGCTGCCGGACTGGTGGCGTTGTGGTGCTGGGGCAGAATGGCGTTCTGGGTAAAGCATTATGGGCTGGGCTATCACCTGTTCAGTGCCGTGGGCGCCGTGTTGATCTTTACTCCGGTTCCGGTGGACATGATGTCTTCCGATTATCTGGCTCCGGGCTTTCTTGCCGTGGCGCTGGCGTACCTTGGCCACGATCAGGCACTGCTTGGTTATTATGGTGTCTGGTATCTGGTTACCCTGGTGATTGCGCTGGTCGTTGTGGCCGCTGCCGCAGCTGCTGGTCTGATGCCCTCCAGGCCGCGCAAGGCCCCGGCGAAATCCGCAGAGCATAACGCTGCCGGGTCTGGTAACCGCAGCAGTAACCCTGTGGATAAGCGCAGCAATGTCCGCCGTGAGCCGAAATTCTGAGTCCGCTGCGGCAGCGGTCAATATAACTTCCTGCCCATTCCCCCTGTCTGGCTAATAACCGAATCTTTGCTAGGGTTTAAGAAGAGCCGGTACTTTCATACCGGCGCCGCAGAACCTTGTTCTGCCGTACTTTTTGAGCAATTCAGGGACCCCTATGCATATTCTCCGCAACCTGCTGCTGCCGGTCATATTCCTTGCCGGAATATTGCCCTGTGTTCAGGCCGCCGAGCCCCTGCCTCCGGACGTCCGCATCGTTATTGATATCTCGGGCAGTATGAAACAGACCGATCCGCAGAATCTGCGGCGTCCGGCGCTGAACCTGCTGACCGAACTGTTACCGGCCGATGCGAAGAGCGGTGTCTGGACCTTTGGCCGCTATGTGGATGCTACCGTTGCCCATGGCGACGTCAACGATGCCTGGCGCGCCGAAGCCCGCCGGGCAAGTAATACCATAGGCTCCATCGCGCTCAATACCAATCTGACCGGCGCCCTGGACCGCGCCCGTCAGAATACCGGTGCTGACAGTGGCTACCAGCAGAGTGTCATCCTGCTGACCGATGGCCGTATTGATATGGACGATACGGAAGGCGATCCGGAGTCACCACCCAACCGCACTGAGCGTCAGCGTCTGTTCAATGAAATTCTGCCGGCGTACCGGGCAGCCGGGGTGAAGATTCATACCCTGGCGCTGTCGGACAATGCCGATAAAGAAACCCTGCGGCAGATCGCCATGGAGACCGATGGCCTGTTCCTGCAGGCCCGTACGGCAGACGACCTGATGCCGGCCTTCCTCAAGGCCTTTGACCGTTCGGTACCGGTAGAACAGGTGCCGATGGATGATAACCGCTTCAGCATCGACAGCAGTGTGCGCGAATTCACCGCACTGATTTTCCGCTCCAGAGATTCCCAGCCAACGGAACTGGTGGCACCGGATGGCACCCGCTATAACGCCAAAAGTGCTGACATGCAGGGTGGTGTGCGCTGGCATCAGGACCTGAATTTTGATCTGGTCACTATCTCATCGCCGCAGGCGGGTGAGTGGTTTGCCGACGCCAAACTCGACCCCGAAAACCGTGTCCAGATTCTTTCTGACCTGCGCCTGCGGGTGGACGGCCTGCCCGGCAGCCTGTTCTCCGGCGTGCCGGTGGATCTGGCCATGTCCCTCACTAATGAAGGTGAGACGGTGGATGAACCCACCATCCTGCAGTTAACCGATATTACCCTGCAGGTAACCGCACCGGACGGACGTACCGGCTCCAAGTTACTGTCTGATCCGGAGAATCTGCCGCAGGACGGGATTTATCACGAAACCCTGAGCCGTCTGACCCAGCCCGGTGAATATCAGGTGGAAGTCATCGCCCGTGGGCGTACTTTTGAGCGCCGTTCGCTGATGACCGCCACACTGGCTGAACCGATGACGGTGACCACAGAGCCAGTCCCTGAAGAACAGCGTGTTCACATCAGCGTCAAGGCCCAGAGCGATCTGGTTGACCGTACCCTGAGCCGTGTTATGGCACGCATTACCAGCCCGGACGGTGGTTCGCTGATCCGCTCCATGGCGTTCAACGACAAAGAACAGGCCTGGACCATGGATCTGCGCCCGGACAAGGGTGACGGCAAATACGAAGTCATGCTGATTATCCGTGGTGTGTCTTCCAGTGGTATGACGTTCAAGAGCAAACCGGAAAGTATGCTGATCCGGTTCCCGCTCAGCGCCGATATGCCACACAGTGAACCGGTTCTGAACAGCCTGCTGGATGAGCCACTGCAGGAGGTCGACGAAGAACCTGAAGAGGCTGAAGAGCCACCTGCGGAAGCGGAAGAAACCCCGGAACCAGAGGCTGAACCTGACGTGGAAGAGGAAGCCCCGGAACCGGCGATTGCTCCGGATCTGGCGCAGAAATTTGCTGAGCAACAGGCTCAGGCTGAAGCCGCTGGGGAAGAAGACAGCGCGACTGAAGAAGAAGAAACCACAGAAGAAGACAGTGGCGGTCTGCCATGGTGGGTCTATCTGCTGCTGGGTCTGGTGAATCTGGGCATCATCGGCGGGGGTGTCTGGTGGTGGCTGAAACGTCGCGGCCAGTCAACGGACGCGGATGACGATATGCTGGGCGAGGAAGAAGATGATGAACTGACGCCGGGTGACTTTGATCTGTTTGAAAACGAAGATGAGGAGGACATTCCGGATCTGGGTGGAATGTCTGAACCGCCGGTGCTGGATGCTGAAGAAATCCTGGCTGAGGAAGCGCCCGAACCTGAGCCACAGCCCGAGCCTGAAGAGGAACCGGAACCGGAACCCGAGCCTGAGATTGAGGAAGAACCGGAACCAGAACCGGTTCCAGAAGAAGAGCCAGAGCCCGAAGAAGAACCTGAGGAAGAACCGGAACCAGAACCTGAGCCGGAAGAAGATCCGGACGAAGGCAATGATTTCGATGATGACTGGGGTGAGTTCGACTTACCGGACGACGACAGCAAGAAGTAACACCAGCCCGGTTGCTCCAGAGAAGCCCGTCTTACTGACGGGCTTTTTCCTGGCGGTAGAGAATCACAGAAGCAATCAGTACAGCCAGGCTCACCACCGCGATAAAGATGGTCGCCAGTGCATTGATCTGTGGACTGACGCCCAGCCGCACACTCGAATACACCACCATCGGCAGGGTCGTGGCACCGGGGCCGGAGACAAAACTGGCGATCACCAGATCGTCCATAGACAGGGTAAAGGCCAGCAGCCAGCCCGCCATCAGTGCCGGTGCAATCATCGGCAGAGTGACCGTGAAGAACACCCTCAGTGGCCGGGCACCAAGGTCCATTGCCGCTTCTTCAATCGAGGTGTCCATGTGCGCAAGACGGCTCTGCACAATCACAGTGACATAGGCCATGGAGAAGGTCGCGTGGGCAATCAGAATGGTGGTCTGCCCACGGCCTTCCGGCCAGCCGGTCAGATTTTCCAGAGCCACAAACAGCAGCAGCAGTGACAGGCCGATAATGATCTCCGGCATCACCAGCGGCGCAGCCACCATCACGCCCAGACTTTTATGGCCGCGTGCCTTACGGAAACGCACCAGTGCCAGTGCCGCGAGTGTACCGAGCACCACCGCCAGAGTGGCGTTCAGTGCCGCAATTTTCAGGCTCAGGGCGGCCGCATCCAGCAGTGGTCCGTTAGACATCAGCTCGCCGTACCACTTGGTGCTGAAACCGCCCCAGACGGTGACCAGACGGCTTTCGTTGAACGAATACACGATCAGACTGACGATCGGCAGGTACAGAAAGGCGTAACCGGCCAGCAGCATCATTACCAGCAGTGGCGAGCGGGTGAAGAACTGTCTCATGCTTCTTCCTCCGCCTGACGGCGCTGCTCATAGTGGCGCATCAGCACAAAGGGCACGATCAGCACCAGCAGCAGGATGGCCGCCAGTGACGAGGCTACCGGCCAGTCTTTGTTGCTGAAGAACTCGATCCACATGAGCTTGCCCACCATCAGGGTATCCGGCCCGCCAAGCAGATCGGGAATCACAAACTCACCCATGACCGGGATGAACACCAGCATGGAACCAGCAACGATGCCGGGCATGGACTGTGGCAGTGTGACGGTGAAGAACTGACGTGCAGGCCTTGCTCCCAGGTCAGCGGCGGCTTCCAGCAGGGTATTGTCGAGCCGGATCAGCGTGGCATAGAGAGGGAGCACCAGAAACGGCAGATAGCTGTACACCACACCGATGTATACCGCGACAGGGGTATGCAGAATCTGCAGCGGCTGCTCAATCAGCCCCATGCTCATCAGCAGCTGATTGAGCAGGCCGTTGTCTTTGAGAATGCCGATCCAGGCGTACACGCGCAGCAGGAAGCTGGTCCAGAACGGCAGGATGATCAGCATCAGCAGGGGCATACGCCAGTGTTCCGGAGCCCGGGCAATGGCGTAGGCCATCGGGTAGCCCAGCAGCAGACACAGCAGTGTTGAGATGCTGGCCACGGTAAACGAGCCCCAGAGTGCATCGCGGTACAGCTCATCCTCAAACAGCAGCACATAGTTACCGAAGTTGAGGGTGATGGTCAGCAGGCCATCTTCAAACTCGCGCACCCAATCCATGTAGGGCGGCATGGCCAGCTGGGGTTCCGACAGACTGATCTTCAGAATGAACAGAAAAGGCAGGACGAAGAACAGCGCCAGCCAGAACCAGGGAACCGCGACGATCAGCCTTGAACTGTGAGCGCTCAGCGTTCGCAGGGCCGCACTCATTGTGTCAGTACCCCACAGCTGTGGGTATTCCAGGTCAGGCTGACTTCCTGTCCCCAGGTCAGTGGCTGCTCGGCCAGAGCCAACACGTTGGACTGGGTAAACTGCATGCGCTTACCGCTGGGCAGATCGACGTGGTAAATAGAGACGTCGCCCAGATAAGCAATTTCTTTGATCTCACCGGTGACCTGATTCGCACCGCCGCTGCCGGTATCCGTCACGCGGATTTTCTCCGGCCGGATAGCCACTGTGACCGGCATGCCCTGGGCCAGAGGCTGGCTGTGGTGGACTAACAGCTCGCCACCGGTTTCTTCGCTGCCGATCAGCGCCATGTCTTTTTCGTGACTGATCACATGGCCACTGAACAGGTTGACTGAGCCGATAAAGTTGGCGGCATACAGGGTCGATGGAAATTCGTACATACGGCGCGGTGAATCGACCTGCTCGGCGCGGCCGTCGTGCAGCAGGGCGATGCGCGAGGACATGGTCATGGCCTCTTCCTGATCGTGGGTCACCACGATGAAGGTGATGCCCAGACGCTCCTGAATGTTCACCAGCTCAAACTGAGTCTGTTCGCGCAGTTTTTTGTCGAGAGCACCCAGAGGTTCGTCGAGCAGCAGAATCTTGGGTTGCTTGGCCAGTGCCCGTGCCAGAGCCACACGCTGGCGCTGGCCACCGGACAGCTGATGAGGCTTACGGTCCGCCAGCTTCTGGATCTGTACCAGCGACATCATGGAGGTCACACGTTCACGTCGTTCAGCGCGGTTCAGCGGTTCATTTTTCAGACCGTAAGCAATGTTCTGTGCCACTGTCATATGCGGGAACAGGGCGTAGCTCTGGAACATCATATTCACCGGACGGTTGTACGGTGGTACTGAGGTCATGTCCTGACCATCAATAATGATGCGTCCTGCGGTCGGGGTTTCAAACCCGGCCAGCATGCGCAGCAGGGTGGTTTTCCCGCAGCCGGATGCCCCCAGCAGCGAGAAAAACTCACCGCGGTGAATATCCAGTGAAATATCGTCCACGGCATAGACGTCACCAAAGCGTTTGGTCACGTTTCTGATCTGCACAATGGGTTCTTCTTCCGGTGCCGACCAGCTCTGATTGCTGAGGGTACGGGGTTGGCTCATCAGTCAAAAACTCCTGTGAGGGGCAGTGCAAACACAACAAAGGCTAATAAAAAAACCCCGTACGGTCAGGACGGGGTATTGGGGTATTGCCCTGAGAACGGAGGTGCCTGCAGAGCAGGCACCGCTCAGATTGCCTTACTTACCGGTTTTCGCACGGGTCCACAGACGGTTCATGCTACGTGCTTCTTTATCGGCCGGAGTCTTCAGTACCAGCAGTTTTTCCATGGTGGCTTCTGACGGATAAACCCCAGGGTTGCTGCGCACTTCTTCATCAACCAGCGGAGTAGCTGCTGCGTTGGCGTTGGCATAGGCCACGTAGTTAGTGATCGGTGCGATCACCGCCGGATCAAGCAGGTAATTGATGAACTTGTTGGCGGCAGCCGCATTCGGTGCATCTGCAGGAATAACCATCACGTCAGTCCAGACTACGGCACCTTCTTTCGGCACCACGTACTGAACAGTCACACCGTTTTCCGCTTCTGCGGCACGGTCACTGGCCTGCAGCATATCGCCGGAATAACCGTGAGCAACACAGATATCACCGTTGGCCATATCGTTGATGGTCTGAGAGCTATGGAAATAACGGATGTAAGGACGAACCGCAGAAATCACATCGGCGGCTTCTTCCATCGCCGACTTGCTGAAATCATCGGTCGGCAGGCCTTTGTAAGCACGGGCTGCGACGAACACTTCGGTCGGGTCGTCCATCAGCGCCACACCACAGGCGGACAGTTTTTTCACGGTTTCCGGATCAAACACCAGAGCCCAGCTGTCCAGCTCAGCGTCTTCACCCAGAATCTCTTTCACCTTCTCTACGTTGTAAGCGATACCTGTGGTACCCCACATATAAGGCACCATGTACTCGTTGCCAGGGTCGATGTCAGACAGCGACTTGAGGATGTTTTTATCCAGGTTGCCATAGTTGGTCAGAGCGCCTTTATCGGCCTTCTGATACAGACCAGCACGGATACCCCGGTCAGCGAACGGACGTGCGGTCGGGAAAATCAGGTCATAACCACTGCGACCGGCGAGCATTTTGGCTTCGAGAACTTCGTTTGAATCATACACGTCGTAGGTCACTTCAATACCAGTGGCTTTTTCAAATTCAGCCACGGTGTCTTCGGCGATGTAATCCGACCAGTTGTAAATGTGCAGTTCTTCAGCGGAAACGTTCAGGGCAGACAGGGTAACCGCAGAGGCCAGCAGGCATTGCTTAAACAGGGTTTTGCTCATGGGCAGACTCCACCAGGAGGGAAATGACAGGATGATTATGGATGGCTTCAGGACACCGGCCGGAAGCCACCGGTCGAGCGAATGATGGCAATATTGCTGAAAAAATACAGACAATTGATTTGATCGTAAAGATCAGAAAAACTGCATGACGTGCCATTGCGACAGAGACGACATTCTTTGTCGGCAAAGCCCGTATTCAGCTTGAAAAACAGGTACATGGATGATCTTCAGAGACATTTCCGCGAGGTGTCTGAGTCAGTGCCAGACCCCGATCACGGCGCCCATGAGCGTGAATGAAACCACCTGATAACCGGCGTTGATGGCAAACAGCTTCAGCGAGCGGCCTTCAAACAGATCATTCACTGCAAAAGCCATGGCGACCCATCCCGCACCAGCCAGAAAACCGTACAGAGTGCCGGTTGCCAGGGTCCGTTCAGGCCCCAGAAAGGCGGCCAGATTAAACGCCATGATCAGGGTGGCCAGAATGGCGAGGGCGAAGATTTTCGCCATGTTGCGGTGTCGCGCGGATTCTTCCGTAATGCCGGTTTCGCGCATCCAGGCTTTACCGAACAGGGCTGGTGAGTACCAGAGACCGCCAAGTCCGAAACTGATGGCGGTGGCGGCAAGGATTGCCAGATAGTTAAGTTCCATCCTGAGTCCCCCAAACGATGATGTCTGACTCAGGATGGTAACGGTTCAGCCATGGTGGTTGCGGGCGATGGCTGAAAATGTGGCAGCAAAAGCTGAACAAAGATTACAGATAACGCACGCCCTGACGGATGGCCAACAGACTGACCTGATCACCGGCATCGCTGGCCTGCGCGTCTTCCATGCGTACGGTCTGGCCGGTGTTCTCAAGGATCACCTGTTCAATCTTTTCATCGCTCAGTTCGCCATCGACTTTTACGGTGGTCATATTGTCCGGGTTTTCCAGCGAAGCGGATGTGCCTGGCAGATAGATGGTACCGTTGCTGAAGTCGACCGCGAAAGCGATGACGCCCGGCACAATAAAGAACAGCAGACCGATAGCATCTGCGATCACCACACCTGGATCAAGCCGGCCTGAGACCTGGCCTTTGCGCTCCGGATAGAGAATGGTGCCACAGGCCGACAGTTGCATCAGCAGGCCGCCGGTGATGGCTGTGGCCAGTGATTTGCGCGCAAAGGTTTTGCAGATAGTGCGGTTCATAGTCTCTCTCCCTTTTGATGAACGGCACAGCGCACAGAGCATTCTGTGAACTGGCCCTTACAGAATAGTTTCCGTCACGGAAAAGTGTGGGTGCATAAGTTATGTACAGGATTGTGACCGGGGATGACGGAAATAATTCCGTCATATTTGCGGGAGAGAGCCGGGGCGGGATCCCGGCTGACGGTGGTTGATCTTGATTCAGGCGTCAGGCTTTGCTCAGTGCCTTGCCCACCAGTCCTTTCAGTTCCGGAATACAGGAACCACAGTTGGTTCCACACTTCAGAGCAGCCCCCAGAGCATCGGCGGACTCACATCCATTATGGATGGCTTCCAGAATGGTCTTTTCACCCACCTGAAAGCAGGAACAGATGATCTTGCCTTTGTCGGCGCCGGCACCCAACGGCCGGCCCGCCAGCAACGCTAGGCGGTCGGCAAACTCCAGCTGTTCATCATCGAAGCGTTCCTGCAGCCAGCTGCGCGCCGACAGGTCAGCGGACGGGTGCAGGAAGATGACACTTTCGAGTCGGCCATCGCGGATATGCGCGACCCGCACGTGGCCGTTTTTAGGGTCACTGAAGCGCAGTACTTCGTGCTCCGGCCAGCTGGCGGCCAGTGTGGTGGCAAACGCCGCCGGGTCACTGTTTCCGGACGTTTCGTACATGTGGCAGGTGCTGGTGCGGTTGTAGACCCAGTAATCACTGCCGAGCGGCCCGAGATCATCGCGGCTGAGAACAAAGCCTTTCCAGCTGACGTTAAAAGGTTCGGCCTGTACCTGAGCACGCTTCAGTGCGGGCTGTCCTGAGATGGGATCATTGTCTTTGTTGATCAGGGTGCCCATGCGCGCGAGGCTGGCGTAGCGGTCGGTCCAGTGCATGGGAACAAAAATCTCGCCCTGACGCTGGCGCCCGTCGGAGGCGACATGGGCGCGCACAACAATGGCTCCGCGCTCATTGAACAGGCGTACCAGTCCACCGTCTCTGATGCCGTAAGTGCGGGCGTCATCCGGATGGAAGTCGGCATACGGCTCAGCAATGTGCTGGGCCAGACGGGCCGACTTGGCGGTACGTGTCATGGTATGCCAGTGGTCGCGGATGCGGCCGGTGTTCATCAGCAGGTGCCCGGGTTGAATCTGAGGTGGCAGCTCTGCTTTCACGGCGATAAAGCGTGCACGGCCATTGCGGGTGTAGAAATGGCCATCATCAAAGAAACGTTTGCGGCCACGCGGCCATTGCGCATTGACCGGCCACTGCACCGGTGGCATGGCATCGTATTCATCGCGGCTCATACCGACCAGACCGGACAGGTCGAAATCCCGTTTGCCGTCGTTCTCGAAGGCCGACAGGCGGGCATGTTCGTCAAAAATCTGTGCAGGGTGTTCCCAGCTGAAGGCGTCTTCATAGCCCATGCGTTGTCCGACCTGGCTGATGATCCACCAGTCGGGCATGGCTTCACCCGGGGAGGGCAGGAAGCCGCGCTGACGCGAGATACGTCGTTCTGAATTGGTCACGGTGCCGTTCTTTTCGCCCCAGCCAGCGGCAGGCAGCAGTACGTGTGCCATGGCAGTGGTATCGGTGTTGGCCATGCAGTCGGATACCACCACAAGTTCACAGTGGCTCAGCGCCTCTTTCACATCGTTGGCGTCGGGCATGCTGACCAGAGGGTTGGTGGACATGATCCACAGGAATTTGATTTTGCCGGCTTTGACTTCATCGAACAGGTCCACCGCCTTCAGCCCGGCGTGGGTGGCCACGGCGGGCGCATTCCAGAAACGGCGGACGCGGTCAGCCTGGTCAAAGTCCATATGCGCGGCGAGCTGGTTGGCCAGACCGCCGACTTCACGGCCTCCCATGGCATTGGGCTGCCCTGTGATGGACAGAGGGCAGGCACCCGGCTTGCCGATGCGGCCTGTGGCCAGGTGCAGGTTGATAATACTGTTGGCTTTATCGGTACCGTCTTTGCTCTGGTTGACGCCCTGAGAGTAGAAGGTCACGGTACGGTCAGTGTCCCGGAACCATTCAAAGAAGGTCTGCAGATCATCAAGGTCGGTATCCGTGATCTCTGCCAGGGCTTCAAAGCCATCCACTGCCTGACTGGCGGCTTCCAGCGTCTCTGCAAACTGTTCGGTGTGGTCTTCGATAAAGGCCAGATCCAGCGCGCCGGTTTCATCCAGGTAGGCCAGCAGGGCATTGAACAGAGTGGTATCGGTGCCGGGGCGGATGGCCAGATGCAGGTCCGCCAGATCACAGGTGGCGGTGCGGCGCGGATCAATCACCACAACTTTCAGGTCCGGGTTGTTTTTCTTTGCAGCGACCATGCGCTGAAACAGAATCGGGTGAGCCCAGGCGGCATTGCTGCCAACCAGCACCAGCAGGTCAGCCAGTTCGAGGTCGTCGTAGCAACCGGGCACGGTATCAGACCCGAGGGAGCGTTTATAAGACGCTGCCGCTGACGCCATGCACAGGCGTGAGTTGGTATCCATGTTGGCACTGCCGATAAAGCCCTTCATCAGCTTATTGGCGGCGTAGTAGTCTTCGGTCAGCATCTGCCCGGCGCCGTAGAAGGCGACGGCTTCAGGACCGTGAGTTGAGATCACCTGGGTGATCTTGTCGGCAATCAGGTTCAGGGCCGTATCCCAGCTGGTTCTCTGACCTTTGATGGTTGGGTAGAGCAGGCGGTCGGTATGATCCAGGGTTTCGTGCAGGGCTGAGCCTTTCACACACAGGTTGCCGAAATTGGCCGGATGACTGGTGGTTCCACACACAGGCTCAACCTGCTCATCCGTCATTGTTACAGTGACACCACAGCCCACGCCACAGTAGGGGCAGGTTGTTGAGGTTTCTGCTGTTCCTTTAGCCATATCAGCCTCCCGGAGAAAAAAAAAGCGCCCGCAGGAATACCTGCGAGCGCCAATGCTCATAAACACAACACGTTGACACCATCATGGTGTCGAATAGCGCCGGAGTGGGACAAAAGTCCTGACACAACGTCGTTACACTTAATGTAATAAACAAGAAGAATGCCAAGTTTGAAAATTCTCCTGCCAGCCGCGCAGGCTCTGGGTTTATGTCAGATACAGGCCCTTCAGCTGGTCAGGAGGACGGCATTTTTCAGGAAACATGTGTTTTTCTCTGGTGCGCAAAAATTGATCTGTGCATAAAAATGGTGCGATTTTTTATGCCCGCAGACAGTGCGCAGATGGTGCTTATTTGTACAAAAGCATTGAAAACAGGGGACTTTCTGCCAGTGTGTCGCCCATATTTAAAACTGGCATTCACTTTGCTAATATCTACCCATCCTCACTTGCAAAGATGCGGTGGCGAGACGGCGCAACGATGCACCTGATTATAGGAATCCCCTTTAACCGTGTGCATTGGAGAGTTATCGCCATGAGCAAGAAACGCATTATTGTTGTCGGCAACGGAATGGTTGGCCACAACTTCATCAACACCCTCGCTACTTCTGACAACGCAGATCAGTTTGAAATTCTGACCTTCTCAGAAGAACCACGTCTGGCCTACGACCGCGTACAGCTGAGCAAATACTTCTCCGGCGCGTCTGCTGATGATCTGGCTCTGACCACGTCGGATGAATACGACGGCCTCGGCGTTGTGTATACCCTTAACGATAAGGTTGTGGGCATCGACGCTGACAACAAGACCATCACCACAGCGTCTGGCCGTGTCGAAGGTTATGACAAGCTGGTTCTGGCGACCGGTTCCTATCCGTTTGTGCCACCGATTCCGGGCAAAGATCAGGACCACTGTCTCGTTTACCGTACCATTGAAGATCTCGAAGCCATTT
>CETZ01118798.1_pt1 | contig 51548 bp, 58 predicted proteins | sample 531441 | NCBI WGS metagenome assembly CETZ01 (sample SAMEA2623098, study PRJEB7988) | marine metagenome | isolation source: saline water (ENVO:00002010), including | reverse complement strand
TGGGGTGAAGGTGCCCCATCAACCATTAAATCCGTATACCCAAAAAAATCTCCGCCACCCGGGAAATCGTTTCCCAGAGCAAGGTACGTCGTACCGTAGGCCAACACCTGACCACTGCTGTCGGTACTGAAACCTGCAACGGTGTCGTAGGGAGAGTTGCTCAGGCTGCGCTGCCAGATCAGGCTGCCGCTGAGGTCGCGGGCCTCAACCGACATACCGGGCGTGTAGCCGTTGAACGTGTAACGCCCCAGCAACAGGTAGCCATCCTGTAGCATCGCGGCGGTGTAAATATCCTGTTGCTCTGTGTCTGCATTCTGCCACCAACTAACCTCAAACCCCTGAGCCGTTTCGTTGAGACCTGCCATCCAGGGATCTTCCCAGCGTTCAACATAGTTGGTAGGTATGTAGGGCTCATCACTGCCAATCAGGATGAGGCTGCCATGATTGGTGGTCAGTAAGGCGAGAGGGATGTTCGGGCGCTCATTGCCCAACTGGGACAGAAGAATCATTTCTCCGGAGTAGGTCAGTCTGCCAACTACAACGTCTTTCTTACCAGAGTTCTGCTGACCAGCCAGAGCTCCGGAGGTCACTCCCAGAAAAAGGATGCTTTCGTTTTCGGTATACAAGTCGGTGACTGCATCCACACCTGAGGTATCCAGCCAGTAAGTCCAGCTCTCCGCAATATCTCCCTGATCATTCACTTCAAGCAGACGGATAAATCCGCGGCTGTTGCCTTCCGCTTCACTGGGGTGGGATGAGCCTTCGTATCCAGCGATCAGAATCCGGCAGTTATCCAGGATCCGCAGGCTTTTGATATTGCTGTGGGTGTCAGCTTCCGGCAGTTGGTACAAAGTTGGCCAGGCACCGCAGTCTGGGTTTACAGATGCACTATGGCCGTTGTCACCACCACAGGCTCCCAGAAAGAGGCTGCCTGCAAGCACCAGTGTGCTTGTGAAAAGATCGCCGGGACGGCAATGGCTGACATAAGAGGAAAAAAAATTACGCATGAAGGGTACCCCTTTTAATTAATGTCACATATACTGACATTAAATTAAGGGGCAGACAATATATGAAGCTCAGGAGAGACTGTGAGTGAGAATGAACGTCCGGAAACCACCGGAAGTAATAAAACGAGGAAATACGACAACCGTAACCGTCAGGCTCAGTCTGCCCAGACGCGGGAGGCCATTCTGGATGCGTTATCGCGACAGTTGCTGAGTAACAACACCCCGGATTTCTCGATTGATCAGGTTGCTCAGGAAACCGGAATAACAACGCGCACTGTGTTCAGACACTTTCCCAATAAGGACAGCATGTTGGAAGCGTTGTCTGAACGGGTGCTGGAGATTACCGGACAAGTCGCCATCCCGGACTCTCCGGAAGCCTTTAACAGCACGATTTACGAAACGTTCGGAATGATGGAAGAGCACTCAGCGCTGATGCGGACACTGCTGTTGTCAGAACTGGGCAGGGGGGTACGCTCCAGGATGCGAGAGCGACGCCGCAAAGGCAACACGGATGCATTGCAGGCTCTGGTCAGTGATCTGCCTGTGGCACAGAGCAGAGCGGTCAGCGCGGTACTGGTACATCTCATTTCTGCTGAATCCTGGTGGCAGCTGCATGACCATTTTGGTATTCCGGCGAAGGATGCAGCGGACAGCGTTGCCTGGATTTATAAACTGGTGGGAAAGGCCCTGAGTGAAGGTGAATTCCCGGATGAAAACATACTGAGGAAGTCCTCAGTTAATGAGAAAAAACGATGATCAATCACATATCTTTTTCCGTGAATGAACCAGAAAAAAGCGCTGCTGTTCTGGCTCGTATCTGGAATACTCAACCACTACCGTTCCCTATGTACGATGGCAGTTTTGTGGTCTTCTGTGGTGAGCAGACCGGGTCCTGTCTGGAAATTTATCCAGCGGGTACCAGATTGCAACCTTCCTCACCCGAACTACCGGGTCTCGCGGATGACGGAACTGCCTGCGGGGGCGCTTTTCATGCCGCTGTTTCAGTTCCGGCGGATGCAGAAACGATTGAGACAATCTGTGCGGATGCCGGCTGGTTGTGCCGGTCTGGCAGCCGTGGCGGATTGTTTGATGTGGTGGAAGTCTGGGTAGAAAACCACACTCTTCTGGAGTTACTGACACCACAGATGACAAAAGATTATCAGAATAATATTACCATCGGAAAATGGCGGGATATCTTCTCGATTACGGCCTGACAGGAACAGTAATAAATGCAATAAATAGGCGGACTATGTCCGCCTATTTATTGAGTGGAATGAAGATTATTTCAGGAAATCAATTCGTCGGTGGAGTTTTTGATAATGAATATCCGACCTTAATGAAATCGGTCAAACGGAGCTTCTGATTAGCTGGGCGCCAAAGTAACAGAAACCCCGCAGGGGTGCACGGCAGGTCAGTCAGGTTGAGAGGCTGTTGGTCACGCTCAGGGTGTGTCTTCCTGTGCGGTAACCAGATTTGTGATGGTCAGGTCCCGTATTCCGAGCATGGCGCTTTTATCGGTCGGGATGCCTGAAAATCCTTTCTCCCGCTGGATGTCACAATACAGCTCGTAGTGTTTGCCCGCTTCCAGATTAAATACCTGGCGCGGTAGGCATAGCGGTTGCCGTTCAGGCAGGAGCCGAGCACTGAACCTGAGTGTTTCGGTGTGTACTGCCGGGCATAAAAAATTCCCTGTTTATCCGTTTCAGCCGGTGATGTCTGCTGCTGTGAAGCTGTTTTTCAGAGTAAAGGCAAAGGGCGTTGCCTGATGGTCGCGCAGGTACTGCAGACGTTCTGCAGCTTCCTCCAGGGTTGGCCGGTGGTTGTCGGCAATCCACCAGAGTACGTGGGTGTGCTCACTCAGAGAATGGAACCACTCGCGGCGTTTGCGCATAAAATCGCGATGAGCGGTGCGGTACATAAAATCCGTCAGAGACGGAAGGTTATCCCACACCGACATATTGACCAACAGGTCGGGATCATCAAACAGCCGGATATGGGTGGCGTCACCCGACTCGTCTTTTAAGCGCCATACAAACCCCGGACTTTGCTCCGCAAGGCCATTGATACGCTCCAGGTTATCCGTGAATTCATGGATCTCAGGCGCATCCAGCGGATACCGGGCTGAGGCGATGTTCAGTTGTGCTAATTTCATGATGAATTTCCGCCCGACGTTTGAATACAGGTTTTAAAGGCATTCAGAGTTTGTGTTTCTGCTCTTTGGCAGCCTTACCGTGTTTTACCATTTTGGCAAAATCCCGCGCCCGGGATCGTTTCTCGGCAATGCTGCTGGTGGCCTGCGCGTTTTCTCTCAGTAATTTCTGATAATTCACCAGCCTGCGTGGGTCCAGCTGGTGATTTTCAATGGCGTTGAGTACGGCGCAACCGGGTTCCTGCACGTGATGGCAGTCGGCAAAGCGGCATTGTCTGGCCAGCTGTTCGATGTCATCAAATACCGTAGCGATTGAACCGTCCAGCTCGGCAACTCTGAGCTCCCGCATGCCTGGTACATCAATCAGCAGGCCACCGGAGGGCAGAATATGCAGTTGCCGGTGGGTGGTGGTGTGGCGGCCTTTTTTATCGTCTTCACGGATGGCGCCCGTGGCGGCAATGTCGTCACCGGCCAGCGCGTTCAGCAAGGTGGATTTACCCACGCCGGACGAACCGACCAGCGCAACCGTTGAGGTTTTGCCGATCCAGGCTTTCAGGGCCTCAAGGGAGTCTGGCTGATGCGGGTTCACTACTTCCACCGGCACACCGGCCTGGGTCGTGTGGGCACGGCGAACATACTCGTCGGCATCTTCGGTAAGGTCGGCCTTGGTGAGCACAATCACAGGTGATGCTCCGGCTTCTGAACACAGAGCCAGATAGCGCTCCAACCGGGATTCTTTGAACTCCTCATTGCAGGAGGTGACTATGAACAGCACATCGATATTCGCCGCGATGGGCTGCAGATCGCTGTTTTCACCGGCACTGACCCGCTTGAATAAACTCTTGCGCGTCAGCACCCGCTCGGCCCTGTGTAAGGACTCATCCAACACCACCCAATCGCCGACGGTCGGGCGCTCTGCCGGGCCAGCCTGCCGTAAAGCCGGGGAGAGCTCCGCCAGCTGCTCTCCGGTTCCACACAGAACCCGGATGTTCGAACGCTGCACCACCATAACCCGGCCCAGCCGCTCTGGCTGAAGTTCAGACCCGGACAGCTGTTGGGTAAAAAAGGGCACAAGACCAAGGGAGCGAAGCAGTTCGTTCATAGCGATACCGGAACGGTTAAAAAAACGGAAGAGCGATGGCGCTGTTCACAATGAATCGGTCAGTTGGGAACCGATGATGACCGTGACACACAGCGTGCAGTGAATCTCAGTGTACCGGATTACCGCTGCCCGATAATACGGAGCCGTATGCCTGCAGCAGAGGCATCGTCAGAACCAGCAAGAAGATCACAGTCTGATAACAGCCAGCATGTCTTCTCCGTCTTCATCCATACCGGTTTCACAAAACCCGAAGGTCGAATAAAAATCCTTCGCGACCGGATTCTGAGGGTTGTAGCAGATCTCAATCTCTTTAATGCCCGGAGTCGCTTTAATTTCCCCGAGAGCCAAAGATAACGCCACCCGGCCGATGCCGCGGTTCTGGTGATTTTTATCCACCATAAAGCGCCAGATGGAGACCTTTACCGGAGACTCCTGAACCCACATGAAGAACCCCACAGGAAGGTCGCCGCAGTAAATTGCTCTGCAGGTATAACCCTCATTGAAGTGGGATTCCACAAGTGACCACATATTGCAGGTAACGAAGGCCTCCTGCTCTTCGGTTACGTCGAGATCGCATATGGCTTCGTAGTTTGAACGGTCAATGCTTTTGAGTGAAATTTCCATAAGACCGGATATGGGGCCTGAACACGGCTTTTAAAAGACCGAGTGACAAAGGTAATCCACATCCGTTAGCTGTGAGATGCCAGAGCGGGGGAGGGGGCAAAAACGACGTTCAGTCGATATCTGCAGAGCGGAAGATCAGAAGACGACAACACCGTCTTGTTAGGCGTCTCCTTGAAGACGCTTTGAAGTGGCTCGCTTAACATGCTCTCAAAACCTCCGGTACAAACTGATCCCACCCTTCGGCCGACATTGCGATTGGGCGCACTTCTTTGACTTGCGCGATGGCTTGCTCGACTGTGAGTTCGTCTCGCTTCATTAGATAGTAAGCCATGAATAGCCCGGTTCTGTCTTTGCCATGGCGGCAGTGCACCATTACGGCTTTGCCAGTATCAACATTGTCCCTTACATATCGATACGCCAGAGGCAGGCGTTCCAAACACAGTTCCAATTCTCCTGGTAGCGGTGGAGCATTGACTGCTAAAGGAATGCACATGTGATTGATGCCGTGGGGAGAGAGTTCATCTACGTAGACGGACTCGGCGCTATTGACGGAAAGAATTGCTCCGATGCCCGCTTTTGCAAATTCTTCTGGCCTCCACGGTTGATGATTAGGACCGGGTCTCCCGCAGATTTCTTGATCGATTAGCCAAAACACATGTTTCATGGGTAACTCGGACACATAACGCCGCGCTTTGCTGCGTCCGGCGCTGAAGGCGCGAAGTTGATTGACTTGTTAACACTTTTACTCACGATCTCGACGCCCGGAAATAATTGACAAGATATTTACTACGGCATTTGTGGATTCAGCGCACAATGCTGCCAACCTGAAATCCGCTGTACGACGGTGAGTAAGATCATTTGCAAGATCGAGTGAAGCTTTGGCGTGACGCCTAATATTTTCGTTGCTTTTTCCCGGCAATACTGAAGAAATATATGCCTCTAGCATTCGTTTTGCATCGGTTTTAGATGGCACAGTTCCATCAGTGGACTCGTGTAAATCTGGGTCATAAACCGCTTGAGCCAAAGAAATCAAGGTTTCTCTAGCTAATAACCCTATACCTTGATATTGCTCTTCAGAGCCCGCTTGAGCCAAGCGGAGCTTGATTTCTCCCATGCTTCGATCTACACGATTCCAACCGGTAGGCTCTTCGAATACCGGATTTACAGACGCAGTTTTCATTCCTTTGATCGTTTCGATTAGGGGAGTAAACATTTCAGATAAGAAGGCTCTCCTTGATTGGTATGTAGGTAGAGAGCCATCACTCCACTTTCCATACCACTCCCATAAGTCTTTATATGGATTAGGGTTTGTTAAGCCCCTTTCTCTAAGAGCTTCAGAGATTTCTGGAAGATTTGACAAGTATTCTGCATTTACATTTTGAATTCTTGCGCCGCCAGTAGAAACAGAGACCATTACACTCTTTTGGCCCTCGACCAACTTAACCAAATCTTCATGCGATATTTTGTATGCCTTTCCTTGGATTTCGTCAGCTAGTTCTGGTGATATAACCACTTCACCTACCCAAGATTCTGGGTATGATCGGAATAGGGTTTCAGCTTTGTTTTTGATGCTTTGTTCTATTGCCTGAATTTCCAGTTCAATATTTGAATACAGCTCCAATGGCACTCGGCAATAAATTCCATAAATTGTCGTTCCCCCATTCCAGTTGTCGTAGCCACTCACTTCAATATTTGCCTTCCCTTGAGATAGCACCTGAAATTCAGGCGCAAGATTTTCTCTTTTGAAAAGATTAGCTAAGGTAACGATAATTCTTCTTGAGTCTTGTAGTAGTGGATCCATGTTCTTGTAGTGTTAACAGTTTGTTAGTGCGCACGCACACTTTGCCCGGGAACTCATTTCTGAGAGTCTCACGTAACATTCTGATTTATAAGAAAGATATTCCATTACCCGTCGATATCCCATGCTGAAAGCGTGTATGCACACTTTGTCGTGTCTGGCTGTCACTCTGATCTGCTAACCCAGCCTGTAACATGCTGATTTCCTTCATGTTGAAGCTATCACCGCCGGACAATGCGCGCAACGCAGTTTGTAAAGTGTGCCTTGTTTTCCGTTTATGCTCAGATATACTGTTTATGTATACAGTATTTGGTTGGGGTTAAGGTGGACGTTATGAGTCAGTCTGTCCGTAAGGTGCTGCATATCGATTGTGACTGTTTCTTCGCGGCGGTGGAGATGCGTGAAAACCCGCGTCTGCGCTCGGTGCCGTTGGCGATTGGTGGGTCATCTGACCGGCGCGGGGTGATTGCGACCTGTAACTACCCGGCGCGTAAGTTCGGTGTGCGTTCGGCGATGCCAACGGCAACGGCGTTGCGTCTGTGTCCGGATCTGGTGCTGATGCCGGGCAATATGAATCTGTACCGCGATGTGTCTGAGCAGATTATGGAGATTCTGCGCGATTTCTCGCCTTTGTTGCAGCAGGTATCTGTGGATGAGGCCTACCTTGAGCTGGCACCCAATCAGCAGGGCACCTTTGTGGCTGAGGATATCCGCAACCGGGTAAAGGATGAGGTGGGGATTACGGTCTCGGTCGGTGTGGCGCCCAATAAGTTTCTCGCCAAAATCGCCAGCGACTGGAACAAACCGGATGGCCTGTTTGTGGTGCCGCCGTCTCAGGTCAGTGAGTTTGTGGCGCAGTTGCCGGTGGGGAAAATTCCGGGAATCGGCCCGGCGTTTGAGTCGCGCCTGAAGGCGGCCGGGATTGAAGTCTGTGCCGATGTGCTGCCCTGGTCGTTAAAAGACCTGGTGCGCCGTTATGGTCGTGCCGGGGTGATGCTGTATGAACGGGCCCGGGGGCAGGACAGTCGCCCGCTGACGGAGGAGCGCTTGCGCAAGTCTGTGAGTGTCGAGCATACCTATCCGCAGGATCTGACGTCTGAAGTTCAGTGTATTTCGGCATTGCCGGATCTGTATCAACGCTGGCAGCAGCGGGTAGAGCGCACGCCCTGGGAGCCGGAGTCGATGGCGCCGTTTGTGAAAGTGAAGTTTGCGGATTTCTCTCAGACAACGATGGCGGATGCCGGGGAATATGCAACGCCGGAGGGATTCAGGCGTCTGATGCTGCAGGCGCTGAAGCGTTCGCCTCAGCCAGTGCGTCTGTTAGGAATCGGAGGGCGCTGCCCGCAGGTGAGTGAGCAGCAGCTGACGCTGTTCTGAGCGGGCTGCTCAGAACAGGTTCGCGTACATTCCGGCTGGCCACAGCAGGATGGAGCTGTAGCTGATGGCAATACCGAGCAGGGCACCGACCAGTACGTCTGTCGGGTAGTGCATACCCAGAATCACCCGTGATGCGCCGACCAGTACCGCAAAGGGTACGACCACCCAGATCAGTGCCGGGAAATACCAGCTGAACAGAATGGCGAAGTTTACGGCGTTCATGGTGTGACCGGAGGGAAAGCTGTATTTATCCAGCGGTGCGGTGTGAGCCAGAATATCCGGAAATGAAATAAACGGACGCTGGCGTACCAGACGGTTTTTCAGCTGGGAATAGATCAGCACACACAGCAGGCCTGCTGTGGCGATGTGGGCGATGACCAGCACACCTTCCAGCCCGGAAATCACGGCCAGACAGAAGCCCAGTGTGTACCAGAACACACCATCACCCAGGCGGCTGATGCCTTTGAAGAACAGTCGGATGGCGCGCAGGTGCCCCAGCCGGTTCATTTTCTGGCAGAGCGCGAGCTCAAACAGATCTGCTTTTCTGAACAGAAACTCTGCTCTTTCCTGACGACGTTTGCTTAGTTCCATGGGTTACCCTCAAGGCTCGTGCTGAGTACAGGTGCTGCAGGAATTCATCGACAATGCTGTCCCAGGAAATGCCCTGGGCAATGTCGCGGGCGGCGTGACGGATCTGGCTGAGCAGATTCGGCCGCTCCTGCAGGGTGGCCGCAGCGCGCAGGAAAGCGGCTTCGTCTCCGAACGGAGCGAGCATGGCGCTGTGGTTGTGTTCTGTATGTTCGTGAGCGGCGGCGTAGTCAAAGCTGACCAGTGCCAGACCGCTGGCGAGTGCTTCGGTGACGACGTTGCCGAAGGTGTCGGTCAGGCTCGGGAACAGGAAAATATCGCCACTGGCGTAGTAGGTCGCCAGTTCTTCACCGCGTTTTACTCCGGCACAGATAACGTCCGGATGACGCGTGCGGATGTTGTCCAGTTCAGGGCCATTACCCACCAGAACCAGACGGATGCGTGAGTTGCTGCCTTTCAGATGCTGCCAGGTCTTCAGAACCAGCTGCATGTTTTTCTCGGCGGCGATGCGGCCTACATAAAGCAGCACCAGATCATCGTCTTTCACACCCCATTGGCGACGCAGTTCCGCTGAGCGCCTGGCCGGGGAAAACTGGTGGCTGTCGACACCACGGGACATCACACTGACGCGCTCAAAACCATGCTCGTTCAATTCAGCCGCTTGCTGTGCGGTCGGAACCAGGGTGGCGGAGGTCTGGTTGTGGAACCAGCGCATGTAGCGGTAACCCAGTGCTTCCAGCAGGCCGGCACCATAGTGCTTACCGTACTGGTGGAAGTTGGTGTGGAAGCCACTGACAACAGGGATGCCGAGACGGTGTGCGGTGCGGCATGCGGCCCAGCCCAGTGGCCCTTCGGTGGCGACGTAGATGGCATCGGGGCGGAAGGCTTCCAGCGTGTTGCGGACTTTGCGCTTGCTGGGCAGGCCGAATCTGAGTTCCGGATAACCGGGCATGGGCAGGCCGGGCAGGGTCAGTTCAGACAGCAGGCCAGACTCATGACGTGAGTTGCCTCCGGTGTCTTCTTTATTCTGACGTGGACGGATGATCTGCACGTGGATACCGCGCTGCAGCATGCCCGACACCAGCATCGACAATGTATGCGCTACGCCATTCACTTCCGGTGCGTAGGTTTCAGTGACGATACAGATGCGTTGAGTGGTTTCCGTCATAGTGCTGCTTTGCCGCTTTACTGATCAGGATAGGTTGTAACTTTTTTGTGACAGATCTGTTGCGCAAGTATGAAGCTATGATGACGGCCGGGCTGCTGGCCGGGATTGAACCTGTCAGGCCTGAAAGGCTGTAGTACAGAGGGTATGCGGGGGCTTTGCAGCCCCGCAGAGATCAGTCTTCGTTGCGGTAGTACGAGGGGACGTTGGAAGTCCAGCGGCGGAAGGCTTTACGGAAGTTGGACGGGTCGTTGTAGCCGACCAGCTGAGCCACTTCTTCAATCGGCAGGCTGGAATTGCGCAGGTACTCGATGGCCATTTCCTTGCGCACTTCATCCAGCAGTTTCTGGTATGAGGTACCCAGATCCTGCAGGCTGCGGCTCAGTGTCCGGGTTGAGGTTGCCAGTTCTTTGGCGAGCTCTTCCACGGATGGGAAGTTACCCGGTTCGCTCAGCATGATGCGTCGTACTTTGGCAATCAGGCCTTCTTTCGGCCCCATGCGGCTGAGAATTTCAGCGCATTGTTTCTCGGCCATCGCGGCGGTGGCCTGATCGGCCATCATCAGTGGCATATCGAGCATATCCGCTCCGACAACCAGCTGGGTCCGTGGCTGATCAAACAATACCGGGCACTCGAAGTATTCCTGGTATTTGGCGGAATAAGGCTGCTCCGGATGATTCAGGTGGATTTCGATGGGCTGCAGATCCGGACGTCCGGTCAGAAAGCGCGACAGGCAGGTGAACGAAATCACAAACACTTCGCAGGTCATGCGGTAAATATGTTCAAACGGAATATGGCTGGTGAAACAGACTTCCAGCCGGTCATCGTAGTGGTTCACATCAAAGGTGAAGGCCGGGTTAACCAGCGTGTGGTATTGCATCCCCAGTGCCAGCGCACTGCGCAGGTCTTTGCAGCTCAGAATGGCGTAGCCCAGCATGCCGAACTGGTTGATATTGATGGCTGCACCCAGATCGATGCCGAAGCCGCCATCCGGATAACTGGTGAGCAGATTTTCGCAGATGATCATCATCTGCTGGAAAGACAGTCGTGCTGCCGGATCGCCCAGTATTTCAACATCGACGCCGGTATTGGCAAGAATCGTCTCGGGGGAAATGTCCTTGTGTTCGCCCACGCGGATCATGGTTGCCGGGACGTTTACGGGTACTAGAGGGTCTGTAAGACTCCAGGTGCCTCTGATCATGTGATAGTCCGGTTATTGTTATCGTGTGTCGGTTTTATCCGGTGTTGTATGCCTGCCCTGAGGCAGCGCTGCCACCCAGTCAGCACCGCACACAAGTGATTCACATTACATTAAACAGGGTCGATAATACCAGCTCCGTGGCGGAATTTGATATAGCTGTGTGTCATATCAGGCCATCGTTTCCGTTGTAACCCCTTCTCTTCCTCTTCTGTAAGGAATCTCATGGCTAACATTTATCTCGCTGTTGGTACGGTGACCTGTACGGCCTCTGCCGTTGCCCGCTCATGCGCGGATCTGCTCCGCAACGCCGGGCATGACGTGACCGTGGATGAGCAGGCCTCTGTGGCGGCACTGAATGCAGCGCAAGCGGATGCGGTACTGATTGTGACGGCCACTACCGGGAAAGGGGATATCCCGAATAATCTGCTGAACTTTTATGTGGAGCTGGAAACTGAATCGCCGCTGCAGAATGGTCGTCCGTTCGGTGTGATCAGCCTGGGAGACAGTTCTTACTCCATGACCTTCTGTCAGGCTGGTGCCCTGATGGAAGAGCGCTTCCTCGGGTTGCAGGGGGCTCAGCCCATCCCCAGAATTACGATTGATGCCATTGAAACCCAGATACCGGATGACGATGCGCTGTTCTGGCTGAAAGAGTGGATGGAAGCGTTGTTCTGAGGATCAGAACGGACGCGCCGACGCCAGATTGCTGATCAGGGTATGAAAATGCCCGACCTGCTGGCGGACACTGAAACTGCCGCCATGTTCGGCAATGCTGTTGCGCAGATTATCCAGCACGGCAACGGCATTGACCCGTTCTTTATTGGCTGACTGAGGCGTGGCTTCTTCCGTGGAGGCACCGGCTTCTGCTGCCACAGTCTGGGCGGCTCCTGCCTGGGCGGCTCCAGCCTGAAACAGATACTGCATGCCATTCAGTTCCCGGCCACTTAACAGTCCGTACTCCTGCAGACGGGTCTGCATGCGTCCGATGTCTTCCTGGCTCAGGCTGGTAACGTCAAATTCACTGGCAACGGCACTGATCAGTACCGCCCGGTCAGAGACGTGATACAGGTCTTTAAGGTCTGCCGCCAGCTCTTTGTCGGCCTCTTTACCCGGAGCAGCCGCAGCTGCAGCAGGCGCTGAAGACTCAGCATTTGCCAGCGGTTGATTCGACAGATAATTCGACAGCGCATTTAACAGCATATTCAGTACCTCTGAAGAGGACTATGCAGTCAGTGTGCCAGTATTTATCTGTTTGATTTTTAAGGAATTTTATTATTCAGAGAGGAGAGGGTGGCAAAGATCTGCCACGTCATCCTGTTCTGGCGGCCGGGGTCAGCCGGTAATGCGGTAGCCGGTCTGGGTCAGCAGCAGCTGCAGAACTTCCAGTTCAGCAGGGACAAAGGAACGCACCTGATAGCAATGCTCACACATAAAGGTGCTGCTGCTCTGCAGGGTTTCCATGCTGACGTCAGTATCCTGCTGACAGTGGTCGCAGGTCATTGGAATGAGTACACGGTTTGACAGAAGGGTTTTGATCGCCTTGTCAGTATCTGTGCTGGCAAGTGTTGCCTGGTTCATAAATTTGCCTTACGTTGATTCCTGAACATGAATTCAGATTAGCAGTCCGCAAATCTCTCTGGGTTTCCGGGTTCAGTAATATGGTGAACAAACGTAACCCTGATGGGGCCTGATCTGTCCGGCACCTTCTTAGTGTAGTCGTTTGTTAACAGATTGCACAAACGGTTACAAAAAAACGCTTGGTACTATCGACATAGATATGTCCCGGCCAGCTGACAGCATCCTGCTGCCATTAACCTGCGTTTGTGGCCGGAAGCCTTCAGCAGTACCATACCGCACCTCTAATGTTCCTCCGGCTGGTGTGCTGAGCACCGGCCAGTATTGTCTGAGATGATTTATGGATGCTGCGTTAATAGAAACGATTGGTCTTAAGGTCGGCCTCAGCGCTCTGATCCTGTTTATGATGTTCATTATCTGGGATCTCGGGAAGCGCTCGGGCGCCGGCAAGTTCGGCATGATGATTCTCTTTCTCGGTCTGGGCGTCGGCGTGCTCGGTTTTGTGATCAAAGAAGTACTGATCGCGGTGCTGGATATCTGAATCTGCCGGTCTGAGGCGGATAGTTCATTTTTCAGACAAGTGTCAGGAGTGTCACTCCGGTGTTGGCGCGTTCGGGAATCAAGGTCTATACCAATAGTCAGACCGTAAACGTCTGGCAGGTAACCCCATGCATTCCACGACATCAACAGAGTCCGCCAAGAAACGCGCTGCGTTTGCAGCCACTTCTGAACTGGCCACACAAAGCAGCGACATTACTGCCGTTGCAGGCCGTGTCAGCAGTTTTACCGGGGCAGGTCTCCCGGTACCGGCTTCGCTGACAGGCAAATCTGACCGTGGTGTGTATCTGGCAAATCTTCCTTCACGTCAGACAGGAGGTGAACTGGTGGGTTATACGCCGAGACTGCAGGACCTCATCGAAGATGCCATGCCACTGTTCTGGCATATTCTTGAACGCAATCTGATTGAATCTGACCGGCCCGTGCACCTTTTTTATGTCAACTCTTCTGAGTCGCTGCAGGAGAACGGCCGCCGCCTTATCGACCTCTTTACCCGCTTGTCGGGCACTGACCGCATCTGCCTGCCTATCTCCAGCTGTCACAGTATGCTGGTGAACACTTTCCGTTTTGCCCTGCCGTATCTGCGCGGTATGGAGCTGGATGACGTGGCACTGGTGTACCTGGGTGAAAACGCCAACCGCCGTACAATGGAGACAGTTTCCAAAGAGTGCGGAATGGCGTTCTACTTTCATGCCTTCTATTGACCACACAATAACTATCTGATTTACAGCCCTTTTTGGGGCTTGTCTTTTTTCTCCTGCACTATTATTGTGCACCTCGATGAGTTGCAGTCCTGGCTGTACTGGGATGCCAGCAAAACATCACATTTCTGAAAAAAAACGTTCATTGACAAAAGGTTACGATTACAACCGTATCCTTTAAGAACACTTTTTCAGCGTATCTGGACGACCCCTGTACCGGGTTTGCATATGCCTAGAACAAAAAATTTTAAGCTGGTATGGGTTTTGCGAAGGGAATAATTAGCCAGGAGGAGCATCCCATGAACAAGATTGCCGACATTCAAGACTATCGCTACAGCCCAGCCACCACTCCATCACGTCTGACGTGGATGGATCAGATCTCTGACATTCTGGAAAACCGTTACCACGATGACGAGTCCATCCAGTCGCTGTTAAAGCTTGCCAGTGATCTCACCGGTCTCAGCAACATCTCTGTCGCAGTACCGGATTCACCAAGCCGTTTCAAAGCTCAGTACTGTTCTACCGGTATCACCAACGGTGTATACAGCTTTGCCGTTCAGCACGCACTGTGCCGCCAGTTCGAATCCCGTGAGTGGCTGGTGATTCAGGAAAACAGCGAGCGTCCTGAGCCTTACGACCACCTGCGTGGCAACCTGAAAGGTTCACTGCGTTGTCTGCTGGTACCAGTAACCCTGCGTCAGTCTGTACTGGCGGTGATGGTTGTTGACCTGCGTGGTGCCGATGCACAGGCACTGGATCTGACCCTGACCCACTTCATTGCCGCACAGATTGCGAACATTCTGGCGACTCAGGTTGTTCCGAACTTCAAAACTCTGTATGCCCGCCCATATCAGCGTGTGCAGGAAAATGAACTGACCGACATCCATGAAGCCATCAACAAGTGCAATGGCAACAAGACCATGGCCGCTAAAGTGCTGGGTCTGACCCCTCGTCAGCTGCGTTACCGCCTGTCCAAGCTCGGCGAACACGCGATGTAATCATACTGTCATGCCTGAACCGGCACACTGTATGAGATTTGCAGTCTGCCGGATTCAACATGACGAAATACCATCTCTGTATCGTCTCAGAGACGTTCTCCCCCGATGTTAATGGCGTTGCCATTTCCCTGCAGAGACTGATCCGGCACCTCGACAGTGCCTGTTTCAGAGTCTCCGTTGTCCGCCCGGCCCCCCGTGAAGTGTATGAACCGGAACAGCCCGAGTTGTGGTGCCGTGGTGTGCGTGTCCCACAGTATCCGGACGTGCAGCTGGGGCTGCCTGCTGCCGGGAAAATCCATGCGGCGTGGCGTGAAGACTGGCCTGATCTGGTCTATATCGCCACCGAAGGACCGCTCGGCGCGTCTGCCCTGAACGTAGCGCGCAATGCCGGTATTCCGGTCATCAGTGCCTTTCACACCAATTTTCACCGTTACAGCAGTTATTACGGACTGGGCTGGGTCCGCGGGTTGATCCTGTCCTGGCTTAAGCGCTTTCACAACCGTACCGCTATGACGCTGGTGCCATCGCAGGAGCTGCAGACCGATCTGACCGGGATTGGCTTCAAACGGGTGCACTGGTTACCCCACGGGGTCGATTGCGAGGCATTCACCCCGGCATTACGCAGCACAGCACTGCGTGAGGAGTGGGGTGTGGCAGAGGATGAAATCTTATTGTTGTTCGTTGGCCGTATGGCCCCTGAGAAGAACCTCCAGCTGGCGGTCAAAGCGGCTGAAGCGATGGTCACTGACGGTCTGTCTGTGAAACTGGTCGCGGTGGGTGACGGGCCGTTGCGGGAAGACATGCAGGCCACTCATCCGCAGGTGATTTTTACCGGCATCAGAACCGGTGACGCACTGGCCGCCTGTTACGCCTCTGCCGATGTATTCCTGATGCCGAGTCAGACCGAGACTTTTGGCCTGGTGACACTTGAGGCCATGGCCAGCGGGCTGCCGGTGGTGGCGTTCGATATGGCGGCAGCGGGTCAGTTTGTGGACAGCAGTTGCGGGGCTCTGGCGGGGGATCTGAGTGAAGAATCCTTTATCCTCGCCTTGGGTAAACTGCTCAATGAAGGTATGATCTCATCCGCCGGGAAGAAGGCAAGGATGGTCGCGGAGTCGGCCTCCTGGTCAGCGATTACCCGGCAGTTTGAAGGCTGTTGTATTGACCTCATCCGGCAGAAGCAGGAAGCGGAGGGCCTACTGGTACAGGCTTTGCAGAACAGTTCCTGACACATCTGATCATCAACCCCGGAGGTCGGTTCATGGAGTTCAATCGCCATAATTTGGCTGTATTGCGCCAGGTAAAACGCCAGGCTCGGCAGGAAGTGAACGTTGAGATTCATTTTGATTCCAGCACGCTCAGGGAAGATTTACTCGAATTGGCGGAAACCCCCGTCAGCTCTGGGCTCAGAGCCCTGATCTCTGAGCTGGTACAGGATGACGAGCCGCAGCTGCCAGCGGTGGTCAAACCCCAGCCGCAGGGCGGTGTTCCCCTGACTGAGCGCCTGCTGCAGAATCAGAAACCGGTCGCCCGTATGCGCTACCGGGGCCGGGTCGTCGAAGCCTGAGCGCCCGGATATAGTGCCAGGTCATCCCGTTATGGCATAAAACAGGTCATAACGGGACAGTTCAGATATCCAGCTGATGTTGCATCAGAACCACTGTGGGTGAAATACCCGCCTTTTCCAGTTGCTCAACCACCGCATTGGCTTTGCCGGCCGCGATTGGTCCGATCCGGACACGGTGCAGCGTCAGGTCACCCTTCTGTTTCTCATTGATGGTTACTGGCCATTTCCCGGCGGTGATGTCTGCCAGACGCTTTTTCAGTTGTTCTGCCCGTTCGCCTGAACTCAGGGCACCGGCCTGTATCCACAGCACCGAGTCGCGGTGCGGCGGCTCCACCACTTCAATGTGCACCGGTGCTGTGCCTGCCTTATCAATCCCCAGTTTCACGGCAGCGGCGTAAGACAGATCAATGATGCGGCCTTCGTGAAACGGGCCGCGGTCGTTAACGCGGACGATCACCGACTCACCGGTATCTTTGCGTGTGACCCGGACATAACAGGGCAGGGGCAGGGTTTTATGGGCAGCGGTCATTTTATAGACGTCAAAGATTTCTCCGTTCGACGTACGGTAGCCATGGAACTTGCTGCCATACCAGGAGGCAATGCCGTCTTCGGTAAAGCCCGCGGCTTCGGTCATCACCCGGTAACGCTTGCCCCGCACCTTATAACTTTCCGGGTTGCCTAACAGGCTGCGGGGCTCGGCGACAGGCACAGCTTCTCTGATCGACGATACATCGACCACGGCATCCGGGGTGAAATCCTGATGATGCTGGTAACGTTTGGACTGATGGCTGGAACAGGCGCTGATCAGTAGAGCGATCAGAACAACGCCAGTCCGTATCATTTAAACGACTCGCTCAGCTGATAGACGGCCATGGCGTACAGACGGCTGTGGTTGTAGCGGGTAATGACGTAGAAGTTGTACTCGCCCAGCCAGTATTCGTCACCCTGCTTGCCTTCCAGATGCACCAGCGTCGCGGGTTTTTCCGGGCTGACAGGTGTGCTCAGGCCCACGCCAGCCTGCGTCAGCTGGGAGACAGTCCAGTCTGGCGAGCGGCTCTTGTTGGCCAGCTCTTTCCAGTTTTCACCCGTGACAGTAACCCGCTGGGTGACCGGTTCACCGGTTTTCCAACCGTGTTTGCTGAAGTAATTGGCGACGCTGTGAATGGCATCGGTCGGGTTGTTCCACAGGTCGCGTTTGCCATCACCATCGCCATCCACGGCGTAAGCCAGGTAGCTGGTCGGGATGAACTGGCCAAAGCCCATAGCGCCGGCGTACGAACCTTTTACGGTCGCCGGATCAACCTGCTCGGCTTCTGCCAGAGCGAACAGAGCTTTCAGTTCGCGCCAGAAGATCGGGCGCTCCGGGTAATCAAACGCCAGTGTGGACAGGGAGTCGAGCACGCGGTAACCGCCCTGACGGGTCCCGTAAAAGGTTTCAACACCAATGATGGCGGTGATGATTTCTTTCGGTACACCATATTTGGCTTCGGCCTCGGCGAGGATGTCGGCGTATTTCTCCATGAACTCATGGCCACCGGCGATACGCTTCTCGGTCAGGAAGATGTCCTGATAGGTGGCCCAGGTGTGTGTCTTCTCGGCGGGGCGGGCAATGGCATCCAGCACCGACTGCATCTTTTCGGCCTGTGCCAGCCACTGACGGACTTCGGCTTCCGGAATCTGATATTCCTCATTCACTTCTTTAGCGAACTCGGCAAACCTCGGGTGAGTGTCATAACCGGCAGCGGCGTGGGTGGAGAGAGCAAGCAGAGCGACAGCGGAAACAGTACGCAACATAGAGCACCTAGTTTTTGCGATGAGTATACATGGACATGATCAGGCCGAAACCGAGCAGCAGGCTGATGACCGATGTGCCGCCGTAACTGACCAGCGGTAAGGGGACGCCTACCACCGGCAGAATGCCGGAGACCATGCCCATATTCACGAACACGTAGATAAAAAATGTGACCGCCATGCTACCAGACAGCAGACGCCCCATCAGGGTTTTACAGAAGCTGGCGATGTACAGGCAACGTAAAATAATCAGGGCGTACAGAATCAGCAGCAGACTGACACCAATCAGGCCTTTTTCTTCCGCCAGTACGGCGATGATGAAATCGGTATGGCTTTCCGGCAGGAATTCCAGCTGTGACTGAGTGCCCAGCAGATACCCTTTGCCTTCTATGCCTCCGGAGCCGATTGCGGTTTTGGACTGAATAATGTTCCAGCCGGTTCCCAGCGGATCGGATTCCGGATCAAGAAACGTCAGTACCCGCTGTTTCTGGTAATCGTGCATGACGAAGAACCACATCACCGGTGCCAGAGCACTGACAATGGCCACCATAGACAGGATCAGCCACCAGGACATGCCGGCAAAGAAGAGCACCAGCAGGCCTGAGGTGCTGATGAGGATGGCGGTGCCCAGATCCGGCTGTTTGAAAATGAGTACGCTGGGTATGAGCACGAGCACGGTGGCTTTGACCAGATCCAGGAAGCGTGGTGGGACCGGACGCCGCGACATGTACCAGGCAATCGATAATGGCAGTGCCAGCTTCACCAGCTCAGATGGCTGGAAGCGGGGTAGCCCGGGCAGATCCAGCCAGCGTTGAGCACCCTTGGCACCGACACCGGCAACCAGCACGGCAATCAGCAGGAGCAGACTGATGACATACCCCCACGGCGCCAGAATGCGGTACTGGCGTGGACTGATCTGAGCTGCCACCGTCATCAGCACAAAGCCAATGCCGAAGTGAATGGCCTGACGTTCGACCATGGCCATGCTCTGACCACTGCCGCTGTAGAGAATCAGCAGGCCGCAGCCAGCCAGCAGCAACAGCAGCAACAGCAGTGTCAGGTCGATATGAATCCGTGCGAACACAGCCCCGCTGCGGCTGAAGCTGTGGGGGTCGTGTGGGGCCGATGCGGTGCGGCGGAAATCAATGGCCATCTGTTGTCTTGTCCTCCAGATAGCGGTTGATGATGCCCTGAGCAATCGGCGCAGCAGTACGTCCTGAGGACTCGCCGTTCTCGACGATTACGGCAATGGCAATCTGCGGGTCTTCCACCGGGGCAAAGGCCATGAACCAGGCATGGTCACGCTGACGCTCTTTCAGAGCCTCAGAATCGTATTCGGCATCCTGTTCAATACCGACCACCTGAGCCGTACCGGTTTTACCGGCAATCGGGAATTTCAGATCTCTGAGCAGGGCTCGTGCCGTGCCGTGAGGCGAGTCGATAACCTTTTCCATGGTGCGGTGCATCAGTGACCAGTTGGCCGGATCTTTGAGCGTGACATCGGGCAGCCGGGCATAGGCCTCTTTTTCAATGTCGCCACCATCGGCAATCAGATGCGGCATGATCCAGTGACCTTTGTTGGCCAGTACCGCGGTGGCGGTTGCCAGCTGCAGCGGCGTAACCAGCATGTAGCCCTGACCAATGCCCATGTTGACTGTATCGCCCGGATACCAGGAGCCGCGGCCCTGCGAACGTTTCCACTCTTTTGAGGGCAGCAGGCCGGGCAGGGCCGATACCACATCCAGAGAGGTGTCCTGACCAAAGCCGAAGCGCGCCAGGAACGACGAGAAATGATCAATGCCCATGCGCGTGGCAGCGTCGTAGAAATACACGTCACAGGATTCAACCACCGCACGTTCCATATCGACCATGCCATGACCTTCACGCTTCCAGTCGCGGTACAGACGTTCGTTGTTCTCCAGCTTGAACCAGCCCGGGTCCCACACCCGTGACTGCCAGCTCATCACCCCGGCCTCCAGTGCGGCCAGGCCGACAAAAGGCTTGAGGGTAGACGCAGGTGGGTACTGTCCGCGGGAAGCACGGTCGAACAGCGGCTGGTCCGGGTTTTCGCGGAGGCTGGAGTAATCTTCGTACGAGATGCCGGTGACAAAGTCGTTCGGATCAAACGAGGGGTTGGAATACAGCGCCAGTATGCCCCCGGTTTTCACCTCGATGGCGGCGATGGCACCACGGCGATCTTTGAGTAACTCCGCAGCCAGCAGCTGCAGACGGCTGTCGAGGTGCAGAACCAGATCCTGCCCCGGTTGTGGCGGGCTGCGCTCCAGTGTACTGAGCAGGCGTCCACGCGCGTTGATTTCGACTTTTTCATAGCCGACCTCACCGTGCAGCAGGTCTTCATAACGACGTTCGACACCGTTTTTACCGATGAAGCGTGTGGCACGGTAACGGCGCTTACGGTCTTCGTCTTCGTCGATTTTTTCCTGATCCATCTGGTTGATGCGGCCGACGTAACCGAGCACGTGGGCAAAGGCATCACCGAAGGGGTAGTGGCGCACCAGCTGAGCTTCGACGTCGACCCCGGGCAGGAAGTAACGGTTCACCAGAACGGTGGCAATTTCATCTTCGCTCAGGCGGTGGCGCAGCACCACAGGTTCGTAAGGACGGCGGGAGTAGCTGAGGCGTTTGTCGAACTGCTCGCGGTCGCGCTCATCGATGCCGATCAGGCCATCCAGAAACTCCAGCGTGCGCGACATGTCCTGCACTTTCTCCGGTACCAGAGTGAGGCTGTAAGAGGGGATGTTTTCAGCCAGCAGCAGGCCGTTGCGGTCGTAAATCAGTCCCCGGTTAGGCGCCAGCGGACGGATCTGGGAGCGGTTGTTTTCCGACAGGTCTTTGTATTTTTCGTGCAGGCTGACCTGCAGGTAGGACATGCGCCAGGCCAGAACGCCGAATGCCAGCAACACAAAAATCGCTGCGATGATGGCCCGTATCCGGAACAGCCGGCGTTCGTACGCTTTATCTCGGAATGACTGTTCCCACATAGGCGGTTGTTATTATGGCCCGGTTATTTGTGATACGGGTGTCCCTGGAGAATGGTCCAGGCCCGGTAAAGCTGCTCTGCCAGCACCACCCGCACCAACGGATGGGGCAGAGTGAGCGCGGATAAAGACCAGCGTTGCGCTGCCGAGTTCAATACCTCAGCGGTCATACCATCCGGACCACCGATCAGCAGGGCAACATCGCCGCCCTGCATGCGCCAGTTTTCCAGTTGTCCGGCCAGCTGCTCAGTGGACCAGGGTTTACCGTCTACCGCCAGAGCCACAACGTGGTCCTGAGGGCGGATGGCTTTCAGCAGGGCATCGGCTTCCTGCTGCATGGCTTTTTCTTTATTGGTGTTCTTGCCACGCTGTCCGGGGGATATTTCGACCAGTTCGAGCGTGCAGTCCGCGGGCATGCGGCGACTGTATTCGTGGAAGCCCGCGGTGACCCAATCCGGCATCTTGTTTCCGACTGCAAGCAGCCGAAGCTTCATGAGTCCTGCTGTCCCTGCTTATCCTGACCCGGCTCACCCCACAGGCGTTCCAGATCATAGAAGTGACGCGCCTGTTCGGTCATCACATGAACGACAACGTCGAACAGGTCAATCAGGATCCAGTCGGAGGTTGCCCGGCCTTCCATACCGTTCGGGCGCAGCCCGGCGGCTTTGGCTTTTTCTTCGACATTGCCGGCGACAGCGGCTACATGGCGGTTTGAGGTTCCGTTAGCGATGACCATCCAGTCAGTAACGGATGTGCGCCCGCGCACATCAAGGACGGTGATGTTCTGTGCTTTCATATCGTCCAGCGCATCGACCACCAGGTTTTTGATTTCGTCGGTTTGCATGCAGCCCTATCGGTAAAGTTGGTGTTTCAGTATGAAATCCCGCACCGGGTCTGGTGTCAGGAAGGTGATATTGTCGCCTTGCTTAACCGCCTGACGCAAGTCGGAGGACGCGATATCCAGCTCCGGCCAGGTGACCAGGCCGATTCCGCCGCATAAGCGCTGAGGCAGAAGTGCTGCATCGCACTCATGTTCAGCCAGCAAATCGCCCTGAAAGCCTTCTCTCATCAGACGTGCACCGGGGCGGGAGACGACCAGCAGGTTGGCCAGTGCGGGAATCTCCTGAGCACAGTGCCAGCGGTCAACACTGTTCCAGGCGTCGCTACCCATTACCCAGGTCAGGGAGCGTTGCGGGTCTTCACTGCGCAATTCTCTCAGGGTATCGACGCTGTAGCTGGGAGCGGGGCGCTGCAGTTCCAGGTCGCTGGCGTGGATACCATCCAGCCCGGAGCCCTGCAGCGATGACAGGGCCAGCTCCAGCATGGCCAGCCGCTGTTCTGATGAAGCCGCAGAAGGTTGTTTGTGAGGCGACTGCTGGTTGGGCAGCATCAGCACCCGGGCAAAGCCGTGCTGACGCAGGGCAATGGCCATACGCAGATGGCCGATATGCACAGGATCAAAGGTGCCGCCCAGCAGAGCCAGGGCGTTACTGGCGGATTTCGCCATTACCCAGCACGACGTATTTCTGTGAGGTCAGGCCATCGAGACCGACCGGGCCACGGGCGTGGATCTTGTCGGTGGAAATACCGATTTCCGCGCCCAGACCGTATTCAAAACCGTCGGCAAACCGGGTGGAGGCGTTCACCATCACCGATGAGCTGTCGACCTCGGTGAGGAAGCGGCGCGCCAGGGTGTAGTTCTCAGTGATGATGCTGTCGGTGTGGTGAGAGCCATAATGGTTGATGTGCTCAATGGCAGCATCCAGGGAGTCGACCACTTTTACCGACAGGATGGGTGCCAGATACTCGGTGTGCCAGTCTTCTTCGGTCGCCGCGATGGCGGACGTCAGATATTCGCAGGTCCGGGCGCAGCCGCGCAGTTCCACACCGAACTTGGCGTAGGCGGTAGCCAGCTCCGGCAGCAGTTTCTCGGCCACGGTTTCATGCACCAGCAGGGTTTCCATGGTGTTGCAGGTGCCGTAACGGTGGGTCTTGGCATTGATGGCGATATTCACGGCTTTGACCGGGTCGCACTCGGCATCCAGGTACACGTGGCAGATGCCGTCCAGATGCTTGATCACCGGCACACGGGCTTCCTTGCTGATACGCTCAATCAGCCCTTTACCACCGCGTGGCACAATGACATCCACGAATTCCGGCATCGTGATCAGTGCGCCGACCGCAGCGCGGTCAGTGGTGTTGATGACCTGTACTGCAGCCGCAGGCAGACCGCTCAGTTCCAGACCCCGGCCAATACAGGCAGCGAGCGCCTGATTGGATTCAATGGCTTCTGAGCCGCCACGCAGAATGGTGGCGTTACCGGATTTCAGGCACAGACTGGCAGCTTCAATGGTGACGTTCGGGCGGCTCTCGTAAATGATGCCGATGACGCCCAGTGGCACCCGCATCTTACCGATCTGAATACCGGACGGGCGGTATTTCATGTCGGTGATTTCACCCACCGGATCCGGCAGGGCAGCCACCTGACGCAGGCCTTCAATCATGGTATCGATACGGCCGTCGGTCAGCTGCAGACGGTCCAGCAGTGCGGCATCCAGACCATTGGCTTCACCACGGCTCATATCAGCGGCGTTGGCCGCTTTCAGTGCATCGCGGTTGGCTTCAATGTCGTCGGCAATCGCCAGCAGCGCCTGATTTTTCAGGTTGGTGGAGGCGCGGGCCATGTCGCGTGATGCAGAGCGGGCCTGTGTGCCCACCGCCTGCATGTAGTCGGCAATACTCATTGGTCTTCCGGGTCGGTCAGTGAAAGTGCGCAGTATACACCAAGGGCACGTGTGAATAACCCGCGCCGTGACGGTGCCACCTGACGGCTGGCCTGTGACAATTTGTTACCCGCGGGTCAGCGACTACACTTAACAACACACATGATGCCGCCAGAGGAGTGAACGGGTTGAATTCAGACCATATGAAGTTGCACAGGGTAAAAGGGACTTACCTTTTACTGATCGCTGCAGGTCTTGGGTTACTGGTCATTCTGGATATTGTCAGCGGTCAGGGGCAGCAGGCCCTGATGACGCTGGCCTGTGCTGTGGTACTGGTGGTGTATGCCCTTCTCATGCCATTGCGCGGTCGCCGCCCGCCTGGGGTATGGCCACTGTTAACGGCCCTGCCTCTGACCGCCGGTGCCGGATTTTACGGCGCCATCAGTGCTGATCTGTCGGTTATCTGGTCGTTTCTGTTCTGCGGTCTGGCTGTCTTTCTTCTCAGCTTTCGTCAGGCCTGTCTGCTGATCCCCCTGTACAGTCTGGTGTGGCTGATCGCGGTGTTGGGTAACTTTCCGGCCATGGCCGCGGCACCGGTTATTTTTACCTACAGTATCTGTGCCGTGCTGGCGCTGAGTTACGCCTGGGTGAACGAAACCAACCTGCGCAACCTGAGTGCGGTCGCCAATACGGATCCGGTGACCATGGTTTATAACCAGTACCAGTTCACCCTTGATCTCGGCCGGGAAATGACGCGCGCTGAACGTCTGATGGACGAGTTGTATCTGGTGGGGGTGCGTCCGCCCCAGATCTGGAATGATCTGGGCGCCGATGACTATGAGCGGCGTCTGAATTATCTGGCCGGGCAATTGCGCAGCTGTCTGAAAAAAACCGACACCTGCTACCGCCTCGACAGTGATGACTTCGTGCTGTTGACGCCACACAGCAGTGCGGAAGAAACCGATGTGTTTATGACCAAGGTATCGGAGGTTCTGGCTCACAGCGAGTACAGCGAACTGCAGCGTCTGAAAATGTGCCGCACCAGCCATGTGCCGGGCGAAGAAGTGGATGCCATGGTGCAGAAAATCGGGGAGTCTCTGAATGCTGTCTGATGATCGGTCGCTGACCCTGTCGCTCAATCAGGTCTATCCGGACCGTCTGGTACTGCGTATTCAGGTACTGGTGTACCTGTTGCTGGCGGGGCTGCTGAGTCTGCTGATGCTGTTTCAGTATGCCAACGGCATGTACGGCACGGTATTGGCTGAAATGCTGGTGATTCCGGCGCTGCTGATGGGCGTGGGGTATCTGCTGATCCGCCGGGAAACCACCGGGCAGAATCTGGTGCATTCGCTGTTGGTGGGGCTGCTGGCGGCGGCGCTTCTCTGGAACCTGCCGGATTACCCGCAGCTGAACCTTTACCTGCTGCTGATTGTGCCCCTGGTCGCCTCGTTGGTGTTGCCGCTGCAACCGGCGGCCATTCTGACGGCGGCGGTGTGGCTGATCATGACTGTGCTGCTGCTGGTCTCCGTGAATGTGGCCGAAGCGTTGCGTTACAGTCTGTGGTTTATGCTGTTTGCCGGTTCGGTCTTCAGTTTCGCCTGGCTGAGCCTGAGCCACGGTCTGAATATGCTCAGTCTGTCACTGACCGACCCCTTGTCCGGTGCTTACAACAGCAAACACTTTCCCCATGTGCTGGAGCGCGAAGCCGCCTGCAGCGAAGTTACCGGACAGGATGTCAGCCTGATTGCGATTGTGCTGGATGACTATCAGCAGCTGACCGATCTGTATACCCATCAGGAAATGTCACAGTTTCTTCCCCGCCTGACCAGCCGTATCCGCCAGTTGATCCGGGGCGAGGATGATATTTTCCGTCTGCGCGAAGACCTGCTGGTGCTGGTGTTGCCGAACTGTGGTGAAGAGGGGGCGGTGGTGCTGAATGAGCGCATCAGCCGTCGTCTGGAAGAGCAGAACTGGGAGCCCATGTCTGAACTCAGTATCAGTGTGACGGCGGTTACGCTGCAGATTGAGGAAAGTGCCACTGAGCTGTCGCAGCGGCTGATGAAGCTGCTGCAGAAAAAGCGTCACACCACCTTGCAGATGTCAGCCTTCAGCGGCTGACCGAGCACTTGATGATGCGCACCAGAGTTTTGATTTTGACTTCCGGCAGCAGCGGCAGTTTGCCGTAATAGCTGGCCGGATCAATTACTTCGACGTCGTTAAAGCCATCTTCCTGAAAGCCCTTCTGGATGGCTTCGTCTGAGGGGTAGTGCAGGGGCCAGTCACCCTTGGTAAGAAAGCCCACGGTTTTCTGTGCAAATTTCACATAACGATACGACGGGTGATCGGCAAAGTCCGGATACAGCTCAGTGATGTACCAGCCTTGCGGAAAGCGTTTCAGAGCATCGGCCATGCGCGACCAGACTTCACGTATCACCGGCAGTTCGAAGTAATTCACCAGCCCTTCGGTGACGATGATCGTCTTCTGTTGCGGGTCGAGACTTTCAAGAATGCCTTTGATGGATTCCGGACCTGCGGTATTGAACACGTCGCAGACGCGCAGTTCCTGGCCGGGCAGATCGGTGCCGTCGAGTAATTCACGCTTTTTCGCGACAATGCCGGGCAGGTCGCATTCCACATAACGGATGTGCGGGTATTTCTTGCGGAAGCGGTAGCCGCGCGGTGACAGTCCGCAGGCCAGCTCGACAATCTGCGTGACACCTTCTTTTTCAATCAGCTCTTCGACCTTATGGTCGATAACGGTGTGGCGCTGCAGCAGAAAAATATCAATATCAGCACCGCCGACCAGTCGCAGGAAGGCATTGATGGGAGCTGCAATCATATTGATACGGCGACCGGTGTCGGTGATGAAGTTCTTCGCAGACAAGCCGTGCTTGTACCAGATATAGCCGGTGTAGTGGGCGCTGACGCTGATGCGCGATGTATCTGTCATGGTTGTTCTCTTTATTATTTCCCGGCCTTAGCCACGCCGTTGAATCAGCCTGTTCAGTGGTTATCTGCGTTACGGCTGCGCTCGTATTCCAGATCTTTGCGGACGCTGTTCAGCTGGTAATCCAGATCCGCTGCTTTCTGTTTCAGCTCACGGTTTTCAACCAGCAGGGCCTGATGCTGCTCGGCCGTTTCTTTCATGGCCTGTTCAACCTCGGCGGCGGCACCGCGCCAGCGCTTGTTCAGATAGAGGGCCGTACCGGCGGCACCCAGGACAAAGCTGGAAAGAATAATAGCGATCAGGATTACAGGCATCTCAGAGCGGACCGGCTGTCAGTGACTTGTGCCCGCATGATAGCGGAATCCCGGGGCGGATCAAAACCGTAAAACCGGGCCGCAGATGCAGCCGGGCTCTGCATCCGTTACCATGCACGCGATTCCGCCAGACCAGACACTCACTCCAGACAGGACAAGCAATGACCATCAGTCAGCTCGTGGCCACCAGTGGCGCACAGATGCGGGTTTTTGATATGGGCCGCCGCATCAGCAAAATCGGCCGTAAAGAGTTTGAAGCCTTTGAAGAACTCGCCCGTCCGTACCCGTCACCGTATCTGCGCCATGCCTGGCTGGGAATTCTCAGCTGGAATCCGAAACAGGCGGGGCAGCACAACATCTGGTTTCTGAAGCTGCCACTGGACGAACAGAATATTCTGCAGCCCGGCCCGCGTGATGCGTTCCTGCAACACTGGCTGCGGGTTGTCGCCAATCCGGATCAGGAACACGGCGAAGCGCCCTGCAGTTTCAAACCCGATGCCAGCCGCATGGCCTATTTTCATGCACTGGCCCTGCGTCTGCTCGGCCAGCCCACCACACAGTATTACGCCACCGCCCGGGCCTACCTGAGTGGCGATAATGACTTTTCGCAGTGGCAGCATCTGGGTCTGCAGGGGCTGGCAGAAGTGGTTGCCCGGATAGATGAAGACCATAATCAGGAACTGATCGCCTCGGCCATGACGTCTATGCCTGCAGTACCGCGGAATGCTCTGCTGGGCTTTCTCGAAAATGCGGAAGCAGGCCCGCAGCTGACCAATGCCCTCAACGATGCACTGGCGCAGGTGATGGCAGAGATTCCGCAGGCTGCTGATCTGGCCGCGTTTGCCCGGGCGTTGTCGGCCAGTGTGAGTGTGGATCAGCGTCAGCAGCTGCTGGATCTGATGATGTTGCACCCGGCAGCCCGGGATGTGGAAGTGATCAGTGCCCTGGGCAGCCGCTGCTGGCAGGATCTCGAAGGACGACGTTTACACAATTATCTGGAACTTCTGGCCGCCCTGGGTGATCAGGTATTTTCAGCACTGATCGCTGATCTGATGACGTTGCCCGGAATGCGGGGACGGATTCTTGAAGCTTTCCGTAATCCGCAGCGCAGCGATCAGCTGAGTACCGCCATTGGTCATCTGATGGCTGCTGCCCGGGGGCAGATGCAATAAGTCTCTGCTCTGCGGCGCCGGGCGCCTCTTTCCGGGAGGCTTCCGGGGCCATCGGGTGAACTTGTCGGTCAGGGCGTGCTACTATTCCTCAAACCAGTAAAGTTACTCTTGTCTCATGCGTTTATTCAAAATTTCCTGTTTGTTCCTTGCCGCTGTTTTTGCTGTTTCATCACACGCCGAAAGTCTGATCCCCAAGCCGCCCGCTCTGAATGCCTCTGCCTGGATTCTGGTGGACGCCGAAAGTGGCACCGTACTGGCTGAGCACAACGCTGATGAGCGTCTGCCTCCGGCCAGTATGACCAAGATGATGACCAGCTACATTGCTGTTCACGAGATCATGGAAGGTAAGGTCAGCGAAGATACCCAGGTGCCGATCAGCGTCAACGCCTGGAAAAAAGGCGGTTCCAAAATGTGGGTGCGGGAAGGAACTGAGGTGGCTCTGATTGACCTGCTGCGCGGCATCATTGTGCAGTCGGGTAATGACGCGTCAATCGCGGTTGCTGAATATTTTGCCGGTTCCGAATCTGCATTTGCCGGCTGGATGAACCAGTACGCACAGAACTTCGGCATGACCAATACGAATTTCGAGAATGCCACCGGCTGGCCTGCGGAAGGGCATCTGTCCACCGCCCGCGATCTGGCGACCCTGGCTCTGCACATCATTAACGATCACCCGGATTATTATGGGCTGTATGCGGAGAAATATTATGAATATAACGACATCCGTCAGCCCAACCGTAACCAGTTGTTGTGGCGTGATGCCAGTGTTGATGGTCTGAAAACCGGTCATACTGACGAAGCCGGATACTGTCTCACGGCATCGGCCAAAAAAGATGAGACACGCCTTATTTCCGTGGTGATGGGCACCTCCAGTGAATCTGCCCGCACCCAGGAAACCCAGAAGCTGCTGTCCTATGGCTTCCGTTACTTTGAAACGCACAAACTCTACAGTGCCGGTGAAATTCTCAGCACCGAAGACGTCTGGCTGGGTAAAACCGATACCGTCACACTAACGCTGGCAGATGATCTGTACCTGACTCTGCCGCGTGGCAGCATTGATGAGCTGCAGGCTGACATCGTTACTCCGGATTACCCGGAAGCGCCGCTGAAAGCCGGCCAGGCCGTCGGCACCCTGAGCATCCGTATTGGTGATGAAGTGCTGGCGGAACGTCCGCTGGTGGCGGCGGAAGATGTGGAAGAAGCCGGTTTCTTCGGACGTCTGTTCGGTGGTATCAAACTCTTCTTTATCCGCCTGTTCGGCTGACCTGCCAGAACGCGCTGTCTGACTTGCAATATGGGGCATGCGGCCCCATATTCACCGGAGTCTGAGAGGAATCCCGTGTGACCCAGCCCGAAGCCCCTAAAATTGAATTCCCCTGTCCTGACTATCCGATCAAGGTGGTCGGCACCGCCATTGATAACTACGAACGTATCGTCGTGGATATCGTGCGCGTGCATGCTGAAGACTGCGATTTCGAGCGGATCCGCGTGCAGGAAAGTTCCAATGGCCGTTTCCGCTCCGTCACTCTGTACATCACCGCCACGGGTAAAGAGCAGCTGGTGAACATCCATAAGGATCTGACCGCTCATCCCAGCGTGAAAATGGTGATCTGATGCAGATCCGCCAGCTCGGTCTGGTTGATTATCAGCCGGTCTGTGATGAGATGTCGGCCATTACCGACAGCCGTGGGCCGGATGCCGAAGATCAGCTGTGGTTTCTGCAGCATCACCCTGTGTTTACTCAGGGGCAGGCCGGTAAAGCAGAGCATCTGCTGTTTACCGGCGATATTCCCGTGATTCAGACCGACCGTGGCGGGCAGGTGACCTACCATGGTCCGGGCCAGCTGGTGGTCTATCCTCTGATTGATCTGAACCGGCTTGGCTGGGGTCCGCGGCAGCTGGTCACAGCACTGGAACAGGCGATCATCGCCACGCTGGCGGAGTGGGACATTGACGCAGCGGCACGCGCTGATGCGCCGGGTGTGTATACCAAAGGGCGTAAAATCGCCTCATTGGGGCTGCGTATCCGCAAGGGCCGCTCCTTTCATGGTCTGGCGCTGAATATCGATATGGATCTGGAGCCGTTTCACCGCATTAACCCTTGTGGTTATGCCGGGATGGAAATGACCCAGATGACGGCCGAGACCGACCGGCCGGTGGATTTTAATGAGGTGGCACAACGCCTCGAACATCATCTTCTGGCGCAGCTGGTGATCCCGGCGGCGACAGCAACTGCAGATTAACAGGCGGAATGAGCATGTCTGACAGTCCCAAGACCGTACACAAGGTCGTCCAGGGAGAAAAACTGCGCGGCGCTGACAAGGTTGCCCGTATCCCGATCAAGGTGATCCCGACTGAGGAAATTCCGCGTAAGCCGGACTGGATCCGCGTGCGTATTCCGGCGACCCCGAAGATCAATGAAATCAAAGACAAGTTGCGCAAGCACCGCCTGCACACGGTCTGTGAAGAGGCCAGCTGCCCGAACATCGGTGAATGTTTCGGCGGCGGAACGGCCACCTTTATGATCATGGGTGACATCTGTACCCGCCGCTGCCCCTTCTGCGACGTGGGCCATGGCCGCCCGAATCCGCTGGATACCGAAGAACCGGAAAACCTTGCCATCGCCATTGCCGATATGGGCCTCAAATATGTGGTGGTGACTTCTGTTGACCGTGATGATCTGCGGGATGGTGGGGCTCAGCACTTTGCCGACTGCATCAGCCGTACCCGTGAACACAGCCCGCACATTCAGATGGAGATTCTGGTGCCGGACTTCCGTGGCCGTATGGAGATCGCGCTGGATATTCTCTCTGAAACTCAGCCCGACGTGTTTAACCACAACCTAGAAACTGTGCCGCGTCTGTATAAGGAATGCCGTCCGGGTTCGGATTACCAGTGGTCTCTGACGCTGCTGAAAGAATACAAAGCCCGCAACCCGGACATCGTCACCAAATCCGGGTTGATGCTGGGCCTGGGTGAAACCAACGAAGAAGTGATTGAAGTGATGCACGATATGCGTGCTCATAACATCGACCACATTACCCTCGGGCAGTACCTGCAACCCAGCCGTAACCACTCGCCGGTGAAGCGTTTTGTGACGCCGGAAGAGTTCAAGGAACTGGGTGATATTGCTAAGTCACTGGGCTTTATCCGCGTGACCAGTGGTCCACTGGTGCGTTCGTCGTACCACGCCGATCAGCAGGCTGAAGGCGTCGATGTCGGCAGTGGCCTGAGCTGAGTCCATGACGGCGGTCCATCTGATGATTCTTGGCTTTGGTCTGGCGTTCATTGCCAAGATTATGCAGGATCAGAACCGTCTGCCGGACCGATGCCCGGTAAAACAGGGACCGTTTGGTGTCTTGTTGAATATCTGTCAGCTGAATCGCCCGTCGGCGCTCAATCGTACCGGGCAGGTTTGGCTGGGAGTTGGGGCAGTGGGCTTGCTCATGTTTGTTGCGGCGGGTATTGCGTCTCTCTGAAGTCTTTCAGAAAGAATCCTGTTATAAAAAACCAGACCCCAGAAACGCAAAACCCTCCGAGCGGAGGGTTTTGGTGGTCTCGGCTTTGGCCGACTTTCTGCGGTAGGCCTTGCGGCTTTCTACGACCTGAGCGCGGTATTTGGGTTGCATCACCGCGGCTTTGGCGCGGGATTTCCCGGCCGGGACTGTCTTTTTCATGATTTTCTCCTGTGACTGTGGATCAGTGCTTCTGACACCACACCATTACAATAGATCCGCTGTGGGCAGAATGAAAGCGGATTCTCAGGCATAATACTGTCACCTGCGGCTGTTAGTCTGCCGCGAACTTCTTTTTGAGGACTCCGCCATGATGGCTCCTGATCAGTCTCCGCTTCCGTCCGGTCTGAAACCACTCAGTCTGAACGGCACCTGTGCTTACCATATTGAAAACGAGACCATTCACCTGGATGTGGAAGAAATCGCCAACAACCGCGACAGCGGTAACACCAGTGGCACGCTGTCGCTGGAAATGTGGGCTCTGAGTGCGCCTTACAGTGGTGGTGATTTCAGCGGCTATCAGGTTGCTGCCATGGAACTGGGTGAACTCAATGGTCAGCACCGTCTGAATAACTGTCACTATGCCATGACCATCCGCACCCCCGGTGAAGGGCAGTGGTATCTGGCGCTGATGCTGCGGGAGTGGAGTAACGGAGGTTACGTCACCCGCGATTTCGTTGGATTCCCGCAGCCGATCAAAGCGCACTACAAGCTGGTGCTCAGTCTGGATGGCATGCCAGCGGTATACCGTCCCTGAGCAGCCTGCCGGATCCGCAAAGAAAAAGCCGGGTAAAAACCCGGCTTTTCTGTACCTGAGGGGGATCAGGCCTTCTGCAGCATGGCGTACAGCTCGTCTTTCAGCTGTACCCGTTTCATTCTCTTTTCATCCAGCGTGTCATCCGCCGCAGGTGTGACATCTTCTTCGATTTTCCGCACTTCTTTATCCAGCTCGTTGTATTCGTCATAGAGCTTGGCAAAGTGCCGGTCATGGGTTTTCAGTTCAGTGATTTTCTCTGACATTTCCGGAAAATCGATGTGCAGATCGTGGTTGGTTACAGGCATTCTATTCTCCTTATGGGCCCGGGACAGCGCGGGAGTTTCAGTCTGAATCTCCTCTCTGCCCCTGAGTTCAGAATACGCTTTTGGGCCGCTGAGACATTGACTCAGATCAAGGGAATACGTTCCTTATCCGTTACCTGCGGATCAGGCTTTTGCCAGAGCGCCATCAATCCACTGTTTTAACTGAGGTGCGGGCAGAGCACCGGACAGTCGGTCGATCTCTTTGCCGTCTTTCATCACAATCAGAGTCGGAATGCTGCGGATGTTAAAACGTGCTGCCGTGTTCTGAGCCAGTTCGGTATTTACTTTGGCAAAGCGCGCCGCATAGGGCATGCCGGCGGCGACCTGTTTGAACACCGGGCCCATCATTTTGCAGGGGCCGCACCACTCCGCCCAGAAGTCGATCACGACGGGCAGATCGTTTTTGGTAACGAAGCGTTTGAAGCCAGCATCGTCCAGGTCCACAGTACGACCGTCGAACAGGGTGGCTTTGCAGCGGCCGCACTGGCCGGGCTGACTGAGTTTTTCTTCAGGTATGCGGTTTATCGCACCGCACTGCGGACAGGTGGTATGCATGTGGTTGGCCTGTATTCGTGTGTTTCCCTGTATATTGGGACTTTACGAAATAATGCAAGCCCTGCGCTGAAACTCAGTGACTCAGGCAGGCCAGCAGGGCCTCATCAGTGACCGGGTTGGCACAACCGTCAGCAAGAATAATCTCAATGCGGGAGTCGGCAGCGTCATCCAGAACCAGCTCGGTGCTGACATCATCCGCGCAGTTATAACCAATCACCCCCTGATCTGTGATCAGTACCGCTTTCAGACGTTCAGCGCGGACGCTGCTCAGCAGGGAAAGCACCGGGCGGAAACGGAAGGTCTTATCCGGACTGAATACCCAGGCATAACTGACAAACCCATCACCGCGGTTGCTGCTGGTCAGGTAGCCCGCTGCCGGAAATACAGGTGCAGGCCCGATATCGGCGGCGGGAGTGCTGGATGGCATCGTTGATAAAGCGTTGAGTCTGTTGTTATTGCTGGAAGCGGCTGCGCGGGCCGGTGCTTCCAGCAGCGCCAGAGGGATATCTCCCTGTACAGATTCAACAACCCCGTTGGCTGCCGCGCAATTCATATCATTGAGCATATTCTGCAACTGCTCCCTGTCAGCGCCTGAGTACAGGTCGGCCTTACTGGCAATGATGACGTCGGCGACCTCCAGTTGCTGGCGGAAGGTTTCATGGCGGGTGTAGCGCGGATCGCTGGCTTTACGGGCATCAACCAGTGTAAGGGTCGCGCGCAGGTCGATCACAGAGCGGTAATGCTCTGACTGCAGCAGTTCCAGTATTTCTCTGGGGTGACCGAGTCCGGTTGGTTCTATCAGCAGGCGCTGAGGCCTGGCCCTGGCCAGCAGGCTGTTGATGGCGATCTGCGCAGGCAGGCCCGCGGCACAACAGAGGCAACCGCCGGGCACTTCTTTGATAAATACCTGGCCTTCATCTGCCTGTGTGCCACTCAGCAGGCTACCGTCGACACCGGCACTGCCGAATTCATTGATCAGTACCGCCCAGCGTTCACCAGCCGGTTTGTGCTGCAGCAGATGGGTAATCAGCGTGGTTTTCCCGGAGCCGAGAAAGCCGGTGATGATGTTGGTCGGAACAGACTGGATAATGTTCAAAGTACAGAAATCCGGATAAGTCGGAAGAAGCGTTGTTACAAAGTAACATGTGTGGCGGGTTGCGGAAAGATTTCCTGGTGACTGAGCTAAGAATAATCTGCCTTTAAAAACAGATGGTTACCTGTGAGTGACCGCTTGCTTTGCTGAATCTGTACGGAACTCCTGAGTCTCTGGCTCTTCTGACTTAAGACACAGAGAAAAAAGAAAGGAGATCACATGTTGTATTATGCCGTCGTTTTTCTGGTGATTGCCCTGATCGCGGGCGTTCTCGGTTTTGGTGGTATTGCCGGGGTATCGGTGGAGATTGCCAAAATCCTGTTCTTTGTATTTCTGGCGCTGATGGTCATCAGTGTGGTTGGCGGGCTGCTCCGCCGTGGAGGGCACTGACTCCGGGTCAGTGACCCGGTGTCAGCTGTCCGGCTTCCCGCAGGAAGTCTTCGCGTTCACGCTCTCCCACGATCCGGCCAGATGCGGCTTCTGATCCTGGGGTAAAGAACAACACCGTCGGAGGCCCGAACACGGCCTGCTGCTGCAGAAAATCCCGCTGTTCCTGCGTGTTATCGGTCAGGTCCAGCTGCACCCAGTGGTAGCCTGACAGAGCCTGTTGGGCTTCTTCGGTGGCAAAGATTTCCTTTTCCATGACCCGGCAACTGATGCACCAGTCGGCATACAGGTCGAGCATGACCGGCTGTTGAGCCGTGCGGATCAGGTCCATCACTTCGGCGACTGAATCGGTCTGATAAAAAGGTGATTCATGACCGGCTGTGGCATTGTCACCCAGAGGGTTGAACGGGTCGGTATGGCCTTTGACGGCCCCGGCGATGGCGATCACGCCATAGATGAACAGCAGCAGTCCCAGTACTTTCAGAACTTTCTGACTGTTGCCCTGCGCGGAGGACAGAGCCCCGGCAGCAATCCCGGCAGCAGCGGCCAGCGCGCCCCAGAGCGCCAGTACCAGCGCCTCCGGCAGAATACGTCCGACCAGCCATATCGCCACACCGATCAGCATGAAGCCGAACAGATATTTAATGCGGTTCATCCACATTCCGGCTTTCGGCAGCACGGAGGCACCGGTTGTCCCCAGGATGATCAGCGGCGTACCCATGCCCAGGCCCATGGCCAGCAGAGCTGTGCCGCCCAGAACGGCATCGCCTGTGGTGCTGAGGTAGGCCAGGGCACCGGCCAGGGGCGCCGATACGCAGGGGCTGACCACCAGTGCCGACAGTACGCCGATGATGAATACACTGACAAAATGACCGCCCTGCTGCTTCTGGCTGACGTTGTTCAGGCGGTTGCGCAGACCGGCCGGTAACTGCAGCTCATACAGGCCGAACATGGCCAGTGCCAGCAGGACAAAAAAGACGGCAAACACACTCAGAATCACCGGATCCTGCATCCAGGCCTGAATGTTGGCACCGGCGCCCAGCAGACCCACGGCCAGACCCGCAGCGGCGTAGGTGATCGCCATACCCAGCACATAGACAGACGACAGCAGGAAGCCGCGCAGTGGCGAGGTGTTTTTCTGGCCCAGCACCACGCTGGTGAGAATAGGCACCATCGGCAGAACACAGGGGGTGAAGGTCAGACCCAGCCCGAGCAGAAAGAACAGGCCGGCAACAGCAATAGCCGAGCGGCCGCTGAAGAAGTTGTCCTGCCCGGTGACAGGTGCTGCCTGTTCCGTATTGGCTGCGGTCGCTGCCAGCAGAGTGAGTGGATACTTCTGTGGTGGGTAACAGAGTCCGGCATCGGCGCAGCCCTGATACCAGAGTGTGGCATCGCCGGGAGCCAGGCCTGAGGTGTCAAACACGGCATCGAGGTCACCGTAATAGGCCACGATATCGCCGAAGGCTTCGTCGAATTTTTCCTTCCCGTCTTTTGACCAGCTGACTGGCGACAGCTTGTTATCGCCCTGTTTGATGTAGATGCGGTGCTGATAGAGGTAATAACCGTCCGGGTTGGTCCAGTGCGCGGTTACGGTTCCGGGTGCGGTTTCTACGCTCAGGGGGAAGGCTTCTTCAACCGGCAGGAAGGTCTTGGTTTCAGGTGCCAGGGAATCCAGCAGGCTGGCATGCCCTGAGGCGGCAGTGAGAGTGGCCAGTGTTAAGAACAGCAGTTGGATAACCCGGCGCATGCCTGTCTCCTGAAAAGTCGTTAGTAGGCGCCGGATCGGGTGTCTGACCTCAGGCGGTCCGTTCAACGGCGATATTTGCCAGAGCGATCAGTGCATCACGGGCGACCGAATCCGGAACCTGCTGCAGGTGCGCAATGGCCCGGTCACGGCATTCATTGGCTTTGTTGCGGGTGTACTCCATGGAGCCGCATTCGCGCACAATGGCCATCACCGCATCCATATCGTCCAGACCACCCTTGCGGATCGCCTGACGGATGAGCATACGGCCGTCTTCACCGGCATGGGCCATGGCATGGATCAGTGGCAGAGTGGGTTTGCCCTCGGCCAGATCGTCACCTACATTCTTGCCCAGTTCGGAGGCGTCACCTTCGTAGTCCAGAACGTCATCAATCAGCTGAAAAGCCAGCCCCAGCTCTTTGCCGTACTCTTGGAGTGCATGAGTTTCAGATTCGTTCAGTTGCAGCAGAGCTGCGGCACTGTGCGTGGAGGCCTCGAACAGCATGGCGGTTTTGCCGTGGATCACGTCCATGTATTTCTCTTCGCTGACATCCGGGTTCTTCACGTTGGTCAGCTGCAGCACTTCACCCTCGGCAATCACACAGGTGGCGTCAGACAGGATCTTCATCACCGGAAGAGACTGCAGCTCCACCATCATCTGGAACGCACGGCTGTAGAGGAAGTCACCGACCAGCACGCTCGGTGCATTGCCCCAGCGGGCATTGGCGGTGGGGTTGCCGCGGCGCATGTCCGAGGTATCAACCACGTCGTCGTGCAGCAGGGTGGCGGTGTGCAGGAACTCAATCACGGTCGCGAGCTTTACCGCATCGGCATCGGCACGGCCGAATGCTTTGGCACTGAGCAGCACTAATAAAGGGCGGATACGCTTGCCGCCACTGCTGACAATGTAGTCCGCGATTTTTTCTACCAGGGGCACGCGGGAGGCGAGCTGGTCGTGGATCAGGCGGTCGACCGCGCTGAATTCGGTGTTGACTGTGGCGAGAACGTCTTTAATCTGCATGTGGATCCGACCGGTACAGGATCGCGCCATGCTAGGGAGCCTGTGCTCCGCTGTCAAGAAACAAGCCGTTGCATGGTTGCAGTCAAATTCAGAGTGGGGTATAGTCTCGCGCCCGAAATTCTGCTCCCTGCCATATGGAAACCAGAGCGTTGCCAATAGAAGCAGGCATACAAGTAGCAGCCATAAATGAGAAGCGGAGAATACAGTTATGTACGCTGTAGTAGTAACCGGCGGTAAGCAATACCGCGTTGAAGAAGGTCAGACTCTGAAGGTTGAGAAACTGGAAGTTGCGACCGGTGAAGCCGTAGAACTGGAAAAAGTTCTGCTGATCGGCAATGGTGATGACGTTAAGATTGGCGCTCCTGTTGTTGAAGGCGCTAAAGTAACTGCAGAAGTGGTTGCTCACGGTCGTCACAAGAAAGTTAAGATCCTGAAGTTCAAGCGTCGTAAGCACCACATGAAGCAGATGGGTCACCGTCAGTGGTTCACTGAACTGAAAATCACCAGCATCGCTGGCTGAGACAGACATTAATTTAACTTATTACTTTTAATCAGGGTTCGAGCGGGTCAGAAAATCTAAAGCGTTATGAGCGCAGCCATGAGCAGGCAGATGTGAGTGAAGAAGCGGGGTTTATCAGGTATAAATGAGCATTCTGAACGAACAGCTAACACACTCAGGGCAAGCGGAATAGCTTTAAGACCTGCCGCAATCGCAGAGTTGCAGCAACCCAATAACTGGAGATCGCTACGATGGCACACAAAAAAGCCGGTGGTAGTACTAAGAACGGTCGCGATTCCGAGAGCAAACGCCTTGGTGTCAAACTTTTCGGTAGCCAGACTGCAAAAGCAGGCGCAATCATCATCCGTCAGCGTGGTACTAAGTTCCACGCCGGTACCAACGTTCGTATGGGCCGTGACCACACTCTGTTCGCAACCGCTGAAGGCGCTGTGAAATTTGAGGTGAAAGGTCCTAAGAACCGTAAGACCGTAAGCGTCGTTCCGGCTTAATCCGGAAAACGCAATAAGGGCCCTGGTTGGGATCTCCCATCCGGGGCTTTTTGGTTTTTACGGGAAGTCCTGTGGCTTGCTCATGCGGCGGGCAGGTTTCCCGCATATCGTCGCTCTGCGTCTGTACATGATTTTTGATAATCTTGCGCGCAGGCGAAACTCTCTATTTTAAATTCAGTCCCGGTGTCGCGATAGCGTTACCGAGGCAGACACAGCCCGGCGAAACCGGCCAAGAAAGCGCAGCGTACACGCAGTACGTGAGCATTTCGCGGAGGGTTTCAACACCGCTGTGACAACGCAGGTAGCTATCCAATATGAAGTTTGTAGATGAAGCCAAGATAAGCGTCGACGCCGGCAACGGCGGTAACGGCTGCGTCAGCTTCCGTCGTGAAAAATTCATTCCCAAGGGTGGCCCTGACGGTGGTGATGGTGGTGACGGTGGTTCCGTGTTTCTCGAGGCCGATGAAAACCTCAACACCCTGATTGATTACCGCTATACCCGCCGCTTCCGTGCCAAAAACGGACAGCAGGGTGGTGGCCGTAACTGTACCGGCGCCAAAGGGGATGACCTGATTCTCAAGGTGCCTGTTGGCACCACCGCCATTGATGAAGACACCGGCGAAACCCTCGGCGATCTGACTGCCGCCGGTGACCGCCTGATGGTGGCCCGGGGTGGTTTCCACGGTATCGGCAATACCCGCTATAAGTCGTCGACCAACCAGGCGCCGCGCCAGTTCAAGCCGGGTCAGGAAGGTGAGTCGCGTAACCTCAAGCTGGAGCTGAAGGTGCTGGCTGACGTCGGTCTGTTGGGTATGCCCAACGCCGGTAAGTCGACCTTTATCCGCTCGGTTTCTGCGGCGACGCCGAAAGTTGCGGATTACCCCTTTACCACGCTGGTGCCGAATCTGGGTGTGGTGTCGATTGAAGAACACCGCAGCTTTGTGATCGCGGACATTCCCGGTCTGATCGAAGGTGCTGCCGACGGTGCGGGTCTGGGAACGCGTTTTCTCAAGCATCTGGTACGTACTCACATTCTGCTGCACATCGTCGATATGGCGCCCTTTGATGAGTCTGACCCGGCTGAAAAAGTCATTGCCATCAGCAATGAGCTGGAGCGTTTCTCGCCGGGGCTGGCAAACCGTGAGCGCTGGCTGGTGATGAACAAGCTGGACCTGATTCCGGAAGAAGAGCGTGAAGCACGCTGTCAGGCGCTGCTGGATAAACTCGACTGGGATGGCCCGGTGTACCGTATATCCGCCATTGCCAAAGAAGGCACGCATAAGCTGGCTTGTGACATCATGGAATTCATCGAAGCCCGCCGTCAGCGTGCGCTGGATGATGAAGACTTTGCTGAAGCCCTGCTCGCTGAACGTGAGCAGGTTGAGCAGGAATCCCGTGAGCACATGGAAGAGCTGGAAGAGCGCCGTCGCCTTGAGCGCGCAGCCCGCAAGGCTGAGCAGGGGGATGACGACGATGACTACGATGTGGAAGTGATCTACACCAATGAGTAATTCTGCGGCCTTCAGCCGTAATGATCTGGCTCAGGCCAGGCGGTGGGTTATTAAAATCGGCAGTGCGCTGCTGACCAATGATGGCCGGGGCCTCAACCTCAATGGCATGCAAAGCTGGGTCGATCAGATTGCCGCCCTGATTCAGGCGGGTCACGAGGTGGTGCTGGTGTCTTCCGGCTCGGTTGCTGAAGGCATGGTGCGCCTGGGCTGGACTTCCCGCCCGGATGAAATTCATAAGCTGCAGGCGGCGGCGGCCGTCGGTCAGATGGGGCTGGTTCAGGCTTATGAAAGCCAGTTTGCCCGCCATCAGCGCCGCACAGCGCAGATTCTGCTGACCCACGATGACCTCAGCGACCGCAAACGCTACCTCAATGCGCGCTCGACCCTGCGTACCCTGCTGGATATGGGCGTTGTGCCCATCATCAACGAGAACGATACCGTCGTCACTGACGAGATCTGTTTTGGTGATAACGACACCCTTGGTGCTCTGGTCGCCAATCTGGTTGAGGCAGATGTGCTGGTGATCCTGACCGATCAGGATGGCCTCTACACCGCCGATCCGCGCTCCAACCCGGATGCCGAAATTATTCACGCAGGCCGCGCCTCAGATCCTCAGTACATGGCCATGGCCGGTGGTGGCGGGGCACTGGGCCGTGGGGGCATGGTGACCAAGATCCGTGCCGGTACGCTGGCTGCCCGCTCCGGTGCCCATACCCTGATTGCCGGTGGCCGCATTGAAAATGTCATTACCCGTCTGCGTGATGGTGAATTGATCGGCACCCTGCTGCTGGCGGATGCCGCCCCGGTAGCAGCGCGCAAACAGTGGATTGCCGGTCATCTGCAGACTCAGGGTGAGCTGGTGCTCGACGCCGGTGCCATCAAGGCCCTGCGTGAAGGTGGGCGCAGCCTGCTGCCCATCGGAGTGGTCGCCGCCAAAGGCCGTTTTGAACGCGGCGACGTCGTTGCCTGCGTTGATGAAAGCGGCAAAGTCGTGGCCAAAGGTCTGGTAAACTACCGCCACGAACAGGCACAGAAGATACTGCGGACGCCGTCGAGTGGCCTTGAAGCGGCATTAGGAACTGTTTCCGAACCTGAAATGATTCATCGCGATAATCTGGTGGTTCTCTAGGAGCTGGTTGCGTTGTTGCTGGGGTGTTAACAACGGATTCGAAAATGCTCACTTACTTCGTGTAAGCTCCGCTTTTCTCGTCCATTGTTGCCTACCAGCAACGGCCTCACTGACGCTCCTCGAAGAATAAGCGTTATTATCGTGCCTCGAAAACACAAAGAACAACAGGAGTAACCCATGATCGAGTCGGTCAACGTCGCCGGACTGGACGTCAGAAACGAAGCACCATTCACCCTCTTTGGTGGCATGAACGTGCTGGAAAGCCGTGATCTGGCCATGAAAATCTGCGAATACTACGTTGAAGTGACCAGCAAGCTGGGCATTCCGTATGTATTCAAGGCGTCGTTTGATAAGGCCAACCGTTCGTCGATCAACTCCTACCGTGGTCCGGGGATGGAAGAAGGCCTGAAGATCTTCGAAGAGATCAAAAAGACCTTTAATGTACCTGTGATCACCGACGTACATGAGCCTTACCAGGCAGCACCTGTGGCTGAAGTGGTGGACGTCATCCAGCTGCCGGCGTTCCTCGCCCGTCAGACTGACCTGGTGGTGGCCATGGCTGAAACCGGTGCTGCCATCAACGTGAAGAAGCCACAGTTCCTGGCACCACACGAGATGCGTCACATCATCAAAAAGTTTGGTGAAGCCGGTAATGACAGAATCATGCTGTGTGAGCGCGGCTCCTGCTTCGGCTACAACAACCTCGTGGTTGATATGCTGGGCATGGATGAAATGAAGAAACAGGCACCGGTAATCTTTGATGCGACCCACGCTCTGCAGCGTCCGGGTGGCCGCTCGGATTCCGCCGATGGCCGTCGTCAGCAGGCGTTTGAACTGGCCCGCTCTGGTATGGCACTGGGTATTGCTGGTCTGTTCATCGAAGCACACCCGAACCCGGCCGAAGCCAAGTGTGATGGCCCGTGTGCGTTGCCACTGGATAAGCTGGAGCCGTATCTGGTACAGATGAAGGCGGTGGATGATCTGGTGAAGTCGTTTGAGAAAGTGATCATCGACTGATCTTGGTTGTCTTGCTGATAGCTTGTTGAAAAGAGCCCGGTGATGCCGGGCTTTTTTGTGGGTTAGGTATTGGCTGTTCGCTCCTGGGAGGACGGCATGGGGACGCCTAGTCCCGACCGGCGCGCGCTCATCAGCTTAGTATCTTTCTCAACAACACTCATTGGTTCTATTGCTCCTTGGGGGATTGCATCCCCCGGGCGCAGACCAGCCCCTTGCTCGACATCCATGTCTCGCATTCCGGAAGATTCTGCATAAATTTCGGCGGCCCCAGAGGCGCACTTTCAACCAGCGACCGTATCCAATTAAAAAGAATCACTGGGGGCCTTTACGTAGGGAGATACAAAGCAACTGATCGAGTTAAAGCTCTCAGTGCAGTAACTTCGAGAACGGTGTTTCTGGTTTTTGGTGCGCCTGTTGCGAGCCACGACTTTCAAGAAGCGAACAGCTCTTCGAGACAGGACGTCGAGAAAAGCGTGCTGAGGCAGGACGCCGAATCACGCTGTGAGCGTTGTGAGCTTGCAGAAAGGAGTGAAACAGCGAGGAACACAGCGCGAAGCAGGAGGGAGGGCCCGCGCCCGGGAGGATGCAATCCCCCAAGGAGCAATAGAACCAATGAATATTTTTAAAAAAGATACTAAGCCGGTGAGAGCGCGCCGGTCGGGACTGGGCGCCCCCATGCCGTCCTCCCGAGAGCGATACGGAAACACCACGAAAACAAAGTGGTTAGTCGGAGGCAAGCGCCGGTCGGGACTGGGCGTCCCCATGCCGTCCTCCTGAGAGCGATTAGGTGATATGCCGGACACGCCCTATGGATCCCGTGGTCAAGCCACGGGATGACAAGTCTTGATTCCGCGAGTGGATCGGACAGTTATGTTGGTTGGAACCCTTTGGTTTGTAACGGCCTCTGCCTCGCAATGACACGGGCTGCACAAAGCTCAGTCAATGTTTTTGGACTCTTCGAGAGTATGTTACTACTTCAAGGCGACCCTTCGGCAAAAAGACTATCCACAACCCCTGTTGACAGCCCCCCACCAAACCCGGATAATCCGCCACCCTTACTTACGTACCAGTGGCAAAAGCTGTTGGTAATGAATTAACCGAAACCTGATTTGAGGAGCCGACTGTGGCAAATTCCGCTGGTTCTCGTAAACGCGCCCGTCAGGCTGTCAAGCGCCGCGCCCGTACCATGGCACTGCGCTCCATGGTGCGCACTTACGTTAAAAAAGTACACGCTGCTGTAGCAACTGCTGATTACGATCAGGCTCAGTCTGCTTACACCAAAGCTCAGCCATACATCGACAAGATGGTTAACAAGGGTATTCTGCACAAGAATGCTGCTGCCCGTGTTAAGAGCCGTCTGAACGCCCGCGTTTACGCTCTGAAAGGCTGATTGCCGGACGTTGCCGGCGCGGTTCAGCATGCTGAAATATCCGCGACTCCCGGAGCGTTTTGCAGTTAAATAAAAAACCCGCCCTGGCGGGTTTTTTTGTGTTCAGCGGAGAATCCCAGCATGTCCGGCCCGACGGATCACGATAACCAGTCCCCCGGTGACCAATCAGCCGGCAGGCAGTCACCCGGAAATCCGGTCAGCGGTGGACACCCTCCGGCTCCGAAGAAGACCAGCCTGCTGCGCTCGTCTTCCATTGTCAGCGCTATGACACTGTTCAGCCGGATTTTCGGTCTGATCCGCGATATTGTGGTCGCACAGTACTTTGGTACCCGGGCTGATCCTTTCTTTGTCGCCTTCAAAATCCCTAATTTTTTCCGTCGTCTGTTCGCCGAAGGTGCATTCTCCGTCGCTTTTGTGCCGGTCCTGAGTGAATACCGTACGCAGCGGTCGTTTGATGAAGTGAAGCTGCTGATTGCCCGGGTCTCCGGTGTGCTCGGGGCTGCCTTGCTGGCGGTGACTGTGGTGGCCATTCTGCTGGCGGATTACCTGCCGTATGTTTTCTCTCCGGGGTTCCGCAGTGATCCGGAGAAGTTTGCCCTGACCGGTGATCTGCTGCGCATTACCTTTCCGTATCTGCTGTTCATTTCACTGGCAGCCTTTTCCAGCAGTGTGCTGAATGCTTACGGACGCTTTGCCATACCGGCTTTTACGCCGGTGCTTCTGAATCTGGTGCTGATCGCCGCGACCCTGTTTTTCACCGGCTACTTCGAAGAACCCCTGTACGCTCTGGCCTGGGGTGTGTTCTTTGCCGGTCTGTTCCAGTGGGCCTTCCAGCTGCCGTTTCTGGCGCGGCTGGGGCTGCTCACCATGCCGGTGGTGCGGACGCAGGATGAAGGCGTCAGGCGTATTACCACGCTGATGATCCCGGCCTTGTTCGGGGTGTCGGTGAGTCAGATCAACCTGCTGCTGGATACGCTGCTGGCGTCGTTTCTGGAAAGCGGCAGTGTCAGCTGGCTGTACTATTCCGACCGCCTTAACAACCTGCCGATGGGCATTTTTGCCGTGGCCATTGGTGTGGTGATTCTGCCAGCGCTGTCGGGCCGCCATGCAGCACAGGACAGTGCCGCGTTTGCGCGCACGCTCGACTGGGCGGTGCGGCTGGTGTTCCTGATTGCCGCTCCGGCTGCTCTGGCGCTGATGCTGCTGGCGATGCCATTGATGTCGACCATCTTTTATCACGGTGAGATCACTGCCTACGATATCGGGCGTATGACGCTCAGCCTGCAGGCGTACGCCTGTGGTCTGCTGGCCTTTATGCTGATCAAGGTGCTGGCGCCGGGTTATTACGCCCGTCAGGATACGAAGACCCCGGTGAAAATCGGCATTCAGGCCATGATCGTCAATATGGTACTGAACCTCGCCCTGGTCGGCCCTCTGGATCACGTCGGACTGGCACTGGCGACGTCGCTGTCGGCCTATTACAACGTCTTTATGCTCTATCGCGGGTTGCGGAAAACCGGTGTGTATCAGCCGCAGACCGGCTGGGGCCGGTTCCTGTTATCTCTGCTGCTGGCCAATGGTGTGCTCGGAGGCATCAGCTTCTGGTTGATGGGTGCTCCGTCCGGGTGGCTGGAAATGGATCTGTGGGCCCGGGTCGGCCAGTTATCCCTGATTGTGGCGGCCGGTATTCTGGTGTACTTCTTCATACTGGCACTGATGGGGCTGCGTCCGCGCCATCTCCGGGGTGATTTATTCTGATCCGGACGGGTCGCTTGCCTCAACGGCCCGGAAAGCGCTGTTACCTCTGGGCCTGCTTGGCTATAATTCAGCCCTTTATTTTTAACCAGCGGATACCGGAAAACTGATGCGTTTGTTCCGTGGCCTGTCTAATGTGCCGGACAACTTTACCGGGTGTGTAGCCTCCATCGGCAATTTCGATGGTCTTCACCTTGGGCATCAGCGCATCCTGCAGGAACTCAAGCGGGCAGCAGTGGAAGATGGTCTGCCTTCGTTGGTGATTCTGTTTGAGCCGCAGCCGAAAGAGTTTTTCGCGCCGCAGGCGGCTCCGGCGCGGCTGGCGAATTTCCGTGAAAAATTTCAGGATCTGAAAAACGCCGGAATCGACTGTCTGCTGGTGTTGCCGTTCAATCACACGCTGCGCAGCATGTCTGCCGATGGCTTTATCCGTGACATCCTGATCGACCGTCTGCGTATCCGTCACCTGATCGTTGGCGATGATTTCCGTTTCGGAGCCGACCGCAGCGGTGACTTTCAGCTGTTGCGTAAAGCCGGTGAAGAGCACGGGTTTACGGTTGAGCGCTCCCAGACGTTCACTGTCGGTGATGACCGTTCCAGCTCCACCCGGGTGCGCGAAGAGCTGGCCCAGGGGCAGATGACCAATGCGGCTGACCTGCTCGGACGCCCTTACAGCATGAGCGGACGCGTAGCTTATGGTCGTCAGCTGGGGCGGAAACTGGATACACCGACGGCCAACGTGCTGGTCAAACGCCTGCATCTGGCCATGACCGGCGTGTTTGCTGTACAGGTCACTCATACTGAAAGCGGTGAAGAATACATCGGCGTGGCCAATCTTGGGGTCAAACCGACGGTGACGGACGTACCTGAGCCGTCACTGGAAGTGCATCTGTTCGGGTTCAGCGGCAACCTTTATGGTCAGCACCTGCATGTGAAGCTGCTGCACAAAATCCGTGATGAGAAAAAATTTAACCATATTGATGAGCTGAGGAACGCCATCGCAGCGGACAAGCAGGCGGCAAAGACCTACTTTGCGGCCCGTCCGGATGCGTTCCGCTTTTAAAAAAGATAAGAGCTATGAACGATAAAGTGGAAAGCCAGTACAAGTCGACGCTGAATCTGCCGGATACCGATTTTCCGATGCGCGGAAATCTGGCCAAACGTGAGCCGGAGCTGCTGGCCCGTTGGGAGCAGAAGGGTCTGTATAAAAAGATCCGTGAAGCCCGTGCCGGACGTGACAAGTTCATCCTGCACGATGGCCCTCCGTACGCCAACGGCAACATCCACATCGGTCATGCGGTGAACAAGATCCTCAAGGATGTGATTGTGAAATCACAGACCATGAGCGGCAAAGACGCGCCTTACATTCCGGGCTGGGACTGTCATGGTCTGCCGATCGAACTCAAGGTCGAAGCTGAAGTGGGCAAGGTGGGTGACAAGGTCACCGCCAGCGAATTCCGTAAACACTGCCGTGAATACGCTGCCCGTCAGGTGGATGGGCAGCGCGCTGATTTCAAGCGCCTCATGGTGCTGGGTGACTGGGATAACCCCTACCTGACCATGGACTTCAAATTCGAAGCCGACATCATCCGTACCCTGGGTAAGATCATCGACAAAGGTCACCTGATGAAAGGCTTCAAGCCGGTCAACTGGTGTCCTGACTGTGGCTCTGCACTGGCCGAAGCCGAAGTTGAATATCAGGATAAAAAGTCCGTTGCCATCGATGTAAAATTTCCGTTTGCCGACACGGCTGCACTGTCCACAGCCTTCGGTATCGGCCCGGTGAAACTGCCGGTCAGTATCGTTATCTGGACCACCACACCGTGGACCCTGCCGGCCAACGAAGCCGTGTCTGTACATCCGGATCTGGAATACTCACTGGTGAGTACCGGTGAGGAAATCCTGCTGCTGGCCACCGATCTGGTCGGTGATGCTATGGCCCGTTATGGCATCGAATCTTCCGATGTTCTGGCCACGGCTCCGGGCCGCGCTTTTGGTCAGCTGCCGGAGCAGGACGCCGCCCCGTTTATGGTTCAGCATCCCTTTATGCCAGCGGCTGATGGCAGTGCCAAAATGGTCCCGGTGATTACCGGTACTCACGTCACGGCTGACTCCGGTACCGGTGCGGTCCACACGGCGCCAATGCACGGTGTGGACGACTATCAGGTGTCCAATGTGTACGGCGTCCGTTCTGAACAGATGCTGGTCGACGGAGCTGGTAACTTTATCGACACGCCGGCACTGCAGGCACTGGAACTGACCGGTCTGAGCACCGCCGATAAAGGTAACTTCCGTGTACTGGGTATCCTCAATGAGAAGGGTGCGCTGCTGAAGAAAGCCAACATCACCCACAGCTATCCACACTGCTGGCGTCACAAGTCACCGATCATCTTCCGTGCGACGCCGCAGTGGTTTATCAGCATGGAGCAGAACGGACTGCTCGAGCAGGCCATGCACGAGGTTGAGAACACCGTTGAATGGCGTCCTTCATGGGGTAAAGCCCGTATCGAAGGCATGATGACCGGCCGTCCGGACTGGTGTATCTCGCGTCAGCGCACCTGGGGTGTGCCGATTGCGTTGTTCGTACACAAAGACAGCAGCGAGCTGCACCCGCGCACGCCGGAGCTGATTGAGCAGGTGGCGCTGAAAGTCGAAGGCAAGGGCATTGATGCCTGGTTTGATCTGGAGCCTGCAGAGCTGCTGGGCGATGAAGCCGCTGATTATGTCAAAGTCATTGACACGTTAGATGTCTGGTTTGACTCCGGTGTGACCCATACTGCGGTGTGCAAATCACGTCCCGAGCTGCAGTTCCCGGCGGATCTGTATCTGGAAGGTTCGGATCAGCACCGTGGCTGGTTCCAGTCATCGCTGCTGACCAGTGTCGCGGCTTACGGTCATGCACCGTACAAAACTGCACTGACCCATGGTTTCACCGTGGATGGTGAAGGCCGCAAAATGTCCAAATCACTGGGCAACACGGTTGAACCGCAGAAGGTGATTAACCAGCTGGGTGCCGACATCCTGCGCTGGTGGGTGGCGGATACCGATTACTCCGGTGAGATGACGGTCTCTGATGAGATCCTCAAGCGTAACGCCGATGCTTACCGTCGCGTACGTAACACCTGCCGTTTCCTGCTGGCCAACATCAACGGCTTTGACCCGAAAACCGACATGGTGGCCGGTGATGAGCTGCTGCCGCTGGACGCCTGGATGGTGGCGCATACCCAGCGTCTGCAGGAACGGGTGATTGGCTTCTATCAACGTTATGACCTGAAATCTCTGACTAAGACGCTGATGAACTTCTGCGTCGCCGAGCTGGGTGCTTTTTACCTCGACGTCATCAAAGACCGTCAGTACACCTGCAAAGCCGACAGCCTGCCACGCCGCAGTGCCCAGACCGCGCTCTATCATGTGACTGAAGCCATGGCGCGCTGGATCGCTCCTGTGCTGTCGTTCACGGCGGAAGAAATCTGGGACGTGCTGCCAGCCCCGGTTGCCTCTGAGCGTGAAGAATCCGTGCTGCTGGCTGAGTGGTATGAAGGCTTCCCTGTTCTGAGCGAAACCGGTTTTGACGAAGCCTACTGGCGCACCCTGATGGACGTGAAAGAGGCCGTGAACGGCGTGCTCGAACAGGCCCGTAATGAGAAGCGTATCGGTGCTTCTCTGGGCGCCGAAGTGACCCTGTACGCCGCTGATGAGCTGAAAGCCTCTCTGGACCGCTTAGGCAACGAGCTGCGCTTTGTGCTGATCACCAGTGCTGCAACCGTGCTGCCACTGGATGCCGAAAGCGGTGAAGCGACCGAGCTGAAAGGCCTGCGTGTGAGCGTGGCAGCCTCTGAAGCTGAGAAGTGCGAACGTTGCTGGCACCACAGTGAAACGGTAGGCCAGAACGAGCAGCACCCGACCCTGTGCAGCCGTTGTGTCGAAAACGTTGAGGGTGACGGTGAAGTCCGTCACTACGCCTGATGTCTGAGACTCTGCAGAAAGCCGGTCGTTCGCCTCTGGTGTGGCTGTGGCTGGCACTGCTGGCCATAGTGCTGGATCAGGTCACCAAGCAGATGGCGGAAGCCATGCTGACCTATGCGCATCCCGTCTACATTCTGCCGGTGCTGGATTTCACGTTGCTCTATAACCGCGGTGCGGCGTTCAGTTTCCTGGCCGATCAGGAGGGCTGGCAGCGCTGGCTGTTCACCGCCATTTCCATCGGTGTATCCATCATGTTGCTGGTGTGGCAGGCACGCCTGCCGCGTGGTGCGGTGTGGTTGCCGATAGCCTTGAGCCTGGTACTCGGTGGCGCGCTGGGTAATCTGGTTGACCGCCTGCTGCACGGCCACGTCATCGATTTTATTTCGGTGCACTGGGCGGGCAGTTATTTTCCGGCGTTTAACATCGCTGATTCAGCCATTACCCTGGGTGCCATTATGCTGGGTCTGGATGTGATCCGCGAAATCCGTCAGGACATGCGTCAGGCGCGTTCCACCTCAGACTGATCAGGTTTTTATTATGACTACTGCAAGCATTCTTCCCGGCAGCCGCATCACGCTGAATTTCGCCATCCGTTTCACTGATGGTCAGGAAGTGGACTCCACATTTGATAAAGAGCCCGCCCAGTTCAGACTGGGTGATGGCAATATGTTGCCCGGCTTTGAAGAGTTTCTGCTGGGGTTGACGGTGGGTGATCACGACACGTTTGAAGTGCCGCCAGAGAAAGCCTTCGGCCAGCCCAACCCGCAGAACGTGCAGGATATGAAGCGTAAGGACTTTCCGGTGGATATGCCGGTGGCGCCGGGACTGATGGTGTCGTTCGCGGATGCCCAGGGCGCAGAACTGCCGGGTGTGATCAGCCGTGTCGAAGGTGATTGGGTGAGCGTGGACTTTAATCATCCGCTGGCCGGGCGTACCCTGATGTTTGAAGTACAGATTCTCAACGTTGAGAACGGAGCTGACGCCTGATGCAGATTAAACTCGCCAACCCGCGTGGTTTCTGTGCCGGGGTTGACCGTGCCATTGATATCGTCAACCGCGCGCTGGAGCTGTTTGAGCCGCCGATTTACGTGCGCCATGAAGTCGTGCACAACAAGTTTGTGGTTAATGACCTGCGTGAGCGCGGTGCGGTGTTTGTTGATGAGCTGGATGAAGTACCGGACAACAGCATTGTCATTTTCTCCGCCCACGGCGTGTCTCAGGCGGTGCGCAAAACTGCGGAAGACCGCGGTCTCAAGGTGTTTGATGCCACCTGTCCACTGGTGACCAAAGTCCATCTGGAAGTCAGCCGTTACAGCGCCGAAGGGCGTGAAACCATCCTCATTGGTCACAAAGGCCATCCGGAAGTGGAAGGCACCATGGGGCAGTACGACTATTCCCATGGCGGCAATATCTATCTGGTGGAAGACGAAGAAGATGTTGCTGAGTTGGTCGTGCAGGACCCGGGTCATCTGTCGTTCGTCACCCAGACCACGCTGTCGATGGACGACACCGCGCGTGTGATCGACGCGCTGCGGGCTAAATTTCCCGAGATCACCGGACCGCGCAAAGACGATATCTGCTACGCCACCCAGAACCGTCAGGATGCGGTGAAGCAGCTGGCCGCCGATTGCGAACTGATGCTGGTGGTCGGCTCACCGAACAGCAGTAACTCCAACCGCCTGCGTGAGCTGGGTGAGCGCATGGGGGCCAAGGCCTACCTGATCGACAATGCGTCTGAGATTCAGTGTGACTGGCTGCAGGGGGTAACCTCTGTCGGGATTACGGCCGGTGCGTCAGCCCCGGATGTGCTGGTACAGGAAGTGGTGGCCAAACTGCGTTCGCTGGGCGGTACTGAGCCACAGGAGCTGACTGGCCGCGAAGAAAACATTGTCTTCTCTCTGCCCAAAGAACTGCGTCTTGTCGACGTCGGCGAGTGATTCTCGTCTGAAGCCCGGTTTTATTCATCCCTTACATCCGTCATCCTGTGGCCCTGACACAGTCAGGAAGACCACAGGATCCAT